>Ga0209706_10001315_pt1 | contig 14074 bp, 10 predicted proteins | sample PPLLaktember2015_6_FD_187263 | JGI IMG/M metagenome (GOLD analysis project Ga0209706, IMG submission 187263) | Freshwater sediment microbial communities from Prairie Pothole Lake near Jamestown, North Dakota, USA - PPLs Lake P8 Core (1) Depth... | ecosystem: Environmental > Aquatic > Freshwater...
CAAATTGACGTCGGCCTCGCAATACAGATTCGCCAGCGAACCCAGCGTGTAGATTTCTCCCGCCGCCAAGGGCAGCAAGTAGCCCTTTTCCGCCGCGGCGTAATGCGCCTTGGCCTTTTCCGCATCCCCCAATTTTTTCGCCATGCGATAGGCAAAAAAGTGGAAGGACGGATGCGGCGCGTCTTCCAGCATCGACTCCAAAATAGTGAGGGCCTTCTCCGGTTCGTCCAGAGCGTCGTGATATTCGGCCCAGTGCAGGCGCAGGATGGCGTCGCCCTTACGAATGGCGGTGGCGGCATCCAGGTCCGCGCGCGCTTCCTGGGCGTGGCCCGAATCGATCAACATGCCGGCGGCGTTGGTGCGGGCCCACATGGCGAGGGAAGTAAACCGCTGGCCGTGTGCCAGTTGCTCCGCTTTCAGGAACAGCTTGCGCGCCCCGTCGTATTTTCCCTGAGCCTTGTAAATATTTGCCATGGCAACGGCGATGTGGAAAAACATCGGCTCGGAGCCGAGCGGCGGCAGGCGCTTGATGGCGCTATCGATGTCGCCCAGGCCCAGGTCGGACTCCACCAATACGGCGATCACTTCATGATCGTCGGGGAAGAGTTTGTGCGCCAGTTCGCCCCAGCGCCGCGCTTCGGCAAATTGGTGGCGATAGGCGTTGAGCACAAGCTTGCCCTTGTAGGCGTCGAAGTTGGCATAAATCTTGATGGAATCGTCCAGGCTTTTGTCCGCGAGTTTCAGCCATTTCGGATCCAGGGCCTCGCGCGCCTTGTCCAAATAAGCTGCGGCGAGTTGGGTGTGCACCACAAATAAGCGCGGGTGTTGTTCGAGCTTCTTGGTGTAAAACTCGATGCGTTGATCGATGGTGGGTTCGGGCGCGCCTGGCGCTTGGGCCTGTGCGCTTTGGCTAAAGAGCACCGCGCTGAATAGGATTGCGCAAAATGCGCTGGCCCATTGTCGGGTTATTGTCATGGTCTGGAACCTTACATGTGAACAATAAGAAAAAACCGGCGCATGGTTTTAGCCATGCGCCGGTTGCTGATGCTACTACAAGCCAACCTTAAAATTAAGGCTGCGGCAGACCCAGATACGGGAAGGTAGCGGAGTGCGGCACGTCGTTTGCGGTTGGGGAGCCAGCAGCAATTTCCATGCGACGTAGGTTTTCAACACGCGGATCGTACGGACCGATCAAGTCGATCTGATCGTTATCCAAATCGCGGCCGTTCGGGAAGGCTTGCGGCTTGGTGGTGTTGAAAATTATCACGTCAGCCGATTTCAGCATGCGTTGTCCGTCGGCGCAAGCGGTGCTGAGCGGCGCGAGTTGCGCGGGCAAAGGAGGAAATGGCTGGAACGGCGTTTGGCACGGCAACAGGCTTGGCGGGGTGGCCACTTCGGCTGCTTCCAAGGCCGCTACGTGCTGGCTTGGGTGCAGTGTGTTCAGGATGCCATTCTCGGGCGCGAACATGGTGGCGAAGGAGCGGCCAGCCACGTCGGAAGAAGCGCCGGTGACAGCGTCAAAACCAGAAGCGCTCCAGGACAGCAACACTTTTTGGCGGCCATGCGTGAACAGGCTTTGCGGTAATTCCACGGCCATTACGGCAATGTTTTTACCTTGTTGCGGCACACGAATGAAGGGGTCGTCGCGCAGGCCGGAGAAGGTTTGCACCGGCAAGCCGATATCCGCCAGGGCCAGCACATTGCCGGCCTTGATGGCGTCGGTGACGGCGGTGTTGCTGACGATGTTTTTCAGGTTCTTGATCGCGTCCGGGTTGAAGCCTTTGAACTTGTTGATCTTCAATTTCGAGGCGCTGGTCACTTTGACCTTGCTCTCGTTGTCTTCATCTTCGTTTTCGGTCGTGACGGTGATGGCGCCGGTCTTGCCGCCGAAAGGGGCAATGAAAACCAGCACGTTGTCGCTCAACACGCGCGAGAACGGCGCGCGACGACCTTTGACGCGGACTTTGGTTTCGTCAGCATTAAAGCCGGAACCCAAAACATATACGAGGTCGCCCTGGTTGACTTCCGTCGGGTAGAAGCCGCTGATGCCAAGCTCGGTATCTGGGCTGCTCATGATGGTGGTGAGTTGGTTATCGTTATCGAAGCTGAAGGAGAACACGAAGTTTTCCTTGATCTTGCTTGGATCAACGACCGTGCCGCCCAGAACTTGGTTGCGGAAGGCATCATCGAAGGTCACCTTGCTGGTGTTATCGATGTAGGCTTTAAAGGTGACATCGGTCGGGAAGATGTAATTGGTTTGCGACTGCGTGGGCAGTTGCCCTGGGGTGCCGATGGTCGGGTTGGTGTCGATGATTAGTGCCAACTTGTCGCCGCGGTTCAACGCAAAGGAGTCGGAGATACGTGCATCGTTGCGAGCAACGCCGTTGAACAGCGCGGTATCGCCATGGTCGGTCGCAAAAGCGGTGTTGCTAGCCAGTATGCCGCCAAAAGCGGCGCACAAGGCGGTGATCAGGATGGGTTTCTTAAAGCATGTGTTCATATTTTCCCTTTCAATTGCTTGCCATAATTTGTGAGTACATCGTTATTTTGATATCAAAATATTGCTTGAGCGGATGAAAAACCAGCCACCGATGCTTATAAGCATAATTTGTTCCAAGTTTCATATCTAACCATGTAACGCTATGAATATATGATTATTTGTTGTTTTATATAAATTCTGGCAAATGGCTATGCGCATACATGTGTAAATTTAATCGACAAATACAAAGATTTTGTTCTATACGCCCATAAAATAAATTTATTAATTATTGTAAAATTGATTATTTCTTGCAGAAAGAACGATGCAGTACTCGTGCATGGATATGTCTTATCTTACTAAAATTTAAAATATATTTAAGTACCAAGCTCCAGCGTTGTCGAAAAACTTTACATATTTTATGGGAGATATAGGCAGCTTAGTCTTATCTATTGAATATAATATAAATTTATACAAAATAGGATGATCTGGTAGCTAAGTACTAAGTCATGCGGTATTTAGTTCCCGTTTGATTTTTATATTTTTTTTATGGAACTAAATCTTGGTTAGGTGATTTTTTTTGTCAAAAAGTGTCGAAATATTTTACGAAGCAAGTGGAACTATTTGGCTAATATTTAATAACTCTTTGATTAATAAATAAACTATTTAATGGCATGTCCTTTGCTTAGAGAGCCAGCGAGAAATGTTTTCTCACTTTCAAGTAAAAAGGGGACTACACAATGTCATTTATTCCAAAAATGCGATTAAAGGCAGTGCTAACAGTGGTTGCGGTGGCCTTAGGCACCCAAACTGTTGCAGAAGCCGCACCTACACCAAGAGGTATATCGCTTACTGAGCATCTTAAGACTCTGAATTTAGAGCCGTCAAATCTTGGCGACTTTGTTAAAGATAAGCAGGCCGCTATTGCCTTGGGTAAGGCCTTGTTCTGGGACATGTCCGTCGGTAGCGATGGCGTCCAAGCCTGTGCCAGCTGCCACTTCAGCGGCGGTGCCGATAATCGCGCCAAAAACCAACTCAGCCCAGGTCTGAACCGCAAGCATCAGGATGCGTCTTCAGACAAGGACACCAGCTTCTCGCCGCATGGCCCGAACTACACCCTGCAAGCAGATGACTTTCCCTTGCATAAGCTGTCCGATCCGCTGAATCGCTATTCGACAGTGGAACGTTCCAGCAACGACATCGTGTCGTCGCAAGGCGTGGCCAGCCGCGAGTTCAAGAATGTCATTCCCGGCTTCCCGCTTGACTTGACCAAGTACTTGGCCGATCCGGATGGCTTCCAAGTGAACGGCGCCAACACCCGTCGCGTCGAACCACGCAATACGCCCAGCGTGATCAACGCTGTGCTGAACTTCCGCAACTTCTGGGATGGCCGTGCGCAGAACGACTTCAACGGCGTAAACCCGTTTGGTGCGCGCGATCCGGATGCGTATGTGTATAAGAAGGATGCGAGCGGCAAGCTGGTGAAGACCAAGATCAGCCTGAGCAACTCCTCCCTGGCCTCGCAAGCGGTTGGCCCCGCGCTGAGCTTCGAAGAGATGTCGGCCAAGGGTCGTCCGTTTGCCAAGGTTGGTGTCAAGTTGTTGCCGATGCAGCCGCTGGCGCGCCAGTTGGTGGCGGGTGACGACAGCGTTCTGGGCCCGATGAGCCGTGCACCTTTTAAAGGCCTGAAAGTCGGCAGCTATAAGGACATGGTCAAGGCGGCTTTCACCCCGGACTGGTACGCTTCTTCGGAATACGTGCGGGTGAACAAGGATGGCAGCATCGACATCCTGAGCGCCAAGCAAGGCATCAAGAGCAAGGCCAAGGGTGAAAACACCTATACCCAAGCCGAGTACAACTTCTCGCTGTTCTTCGGCCTGGCGGTGCAGATGTATGAGGCGACCCTGATCTCCGATCAAACGCCCTTCGACCGCTATCTGGATGGTTACGATACGCTGACCGAGCAGCAAGCGTATGGTTTCGAACTGTTCGGTAACAACACCATCAACGAAGAAGGCCCGGCACGTTGCTCCAATTGCCATGGCGGCCCGGAAACCACCGATGCTTCCGTCTTCAAGGTGTCGCAAGCAGCCAACGCGACCATCGTCAAAGGTGGCGTAGGCCCGCTGCGTCGTCGCGGTAATAGCACCTTCACTCCGGCGATCAACAACATCATTGACTTGGGCTTCAACAACATCGGTGTTAGCGCAACCCTGGAAGATCTGGGTGTGGGCGGCAACGACCCGTTCGGCAATCCTTTGTCCGTGGCGCGCCAGGAAGCACTGTTGCTGGCGCAAGGTTCCGAGTTTCCGAAGGTGCGTAACGCTGATGGTACTCCGTTCATCAAGTCGTCTGACATCAACGGTGTCGATGGAGCGTTCAAGATCCCGATGCTGCGCAACGTGGAACTGACTGCGCCGTACTTCCACAACGGTAGCGCCAAGAACTTGGATGAAGTGCTTGAGCTCTACATGCGTGGCGGCAACTTCCAGGCTGGCGCGTTGGGTGCAAAAGCACCGGGCAGTACGAATGTGCCTGAGTTCGGAGCCAATGCTGCGATGAATACGGGTGCTTATGTCGGCTTTGACGCCACGCGGCAGAATCAGGTCTATATTGCGCCGCTTGGTACCTTGGCCGGCGCCAACTTCGACAACGTCCCGGCCCAGAACATCGGTGCGAACGGGTTCTACCATGGCGGTGCGCTGAACGAAGAAGACAAGCAAGCCATCATCGCCTTGTTGAAGGCCATGACCGACGACCGCGTGAAGCATCGCAAGGCGCCGTTCGATCATCCGGAGCTGTATGTGCCGAATGGTCATATCGGTAACGAGAACTTCGTGTTCAACGTCTTCGGTACCGCGCTGGATTCCTTCAAAAAGATCCCTGCCGTCGGCAAGGATGGCGGCGATCCCTTGCCCAAGTTCCTGGGCTTGGACTAAGGTTTGTAATCAGCGGTAACGCAGTACCAATACTAATAAAGATCTTCGGTAGTGTTTAGGAGGCGGGGTGAGTTTCTCACCCCGCCTTTTTGTTTTTTTGGCCTTGGTTCGACAGTGCGGATTGCGTGGTGTACTCTACGACGCCCATTCGCGATCTGGTTTTATGCCCTGGAAAGATGCATTCGAGCAGGAGTATTCGATGTTGAAAAATCTGGTTTATCTGCTTTTCCCCCTATTCGTTTTCGCGGCCGGCGATGCCGCCGCCGCGCTCGTGAAGGATATCGGCCTGCGCGGCGGCGCGCCGGGCGGCGGCAGCCCGGTCAATGGCCTGAATGAATTTGAATTGGCCTTGTTCAAGGAAGGCAGGGCGCGCGTGGTCGAGTTGGAAACCACCTGCGCGACTTGCGCGGCGGTGCCTTCCGGGTCGCCAACGAACGAAGACCCTTTGCTCGCCACCCGCACCAGCGCCACCGGCCTCTACCCGCGCTTCAATGCCGATCAGTGCAGCGCTTGCCACAGCCAGCCGACGATCGGCGGCTCCGGCGGATTCCTGGTGCCCAACCCCAGGGACGACGTGCGGCGCGTGCCGGAGAATCCGCTGTTCGATCTGGTCCCGCACCGTTTCGGCCAGACCAATAAAGTGCCCTCGTTCATTCAGCAATACGGCCCGATCCGCGTGCCGCGCTTCGTTAAAAATGCCGACGGCACGCCGGACGGCCATATCTATCCCTTGTATACGATCGTCGGGCGCAGCGACGATCCGACCATTCCCGCCTGTAATGCGCAGGTCTTGCCGCAGCCCAATTTCGAAGCTGAATGGAAGAAGGGTAATATCGCCTTTCGCATTCCCTTGCAGTTGTTCGGCATGGGCTTGATCGAGGCCATTCCCGATGCGGAAATCCTGGCGCGGCATCGCGCCACGGCCGCCTACCGCGCGCAAAACGGCATCGTCGGCGTGCCCAACGGCAGCGTCCGCAACCGTTTCGGCTGGAAGGCGCAGCACAAGTCGCTGGAGCAATTCACCGACCCCAATAACGAGTTCGCGCCGTCGATGCGCAAAATCGATCCGAAGTGCATCGGCCCGGATACCGAGGAAAGGCCGCCATTGTTGGGCAGCAGCGAATTCGAGGCACCCAGTGCGGATTTGATCAATCCCGTGGTGTTGCTGGCAAGCTCGTTCATGCGTTATCTCGATGCGCCGCGCCCGGCGCCGATGAACGCGCTGGCGCAGCGCGGCAAAACCCTGTTCGGCACCGGCCCGGAGCAGCCCGGCATCGGTTGCGTGGCATGCCATACCGCGCAAATGACGACCTCCGACAAGGCGCAAGCCGTCGCATTGCAAAAGCGTCCGGTCGCGCTGTATTCCGACCTGTTATTGCACCGCATGGGGCCGGCACTGGCGGACAATATCACGCAGGGCCAGGCCAAGGGCGACATGTTCCGCACGCCGCCGCTGTGGGGCGTGGGGCAGCGCCGCTTCTTCCTGCACGATGGACGCACCGACGATTTGCTGCAAGCGATCGAGGCGCACGCCTCGCCGGCGGGGAACGGCTATCCGGCATCCGAGGCCAATGCCGTGATCGCGCGCTTCAAATTGCTGCCGCCGGCCGACCAGCAGGCGATTTTGAGTTTTCTGCGGGCTTTATAGTTTAGACGTCCTGTAGCGCCGGCATCTTGCCGGCAACAACCTCTGTATGCTGGGACAAGATTGTGGGCCAAGCGGTGTTGTATTTCCATTGCGGTTCATTGTCTTTTTACGGGTTAAAATAGCCCTTTCAATCCAACGATCCCCAACATGAGCATTCTGGTCAATCGCGACACCAAGGTCTTGTGCCAAGGCTTCACCGGCAAGCAGGGTACTTTCCATTCCGAGCAGGCGCTGGCCTATGGCACGCAAATGGTGGGCGGCGTCACGCCCGGCAAGGGCGGGCAAACCCATCTCAATCTGCCGGTGTTCAACACCATGCGCGATGCGGTGCGCGCAACCGCCGCCAATGCCAGCGTGATCTATGTGCCTTCGCCTTATGCCGCCGATTCCATCATGGAAGCAGCCGATGCCGGCATCGAGGTGATCGTGTGCATCACCGAGGGCATCCCGGTGCTGGACATGCTCAAGGTTAAAGCGGCTTTAAAAGCCAACGGCGCGAAGCTGATCGGCCCGAATTGTCCCGGCATCATCACCGCCGGCGAATGCAAGATCGGCATCATGCCTGGCTTCATTCACCAGCCCGGCAAGGTCGGCATCGTGTCGCGCTCCGGCACGCTGACTTATGAAGCAGTGCACCAGACCACGCGCCTGAATCTCGGTCAGACCACTTGCGTCGGCATCGGCGGCGACCCGATCAAGGGCCTGGATTTCATCGATTGCCTGGAAATGTTTCAGAACGATCCGGCCACCGAGGCCATCGTGATGGTGGGCGAGATCGGCGGCACGCGCGAAGAAGAAGCGGCCGAGTTCATACAATCCCACGTCACCAAACCGGTGGCCGCCTACATCGCCGGCCAGACCGCGCCCAAGGGCAAGCGCATGGGACATGCCGGCGCGATCATCAGCGGCGGCAAAGGCCAGGCCGAAGACAAGATCCGCGCGCTGGAACAGGCCGGCGTGGTGGTGGCGCGCTCGCCGGCGGAAATCGGCGAGGCCTTGAAGATGGCGATCAACCGCTAAGGTGAAACCACGAATGAACACGAATGAACACGAATGTTAAAACCCAATACAACAGATAAAAGTCGCCACTACTCGAAGATTTTTGAATTTGGTTTTATTCGTGTTAATTCGTGTTCATTCGTGGTTCCAAACCTAATATGAAAATCGCAATCGCACAAATCAATTACACCGTCGGCGACCTGAGCGGCAATGCCGCGAAGATCGTCGACTACGCCAATCGCGCCCAGGAGCAGGGCGCAACGCTGATGCTGACATCCGAGCTGGCGCTGAGCGGCTATCCGCCCGAGGACTTGCTGTTGCGCTCCGGGTTTTTGAGCAACTGCCTAGAAGCCTTGTATGCGCTGGCGGCGCAAATCCACGGCATCACGGTGGTGGTCGGCCATCCCGATGAATTCCAGGGCCGGCGCTACAACGCCGCCTCGGTGCTGCGCGACGGCCGGGTGCTCACGACTTACCACAAGCACATTTTGCCCAATCACACCGTGTTCGACGAGGTGCGCTATTTTTCCGCCGGCACGGAGGCGTGCGTGTTCGAGCATGAGGGCGTGCGCTTCGGCATCAATATCTGCGCCGATATTTGGGAACCGGAGCCGGCGCAACGCGCCAAGCAGGCCGGGGCGCAGGTGCTGCTGGCCTTGAACGCCTCGCCCTATCACATGGAAAAGCAGCCGACACGGCACGGCGCGATTGCCGAGCGCATTCGCGAGACCGGCATGCCGATGCTGTATGCAAACCTGGTCGGCGGCCAGGATGAATTGGTATTCGACGGCATGTCCTTCGCCATGAAATGCGACGGCCAGTTGGCGCTGCAACTGCCCGCGTTCGAGGAAGCCATCGGCGTGGTCGAACTGGAAGCGCAGGATTGGCTGCCGGGGGATATTGCGCCGGAGCTGGGCCTGGAAGCGGCGGTGTACCGCGCGCTGGCGCTGGGCGTGAAGGATTATACGGAAAAGAACGGCTTCAAGAGCGTGGAACTCGGCCTGTCGGGCGGCATCGATTCGGCGCTGACCTTGGCGGTTGCGGTGGATGCGCTGGGCCATGATCGGGTGCGGGCAGTGATGATGCCGTCGGAGTTTACCGCCACCATCAGCCTGGAGGATGCGCGCAAGATGGCGCGCGACTTGCGGGTCAGCTATTCGGAAATCACCATCAAGCCGATCTATGATGCGTTCCTGAGCAGCCTGGCGGATGAGTTCAATAATCTGCCGTTCGATGCCACCGAGGAAAATATCCAGGCGCGGATTCGCGGCACGCTCTTGATGGCGCTCTCCAACAAGTACGGCACGTTGGTGCTGACCACCGGCAACAAGAGCGAAATGGCCGTGGGCTATGCCACGCTATATGGCGACATGGCGGGCGGCTTCGGCGTGTTGAAGGATATTCCGAAGACGCTGGTGTACCGGCTGGTGAAGTATCGCAACAGCCTGAGCCCGGTGATTCCGGAGCGCGTGATCACGCGCGCGCCCAGCGCCGAGTTGCGCGCCAATCAAACCGACCAGGATTCCTTGCCGCCGTATGAAATCCTGGACGCGATCATGGAAGCCTATATCCAGCATGATCTTTGCCCGAATGAGATCATGGCCCTGGGTTTTCAGGAAAAAGACGTGCGGCGTGTGGTGACCTTGATCGACCGCAACGAATACAAGCGGCGCCAGGCGCCGATCGGCGTGCGCGTCACGCAGCGCGGATTTGGCAAGGACAGGCGCTATCCGATAACATCCAGGTATCAGCCTAAATTTTGAACGGAAAGGGAGTGCGGAAATGAAAAAAATCGAGGCCATTATCAAGCCGTTCAAGCTGGATGAAGTGCGCGAGGCATTGGCGGAAGTCGGCGTCACCGGCCTGACGGTGACCGAGGTCAAGGGTTTCGGGCGGCAGAAAGGCCACACCGAGCTGTATCGCGGCGCGGAATACGTGGTGGACTTCCTGCCCAAGGTCAAAGTCGAAGTGGTGGTGGCCAGCGGTCAGGAAGACGCGGCGATCGAGGCCATCGTCAAGGCCGCGCGCACCGGCAAGATCGGCGACGGCAAGATTTTCGTCAGCAATGTCGAGCGCGTGGTGCGGATTCGCACTGGCGAGACCGACGACGCGGCGATTTAAGGACGGTTTCGGTTTACCAGATCTGATACCACGGCTTGCCCAAGCCGATCGGTGCGCCTTTCAGGTAGGCGCTATTCGGGAAGGTCTTTTCCAGCACGCGCTGGGCATCCTTGGATAGATCGGGCAGACCCATCTTGTCATAACCGCGCACCAATACCGCCAAGGCCGCTTCCGTGGCCGGCGTTTCAGGATAGGTCTTGAGCAGGCTTTGCGCGCGGTTCACGGCCGCCACATAGGCGCCGCGCCGGTAATAGTATTGCGCCACTTGCGACTCGTGCGAGGCCAGGGCGTTGACTAGATAACTCATGCGCTTCAGCGCGTCCGGCGTGTACTTGCTTTCCGGGAATTTGGTGGTGAGTTCCTTGAAGGATTCGAACGACTCGCGCGCCGCTTTCGGGTCGCGGTCGGTCAAGTCCTGAGTCACCACATACCCTAGAAAACCGGCATCTTCGTTGAAATTCACCAGGCCCTTGAGATAGTAGGCGTAGTCCACGCTCGCGTGGTTGGGGTGCAGCTTGATGAAGCGGTCACAGGCGGCGATGGCGGACGCCGGTTCGCGCGCCTTGTAATAGGCGTAGGCGACTTCCAGTTGCGCTTGCTGCGCATAGCGGCCATAGGGGAAGCGCGCTTCCAGCAATTCGAAGAACTGGACCGCTTTTTCATAGTCCTCGCTGGACATGGCCTCCTTGGCGACCGAATACAATTTTTGCGCAGAGGCGTTCTTGTATTCGTCCGGCGCATCCGGCAGCAGTCCGCAGCCGGTGAGCCAGAGTACGAGGAATAAAGTTAAACTAACGCGCATGTCGAAACTCCCAAAGAATTCCCCCGATTATACCCAATCCGCGCAGGCCGGACAGCCGCAACACCTGGCTATTCCCGAGCGCTTGTCCGGCATGCGCCTGGATCAGGCGCTGGCGGACATGCTGCCGCAATATTCGCGCAGCCGCTTGCAGGCCTGGATCGTCGAGGGTTTGATCACCGTGGCGGGCGAAAGCGCCACGCCCAAGCAGCGCGTGTGGGGCGGCGACCCGGTGCAAGTCATGCCGGTCGAGCATCCCTCGGAAGCCGCGCCGCAAGCCGAGGACATCGGGCTGAATATCGTGTACGAGGACGATGCGATTTTGGTCATCGACAAACCGGCCGGGCTGGTGGTGCATCCCGGCAGCGGCAATTGGTCCGGCACGCTGATGAATGCGCTGTTGCATCATGCGCCGCAACTGCAAGCCGTGCCGCGCGCCGGCATCGTGCACCGCTTGGACAAGGAGACCAGCGGCCTGCTGGTGGTGGCGAAAACCCTGGAAGCGCAGACCGACTTGGTGCGGCAACTGCAAGCGCGCACCGTCAAGCGCCAGTACCTGGCGGTGGTGGAAGGGCGCGTCGCGCAAGCCGAAGGGCGCATCGAAGCGCCCATCGGCCGCCACCCCACGGCGCGGGTGAAAATGGCGGTGGTGAGCCGCGGCAAACCGGCGGTGACGCATTACAAAGTGGTGGAACGCTTCGCCCAGCACACGCTGGTGGAGTGCCAACTGGAAACCGGACGCACGCACCAGATCCGCGTGCACATGCAATCCATCGGCTATCCCCTGGTGGGCGATCCGGCCTATGGCGCGAAAAACAAGCAGCGCATTTTCAAGCGCCAAGCGCTGCATGCCTGGCGCTTGGGCTTGCTGCATCCGGGCACGCAGCAGGCCATGGCCTGGGAAGCGCCGCTGCCGAGCGATTTTCAAGCGCTGCTGGCAGTCTTGAAAGGCGAAGCATGAAAAATCCTGAATGGATCACACCGGACTGGCCGGCGCCACCGAATGTGCACGCGCTGATCACCACCCGCGCCGGCGGCGTCAGCGTCGGCCCCTATGCCAGTCTGAACCCGGCCGATCATGTGAGCGACGAGCCGCAAGCGGTGCGGCGCAATCGCGAGATCATTCGTGCCGCACTGCCGAATGATCCGCATTGGCTGCAGCAAGTGCATAGCGCCCTGGTGCATCGCGTCAGCAGTGATGCGCTGACCGTGTCCGAGGCCGACGCCGCCGTGAGCGCGCTGCCACGCCAGGTGTGCGTGGTGCTCACCGCCGATTGTTTGCCGGTGTTGTTCTGCGCCGATGACGGCTCGGAAGTCGGCGCGGCGCATGCCGGTTGGCGCGGCTTGGCGGCGGGCATTTTGGAGCGCACGGTAGAAGCCATGCGCGTTCCGGGCGCGCGCCTTTTGGCCTATCTCGGCCCGGCCATCGGCCCGCGCGCCTTCGAAGTCGGCCCCGAGGTGCGCGCCGAATTCGTCGCCGCCGATGCAGAAGCGGCTGCGGCATTTCAGCCGGTGGCGGGCAGTGATAAATATCTGGCCGATCTGTATTTTCTGGCGCGCCAGAGACTGGCGCGGGTCGGGGTGACGCGCGTTTATGGCGGGGATTTCTGCACCTATTCCGAGCCGCAGCGCTTTTACTCGTACCGGCGCGATGGCGCGACTGGGCGTATGGCATCCTTGATTTGGCTGGATAAAACGCCTTAACAGTTTGTTGAAAAACTACTGCGCTCGGCATCTTGGGCGCGGGCGGTGCTCGAAATCCTCATGTATTTCTACATACATTGCGGTTTCTGCGCTCCGTCCGCGCCCAAGCTGCCGTCGCTCGCGACGCTTTTGAACAAACTGTTAAGCCCCGTGCCAGGCGCAACGCTTCACGTATAATGCGCCTTTTGCCAGAACCAAACGTGCACCCCTTACTCTCCATCATCATCGCCAGCATCATCGGCGGCGCCTTGAGCCTCGCCGTGGCGGCGCTGTTCGCCTATTCCGCGCGCCTGTCATGGGTGCCGATCTTGGTGAGCTACGCCATCGGCGCCTTGCTCGGCGCTGCCTTCCTGGAAATCCTGCCGCATGCCTTCGAGACCGGCACCAGCATCGGCAGCATCACCACGACGCTGCTGGTCGGCATCCTGATGTTCTTCGTGCTGGAAAAACTGGTGCTGTGGCGCCACTGTCACACCGATCACTGCGAGGCGCATGCGCCTGCGCCTGTACTGGATCATGGCCACGATCACGGCCGCAGCGGCTTGATGATCACGGTGGGCGACACCTTTCACAACTTCGTCGACGGCGTGATCATCGCCGCCGCCTTCATGACCAGTTTCCAATTGGGTGTGGTCACGGCGCTCGCCATCATCGCCCACGAGATTCCGCAAGAAGTGGGGGATTTCCTGATCCTGCTGCATTCCGGCTATAGCAAGCGCAAGGCCTTTCTGATCAATTTGCTGGCAAGCCTGGCCACCGTGGTCGGCGGCGTGCTGGCCTACTATGCGCTCGACACCATGCGCGGCGCGGTGCCCTACACCCTGGGCATCGCCGCCGCCAGCATGATCTACGTCGCCGTGGCGGACTTGATTCCGGGCTTGCACAAGCGCGCCGAGTTGCAGGCCACCTTGCAGCAGGTGATCCTGATCGGGCTGGGCGTGGGCACGGTGTGGCTCACCGGCTGGCTGTTGCACGACTTGGCATGAAGCACACCACACCCCAGGTCGGTTTTGTCTCGCTCGGCTGCCCCAAGGCCACGGTCGATTCCGAGCATATTCTGACGCGGCTGCGTGCCGAGGGTTACGGCATCGTCGGCAATTACCAGGACGCCGACCTGGTGGTGGTCAACACCTGCGGCTTCATCGACTCCGCCGTGGAAGAGAGCCTGGACGCCATCGGCGAAGCGCTGCGCGAAAACGGCAAGGTGATCGTCACCGGCTGCCTGGGCGCGAAGGGCGATATCGTAGCCGCCACGCATCCCAAGGTGCTGGCCGTGACCGGCCCGCACGCCACGGAAGAAGTAATGGCGGCGGTGCACGCGCACCTGCCGAAACTGCACGACCCGTATACCGACTTGGTGCCGCCGCAAGGCATCCGCCTCACGCCTA
>Ga0209706_10001317_pt1 | contig 14072 bp, 18 predicted proteins | sample PPLLaktember2015_6_FD_187263 | JGI IMG/M metagenome (GOLD analysis project Ga0209706, IMG submission 187263) | Freshwater sediment microbial communities from Prairie Pothole Lake near Jamestown, North Dakota, USA - PPLs Lake P8 Core (1) Depth... | ecosystem: Environmental > Aquatic > Freshwater...
GCGGAAGGTCGACGTGCCGCCGCGCTGGAAGGCGAGGGCCAGGTCGACCATCGCCTCCGGCGCGGAGAGCGGGATCAGCGCGGCGAGCGGCAGCGCCTCGGCGCCGCGGCCGCCCATGAAGTCGCACGCGGGGCGGCCGGCGCTGCGGCCCATCAGGTCGTAGCAGGCGATGTCGAGCAGGCCCTTCGCGACCTCGCTCCGCGCGACGTTCGCGTCCATGCGCGCGCGCAGCGGCTCCACGTCGAAGGGGCTCGCGCCGAGCAGGTAGCGGGCGAGGCCGCCCTGCACCGCGTCGACCACCTGCGCGGGCGACACGCCCGTCTCCGGCAGCCAGACGAACGCCTCGCCGAGGCCCTGGGCGCCGTCCTCCGCGGTGAGGCGCGCCAGCACGAAGTCGCCGCCGGTCCAGGGCTCCTCGGCGGGGATCGCCATGCCGAGCCCGCCCTCGGAGCGCGCCATCGCCTCCCGCACCGACTCCCGGAAAGGCACGTGCAGCCGGAACAGCTCGATGCGCTCGATGGCCGGGCCCTTCGCCATGGCGGGGAGCATAACACGCGTTCCATATGCTACAAACTGATGTAATGGACGTTTCGGAACGCCAGGTGCCGCGGGCGATCGCGGCCTCCCTCGGCCGGCTGCCGCCGGCGGAGCGGCGCGTCGCGGAGGTGGTGGTGGACGATCCCGAGGCGGTGGCCTTCGGGACCGTCGCCGCCGTGGCCGCGCGCGCGGGCACGAGCGGGCCGAGCGTGGTGCGGCTGGCCGACCGGCTGGGCTACGCGGGCTTCGTCGGGCTCCAGCAGGCGGTGCGCCGCGACCTGCAGCGGCGCCTGCGCCCGGCGGTGGAGCGCATCCGCTCGGCCGCGAGCGGACGCGGGGGCGCACTCGCCCACACCCTCGAAGTCGAGCTCGCCAACCTGCGCACGAGCCTCGAGGGCCAGGACCGCGACGCCTTCGAGCGCGCCGTCGCGCGGCTCTCCGCGCCGGAGCATCGCGTCACGCTGCTGCCGAGCGAGCAGGCCCGCGGCATCGGCCTGCTGTTCGCCGGCGAGCTCGGCCTGGTGCGCGACGGCGTGCGGCTCGTCGAGGGCTCGGAGTTCCGCGTGGTGAGCCAGCTCGCGCGGCTCGGCCGGGGCGACACCGTCGTGATGATGGACCTGCGGCGCCACGAGCGCTGGCTGCTCGAAGCCGCGCGCCGGGTCGCCGCCAGCGGCGCCGCGCGCATCGTGCTGGTCGACTCCGAGCTCTCGCCCCTCGCGGAAGGCGCGCTCGCCGTGCTGCCGGTGGCGGCGGCGGGCGCGGGGCCCTTCGACAGCCAGCTCGGCATGCTGGCCGTCGCAAACGCGCTGCTCGCCGGCGTCGCCGCGCGCCTGCGCCGCAGCCTGACGCGGCGCCTCGACGCGCTCGAGGAGGTCTGGGTGTCGAGCGGAGCGCTGGTGGACGACTAGGCCGGCGGCGCCGGCGGCTCTTCCAGCGCGACGCCCTCGCGCAGCACGATCGCAAAGACGAACGGAAGGTTCCCGAGCGCGCGGAACGCGTGGGCGCTCCCGGCGGCCCGCCGGCAGAGGTCGCCCGGCGCCCACTGCTCGCCCGTCGACTCCTCCTCCGCGGAGCCGGAGAGCACGAATACCCACTCGTCGCCGAGATGGCGATGGAGCGGGTAGCGCGTGCCGGCGGGCACGTGGACGACGCCGCAGTCCGCGCCCGCGTGACGAGATCCGCCCTCGAAGTGGAGCAGGCGCACGCCGCGCACGCGGTCGTCCATCCAGGGAGCCGCGCCCGCATCGCCGACCGCGCGAAGCAGCGCCTCCGCGCGCTCCGCCGGCAGGTCGAGGAACGCGGCGAGCCGCGGCCCCAGGCCGGCGAGCGGCAGGATGCCGCCCCGCGAGGCCAGCACCGAGGCGCGCAGGCCGGCGCTCGGGGTCGGCGCTTCGGCCGCGATCTCGTCGAGAGCCAGGAAGTCGAGCTCGAGGGTGTCCGTGGGACGCGACGTCATGGTGCGGCGCACTCCGTGGCGGCGAGGCTCTGCCGCAGCTTGGCGACGGCGGCCGCGAGACGCGACTTTACCGTCCCAATCGGGATCCCGACGCGCTGGGCCATCTCGGCGCAGCTCAGCCCTTCGTAGTAGCCGAGCTCGACGAGGCGGCGCTGCTCTTCGGGGAGCGCCGCCAGCGCGGCCCGCGCGCGCTCCCGATCCGGTCCCTCCCAGAGCGGCTCGCTGCGGTCTGCTTCGGGTCCCGGCGGAATCATGGCGGCTCGGCGCGCCGCCTCGAGCGAGCGGAGCCGGTCGATTCCGCGGCTGCGCACGCGCACCAACAGCCAGCTCCGCACGCTGCCGCGGCGCGCGTCGTAGTCGCCCGCCCTCTGCCAGGCTTCGACGAACACGTCGTGCACCAGGTCCTCGGCGTCCTGCCGCCCGCGCAGGATGCGGCTCGCGACGCCGAGCATCGCCGGCGCGTGCCGGTCGTAGAGCCGACCGAGCGCGGTCACGTCGCCTCGCGCGGCCGCGACGAGCAGGTGCGCGTCGGACACGTCGCTCTCGGGTGTCGTCGGGGGGTCGAGCGCCAAGCCGCGGAGCCATCCCATGGGGCGAGCCGCTCGAGATCGTACCATCGGAAGGCGGTTCCGACACGCGCGCGAGGCTACGGCCGCGCCATGCGGTGCTCCAGGCTCGGCCTGCGCGCGCTCAGCATCTGCTGCGCGGCCGTGCGGCCGTCCGCCAGCGAGACGCGCGCGAGCACGCGGTGGCCGAGCGGGAGGCGCTCCAGCAGCGCGGCGGTGAGGCGCAGCGAATCGCGCGGGCCCGCGGACCAGGCGAGCCGCAGCCTGCGGTGCCCGTCCCAGCTCGAGCCCAGCTCGGCGCGCTCCGGCGCGAGACGCACGCCGTCGACCTCCAGCTCCAGCGCGGAGCCCGCCTCGGGCTCCTGCCCCAGGAGGTCGGCCGGGTCGATCGACCACTCGACCTCGACTCGCCCCGCCTCGACCGAAACCTCGAGCTCGCTGAGCCCCGGATCGTGAGCCCGCAGCGGCGCGGCGAGAACGCACGGCACGGCGAGCAGGCACAGCTGGAGCAGGCGTCGCATGGATCGGACTCCCGAGCGGCGGCGGCCCGGGCCGCCGCCGCTCACCCTGGCGCGTTCAGTGGTGGCCGTGGCGCCGGCCGTTCAGCGGCGTCGCGGCGTAGGGGAACACCTTGTTGTAGGCGATGTCGTTGGCGCTGACGTTGTCGATGCCGTCCGCGACCTGGATCACCAGGTTCTCGGGATCGCGCAGGTCCGAGAGGATCGCGCTGACCGCGATGTCGACGACGTCATCGCCGAAGCGCCGGCCGTTCGGCCAGCCGCCGGGCACCGTGCCGTTGCCGAAGCCCGCCTGCACCTGGCTCGCCAGCACGTCGTTGCCGAAGATCGAGAGGCGCGAGAAGCCGTCGTCGTCGGGATTCGTCGGATGCCCGGCGCCGCCGCCCGCGAGGCGCGCCGGGCCCGTCGACAGGTCGACCTTGATCAGGTCCGGGATGAAGATCCCGCGCAGATCGCTGCGGCCCGTCTCGATCGCCACGGTCTGGCCGCCGAACACGAGCTTGTTGATCAGCGCCGCGAGCTCCGGGCTCTCCGCGTACTTCGCGAACAGCGCCGCGTCCTGGCTCGGCTTGCTGCGGTTGTAGCGATCCTTGTCCTCGAGGGCGACGAGGCCCTCGCAGAACAGCGGATTGCCCTGGCGGCCCACCTGGACGAAGACCCCCTTCTCCGCGTTCCGCGTTCCGCGCAGCACGGTCGTGGCGCGCCGGCTGGTCGTGGCGTAGACGCCCACCACCTGCTGCTCGCCGCCGATCTCGGAGAGCGGGATCTCGAGCACGATCGTGTGCACGTTGAAGCCGCCCTGGCTGTCGAAGCGGTCGTCGCCGCTGCGCAGCCTCAGCAGATCGAAGATGGACTGGATGTCGGCGTAGAAGCCGTCGTCGCGCTGGCCGGCGAAGGCCCGGTAGCCGGACGCGAGACTGGCGATCGCCTGGCCGGTGTAGCGATCGAGCTGAGCGGCCGTGGAGACCCCGTCCTTGGCCGGGCTCTCGCCGTCGTCGCCCTGGTTGTAGAAGGGCGTGGCGATGCCCTGGTTGTTCGGCGGCACCACGCCGCTGCCGAGGAGCTGCGAGCGCTTGCCGCGCTCGAGCTTCCGCACGCTGTAGGTCTGCGTGAGGTTCTGGCTGGCGTCGTCGACGTCCTGCACCACGTCGAGGTACGACTGCAGGATCGTCGCGTCGTTCTTGAAGCGCGTCGCGAACTCGAACTGGTAGCTGACGCTCGCCCTGCCGGCGGCGAGGTCCGCGCCCCGGGCCAGGTGGATCTCGTAGCGGACCGAGTCGTCGAAGTTGTACTTGTTCGGCCCGATGCCCGGCTCCTCGAACGGGTAGACGGCGAAGGCCGCGGTCAGGTAACGCGTGCCGTCGCGCTCGCTCACGAAGGCGTAGACGTCGGTCGTGTTGGCGGCGTCGTCGAGGGTGATCAGCGGCGCGTCCATGTGGCTCGAGGCGAAGGCGGGGGCGGCGGCCAACGTGGCCGCTGCCAGCAAGGCGCGAAGCGGGGTCTTCATGGTTCCTCCTGGTTTCACGAATCGAGCGCGCGCGCGAGCGCACGGCGCTCCGAGGGAAGCAGCAGGGCGCGCCGGGCGTCGGCCGCGCGCAGCCAGCGGGCAGCGTCGCCGCGGCCGGCCGCAGCGGCGACGAGCCCGGCGTGGAGCTGGAGGCGCGCGTCGGGCGTCCCCGCCGCGAGCGCGCGCTCCATCAGCGGCCATGCGCCCGCAGCGTCGCCGGCCTCCGCACGGGCGAGGGCCGCCGCGGCGAGCGTGAACACGTCCTGGCGCGCGGCGAGCTCGCGCTCGAGGAGCGCGATCGCGCGCGGCAGGTCGCGGCGGCGGCTGGCGAGGAAGATCGCGAGCCCGCGCGGGTCGGCGCCCTCGCCGGCGGAGACGAGGCGCTCCTCCGCGCGGCGCGCGTCCTCGCCGCGTCCCGCGGCCGCGAGGGCCTCGGACAGGCTCCAGAGCGTCTCCGGGAGCGGGCTCCGTCGGGCGGAGCGCTCCAGGGCGACCGCGGCGCCGGCGAAGCGATCCTGCGCCAGCAGGATGCGGCCGCGCACGAACCAGGCGAAGGCGAGCTCGGGGTGCGCGGCGAGGGCGGCGTCGCAGCTCCGTGTCGCCTCGGCGAGCGCCCCCGCGCGCAGCTCGTAGAGCGCGCGCTGCGCGAACGCCCAGGCGACGCCCTCGGGATTCCGCGGGCTCGCGGCGCGCGCGGCGATCGTCATCGCCTCCGCCGCGCCCTCGAGATCGCCCGTCAGCCAGCGCAGCTCCGCCGCGCGGGCGTAGGCGTGGCCGTCCGGGCGCAGGTCCATCATCGCCTGGTAGGCGACCGCAGCCTCCTCGAGTCGACCCTGCGAGAGCAGCGCGTCGCCGAGCAGACCGTGGTCGATCGGCAGCCCGCGGACCTCCGCGAGGGGCCGGGCCAGCGCCTCCGCTTCGGCGAAGCGGTGCTGGCTCAGCAGCGCGTGGCCGAGCAGCAGCCGGCCGCCCGCATCGCCAGGGGCGCGCGCGAGCAGCGCGCGGGCGGCGTGCTCCGCGAGCTCGTGGAAGCCGGGGTCGTCCTCGCTGCGCGCGCGGGCCACGAACGCCCAGCCGAGGCGCTCGAGCAGGACCGCGGGGCCGCCCGCTGCGACCTCCCGCTGGAGGCGAGCGATCTCGCGCGCGTTCGCGTCCCCGACCTCTTCCGGCACGGCGGCGAGGGCGATGGCGAGGGCGTCGCCACCCGCGTCGTGCCCGCGCGTGAGACCGATCACACCGGCGACGAACGCCGCGGCGAGTCCGAGGAGGAACGAGCTGCGAATCGACATGGCGGCGTTGATACGGCGCCGCCCCGGGAACGGTTCCGCCCACTCCGCTCCGCTCGGGGCCCGGCAGCTCGAGCGCTATGCTCGGCCCGATGTCCGCAGCCGCCGCTCCTCTCGAAGCTCCCCTCGCGCCCGGCGAGGTGGCCCGGATCTGGCTCCGGCACCTGGTCTCGCTCTACATCCCGGTCGCCAGCCTGCTGTTCCTGTGGACGGGGCCCCACGCCTGGTACACCGCCCTCGCCTTCATGTGGCCAATGGTAGTCGCCCACCAGCTCGACTGCGCGCCGCGCTTCGAGCGCCGGCAGCCCGTGGCGGACCTTCCCGCCTGGCCCTTCGACGCCCTCGTCTACCTGCTGGCGGCGCTCCAGATCGTCATCGTCGCCTGGACGGTCGTGCTGTTCACCCGCCAGGGGATCTTCTCCTTCGACATGCTGATGGTGCTGCTACTGGTCGGCGGGAGCTCCGGCTTCTCGATCATCACCGCCCACGAGCTGATCCACCGCAGGAGCCCCGCCCAGCAGGCGCTCGGGCGGCTGCTGCTCTGCAGCGTGCTCTACGAGCACTTCTATACCGAGCACCTGCGCGGGCACCACGTGCGCGTGGGCACGCCGGAGGACCCGGCCACCGCTCGCTTCGGCGAGCCCTTCGAGGCGTTCTTCCGCCGCACCGTGCCGGCCCAGCTCCGCAGCGCCTGGCGGCTCGAGAAGCGCAGGCTCGGCGACCCGGACATGAGCCTTCTCGACCGGCGCATGCTCGGCAACCGGATCCTCCACGGCCTCGCCCTCGAGTGGAGCGTGGCGTTCGGCGTGCTCGCCGTCTTCGGTCTGCCGGCCTTCGTCGCCTTCCTGCTCCAGGCGTTCATGGCGGTGCGGCTGCTCGAGGCCGTCAACTACTTCGAGCACTGGGGCCTGGTGCGCCGCGGCGCCCGGGTTCGGCCGATGGACTCGTGGGATACACACTCCTGGTTCACCTACTACGGGCTGATCGGCCTCTCGCGCCACGCGGACCACCATGCCTGGCCCGCCCGCCCGTACCAGCAGCTCCGCGTGTTCGACGAGGCCCCGATCCTGCCGATGGGCTACGTCGGCATGACGGATCTCGTGATCGCGCAGAACCGCGACTTCCAGCGCCTCGCCGCCGAGGAGCTCGGCCGGCGACGGCTCGGCCCCTTCGCGCCTGGCGACGCCTTGCCCGTCGGCGAGCCGCTGCCGCCCGTCTCGGCCGACGAAGCCCGCGCGCGGCTCGCTGAGGCGCAGGCGACCGAGCGCGCCGCGAGCCCGGGGGTGCGCGCCTGGCTCCGCATTCCGATCGCGGCGCGCCTGCTCGCCGCGGCGAGCGCGGTCGTCGCGCTGACGGCGCTCGGCGTGCACTGGGAGACGGGCGGCAGCCAGATGGGCCTGCCGGCCCGGCTCCTACTCCACGCGTGGCTCCTCGGCGCGATCGTCCTCGTCTTCGCAGGCGCGCGCCGCCTCCGCGAGCGCACCGACCACGAGAGCTTCGCCCTGGGCTGCGCCTTCGCGGCGCTCGCCTTGGTGGGCGTGCTGACGGACCGCGTCGTCGCCCTGCTCCAGGCGGCCTGAGCGCTCCGGAGCCTCAGTTCAGATACCAGACCCCAGCGTTCAGGTACGCGGCGAACGCCACCCAGGCCGCGTAGGGGACGAAGAGCCAACCGGCGAGCGGCCGGATGCGGAGGAACGTCGCGGTCGTCGCGAGGACGAGCGCGAGCAGCACGAGGATCTCGAGCAGCGCGAGGCCCGGGCGCTGGAGGCCGAAGAAGAGCAGCGACCACAGCGCATTGAGGGCGAGCTGGGCGCCCCACAGGCGGAGCGGGGTCCCGAGCTGCGGCCGGGCGCGCCACACCAGCCAGCCCGCTACGGCGATGCCGAGGTACAGCGCGATCCAGACCGGCGCAAAGATCCAGTTCGGCGGCGTGAGGGGCGGCTTGCGCAGCGCCGCGTACCACGCGCCGGGCTCGAACGCGGCGCCGAACAGCGCCGCTCCCGCGACGAGGACGACGAAGAAGCCCAGGGCCGGCATGGACCGAGCATAGCGGCGCCCGGGGCCCACGTTCGCGGGCTCACGTCCCGCGGCGCAGGATCATGAGGAACACGTCCTCGTTGTGACGGTTCCCCGCAGCGCGATGGTGTCGGTCGCGCTCCCCGGGCTCCGGGCGAAACCGCTCGAAGCCTCCGGCCCGATAGCAGCGCTGCCCGCGCCCCGCCCGGAATGCCCTCGGTCATCGGGCGGCTCCGAGCTCCACGACCCAGCGGATCTCTCGGCCTCTCCCCCAGATGCGCGCGCTCTGCGGCCGGAAGCCCTCGGACCGGTAGAGCACCTGGGCGGGCTCGTTGCGCTCGTTCGTCGTGAGCCCCAGGATCCGCGCGCCGCGCTCGCGAGCCCGCTGGAGCGCATGCCGGAGGAGCAGGCGACCCACCCGTCGGCCGCGCGCGGAGGGAAGCACGAACAGATCTTCCAGGAGCCCCTCGACTCCCGACGCCCAGAGCGAGGCGTAGAAGCGGGTCTGCGTGTATCCGGCCATCCGGCCGTCGAGCGTCGCAACCGCAAACTCGATCGACGGATCCGCGATCAGAACGGGGAGCCTCGCCCTCAGGTCGAGGTCCGTGGGAGGACCGACCTGCAGGTGATCTCGGAAGGCCGCCACGACGCTCGCCAGAGCGTCGGCGTCGCCAGGCTCGGCGACGCGGATCTCGGGATCGTCGAGCGGGCCGAGCGCTTCGATCATGGCGTTGCCTTCGCCGACGCGCGGCAGGCCAGGACGCCCGCTGCACCCAGCCCCATCATGAACAAGAGCAGGCTGAACGGAGCACCCACGCGATGCAGGTGCAGGATGATCCCGGCATTGCCAAACACCACCAGCGCGAGAGCCGCCGCAGACGCGAACCGATCTCCCCGCCGGAGCGGCCCGGCCGCCAGCAGGACGAGCGCAAGCCCCGAGCCGAAGAAGAATCCACCCTGACCTGCGAACACGGCCAGTACCATTGCGAGGACGGGCTCGGAGGGCACGAGCCGATGGCGATCGGCGTAGGCCTGGTGCATGGGCGGAAGCTCGGTCATGAGCACGTCGTCGACACCGAAGGCAAGGAACGCCAGGCCGACGAGGACGACCAGGCAGAGACCGACGACACGGAGTGCGGGCACGCTGTCCCCCGCCGCCAACGAATGGCCGCGTAGCTGCGGCCGCGCGTGAGGGTATCACGATCGGGTCGAGCGCCGGCGCTCCGCGCTGCGGCAGCTCGTGGTCGTCGACCTCAGCGGCTCCGTCAGTCGGGAGCGGAATCGACCCACGCGAAGCGAACGACCCCTCCCGGGCCCGCGCAGGCGGCGCCGGCCACTCGAAGCCCGCAGGCGGAGAGGATCGCCGCGAGATCGAGAGGCGCGACGCGCCGCGAATGGCTTCCGTAGGAGCCGACGATCAGGCGGCCGTCGGGCTCGAGGAACTCGCGCCGCACGCGCAGAAGGTGGGGACCCAGGTGGGTGGCCGGCACCACGTCGACCAGGTTGTAGACGTACGCGAAGCGTCGAGGGGGCGCCCAAGACCACGCGTCTCCGACGTAGAAGTTGGACCGGAAGTCGGGAAGCCGCTGCCGGGCGAGCTCGATGAGGTCCGGGCTGAGATCGAGCCCGAACGGAACGAGAGCGAGCCCACGCTCGGTGCCCCACGACCGAAGGCACTCCACGAGAAAGCCGTTCGCACACCCGAGGTCGAGGAGCGACCCGCTTCTCTCGACTGCGTCGAGGATCGGCTCCCTTTCCGCACGCCACCTCTCCGGACCGCCTCCGAACCCGGACTGGAGCCGGGGATCGGAGCTCTCGAGATAGCTGCGGGCGACTCGATGCATGTCAGCAAGGAAGCTCGGCGGGAGCTCGCGATCCTTCTCCATGGAGGTTCCTAAGGCCGCCGAGCCGGCTCGCTGCGCACGGCTCTCCTCAGCCGTTGCCCTTCTGAAACAACGCCGCGCCGGCCAGGACCAGACCCAGCCCCAACAGCTTCGTCGGGTTGAGCGGCTTCACCTGCATTCCGAAGGCGCCGACCTGATCGGCGAGGATCGAGCCCAGGAGCTGCCCTGCGACGACACAGACGAAGAACAACGCGACGCCGAGCACCGGGGCGACGACGACGCCGCCCGCCACGAAGACGACGCCGACGATGCCGCCGATGATCACCCACCAGGGAAGCACCCTCGCCTGCGCGAAATCACCCGCCCCCTTGCTCCCCATCAGCCAGACGACGACCACGACGATCAGGCTGATCGCGATCGAGACGCATGCAGCCAGCAACGGGCTCCCCAGGATGCGTGCCATGACCGCGTTGATCGGCGGCTGCAGGGAAAGACAGGCGCCGATGGCGATGGCAGCGGCGATATAGAATGCGTCGCCCACGGTCGAGGCTCCTTCGGAGGCACACGTAGCCGGTTCGCAGGGGCTCGGCCGCGAGCCACAGCGCCTTCGTTGCTCGCTCGAGCGCCCACGCCCGACGCCTTACGGTACCACGGACCGAGCGGGACTCGTCGTGGATCGCCGGCTTCAGCGCCTCGTCAGACGGCGCGCGTGACTAGTGGCTGCAGGGCTTCGAAAGCTCAGGAGCGTGTTCCATGAGCTGGCGGGCGAAGTAGCTCGCATGAAGCTCGGTCGCTTCCTCGAGATGCTGTCGCGGATGCAACGCGATCAGCGGAACCAGCCAGCCGAACCAGCCGGTTGTGAGATAGGTGGTGTCGACCTCGCGGTCGCGGACAGAAGGGGGTGATTCCAGGCGGAACTTGTACCCATGCCACTCGTGCATCGGGTTCGGGACGAGCCCAAGGGTCAGCGCAGCGAGGTACGGCTCGTTCAAGGTGTTGGGGGAAGGCAACATCTCCAGGATGAAATCGGGGTGCCCGGACAAGTCCGCGAGAAAGCCGACCTCCCGGAACCACCCCGTCCGCCCCAGATCCGCGACGAGACCGTCTGCTTTGCGTAGGTACCAGTCCTGCAATTCGGACGGCCACGTGTCTGGCTCGCGAATGGCTACGGAGCATGAAGGCACAGACGGGGCGGCCACCGGGGTATGGGCGGGCGGACTACCGTAGGTGGTGCAGCCGACCAGACCGAGGACAAGCGCCAGAGCGATGCGCTGCAGGACGCCTCCTCTCCGCGCCGTCCGGAAGGGCCCTGCGGGAGTCGGCCCACCAGCTCCGCACCGGCAGCTTCCCGCAAGCGTCATACTCGTTGACTCGTCGTGCGCGCAAGAGGGGTCGCCGCGATCGGCGAGTTGCTTCGCGACCTGCGGATCCAAAGCTCTGCAACCGCCGAGTGCATCGCGAACGCGATTCCAAAGGAAACTACGGACAACCATCGGGCCTGCTCGTCTGTTGCCTCACCGAACGCGAAGAGGGCCGGGACGAAGATGAGACGCATCGTCGCGATGCCCGTGCCGATGGCGAATGCACGAATCATCCACTCCCGATGCTCCGGGTACCGCCCTCGTCGCGCAAGCAGAACGCCGCGTGCCAAAGAGAACACGAACAAGCACGCGAAGGGACCCGCCGCGAGCATTGTCGCGCTTCCCGAGAACGGAAACAGGTACATCATGATGAGCGCGGTAGTTCCCGCGACGATGCCGGCTGCAGCGGCGCCTCGGCCCAGGATTCGGTGCGCACCTGGCCGGCGTGCCCGAACGCCAGGGAGAAACTGGGGAATCGCTAGAGCCAGATAGGCGGCGCCCAGGACCACGTGGAGTCGCGTAACGGTGGGGAACTCGTAGAAGCCCGGGTTGTAGTGGTCTGTGTCGAGAAGGTGCTCGACGGACAGCGCGATTCCGAGGAGCGCCAAGAGGGTTGTCGTCGCGCCCATCGTTCGGTCGGGCATCTGGAGGCTCCAGCAGAAGCGTTCGGACGGAGCACCAACGTCCGGCGCCAGACCGTACCACGGCCCGCTTCACTCGCCGTGGATCCTCAGCTGCAGGATCCGAACGGCCGGGGCGTACCGCGACCGCGAACGAAGAGCTAGAGAGCGCGCTCAGCTCCGCGGTGCGAGCTCGTAGAGCCAGAGGTAGCCGGAGGTCACGGCCTCCATCGGGATTTCCCTGCCGTCAGCGTACTTGCGGCTCAGCTCCGCCAGGAGTGGGGCCACGCTCGGGCCCTCTTGGATGCGAACGAGCCGGCGCTCGTAGAGCGCACCTCCGATGCGGAGGAGGATGCGCGGGTCTTTCTCGGCCTCGAGGGGCCACCGCTTCCAGAGCTTGCCCCACCAGGTCGTCATGTAGCCGCAGGGGATGTAGGCCTTGCCTTCGTGATGGAGGATCCAGGTCGTACGCGACCGGGCAGGCTCGAGAAGCTGGAACTCGACCTCCCGCACATCGCGGACGAAGGACCAATCGGGCTCAGGACCGCTGACCAGCTCGCCGCTCGTGAAGGGACCACCGGCGATGATGGCGATCGGCCCGTCGGCAAAGCGGGCTCCAACGAGGAGACCGCCCGTGGCCACGATCAGCACGGCAAGCAGGCCGCCCACGACACGCAACGCGGATTTCAAGAGATTCCTCCCGCACCCTGCCTGGCGGTGCGCTTCCGGAACTTCTATGGGCACCACTCCGATGCTGGGCGGACGTACAGCACCGAACGCACCAGGACGACACCCCAATAGAGCTGCCCGACGAGAAGCACCAGCGCGGCCGCCAGGCTGCGGCCGCGCGTGATGCTACCACGATCCGCGTTGGGCATTGACGCTCGCGGAGCTGAAGCGCGAGGAGCCAGGCGGTTTCCGGCGTGACACCTCGCTTGCCGCGAACCAGCTCATTGCTGCGCTGGACCGGAACTCCAAGATGGCCCGCCAGGGCAACCTGGCTCTGGCGGAGGGGGACGAGGAACTCCTCGAGCAGAACCTCCCCCGGGTGTGTCGGAACGCGATTGTTGGGCTGCATGGTTATCCCTTGTGGTAATCGAGGAGCCACACATCGTGGGCCGTTAGCCAGCGGCCTCGAAGGCTGGGTACGATCGTAGTCGAGAGGAAGATTCGGGTGCCCTGGCGGCAGCTCAAGCGTTGGCTCTACAAAGGTGGGCGCCCCGGCCTGTTGGCCCGCCTCCTCAATCGAGGCTGGGCAACCCTGCACGCCCGGGGCATCGCCCCGGAATACCTGGTGACGCTCGAGGTAGTCGGGCGACGATCCGGCCGCACGATATCGTTCCCGCTCGTGATGGCTGCTGTTGAGGGAGAGCGATACCTGGTGTCGATGCTCGGCAACGACGTCTCCTGGGTTCGCAATGTGAGAGCGGCATCGGGCCACGCCGTGTTGCTCCATGGACGCGCGGAACATGTGCGCCTCGAGGAGCTCGCCGCTGAGAAGCGCGCCCCCGTCTTGAAGGCCTACCTGAGGAGGGCACCCGGTGCGCGGCCCCACATACCTGTCGATAAGGACGCGCCGCTCGAGGAGTTCCAGGCGATTGCGGACCAGATCCCTGTATTCCGGGTCCTTGTCGCTGGCTAACGGATGGCCGCTAAAGCTGCGGCCGCGCGTGATCCAACCACTCCGCGTGTCGGCCGAGGCCCCTCGCACGGCCGAAGCCCGCGGCCGACAGCTTCAGCGGCGTGTGCGCGGGGCGATGCGCCCGGGCCTCCGCTGCCAGAAGGCTACCATGCCCGCAGCCGCACGCGGTGGCGCGTCAGGGGCGACCGCGCCCAGGGCGGGGACGTCTACCGGCACCTGCGCTGCGCCACGAAGCGGCGGCGCAAGCGCTACGGGCGATACGACAGCCGAGTTCCACTCCTACAAGAGCGTGGAGCAGGCCACCGGGGTGAAGTTCTACTTCGCGACGCCCCACCACTCGTGGGAGCGCGGAACGAACGAGAACACAAACGGGCTCATCCGGCAGTACCTACCCAAGCGGACCAGCATGGCCGCCATCACCCAGCGCGACTGCAATGCGATCGCCCGAAAGCTGAACGCTCGACCCCGAAAGCGATACAACTACCAGACGCCGGAGGAGCGCTTCCATGCGGCCTAGAATCTGTTGCGCTTCAAATGTGAAGCTAAGCGGCCCGAGTCTCCCGCGGTTCCGAGTGTGAGATTGGAGGATACTCGGGAGTACTTACTCACATGGACCAGACGGCAGTAACTGCTACGACGGTCCCGGCAGCAGCGAGCAGGTGTCTCATGGCGTGCTCCGGGGTCGAACTAGCCTCGTCACCAAACCTAACTCGCGTGCG
>Ga0209706_10001318_pt1 | contig 14072 bp, 13 predicted proteins | sample PPLLaktember2015_6_FD_187263 | JGI IMG/M metagenome (GOLD analysis project Ga0209706, IMG submission 187263) | Freshwater sediment microbial communities from Prairie Pothole Lake near Jamestown, North Dakota, USA - PPLs Lake P8 Core (1) Depth... | ecosystem: Environmental > Aquatic > Freshwater...
CATCCACGGAAAGAAGAACAAGGCGCTGGCGGATGCCGTCGCCGCCCAACTGATACTGCAAGGATTTTTTGATGCACGCCTCATTGCCTGACGTCGACCCCCTGATTGCACGACTGGCCGACGCCATCGCGCCCACGCTCACGCCCGACACCGTCATCGTCGGCATCCACACCGGCGGTGTGTGGGTGGCCGAGCGCCTGCATGCGATGCTGAAATGCGTCCTGCCGCTCGGCATGCTCGACATCTCGTTCTACCGCGACGACTTTTCGCGCATCGGCCTGCACCCTCAGGTGAAGCCGTCCAACCTGCCGTTCGATCTGGAAGGCCGCGACATCCTGCTGGTCGACGACGTTCTGCACAGCGGGCGCACGGTGCGCGCGGCAATGAACGAACTGTTCGACTACGGCCGCCCGGCGTCGATCCGACTGGCGGTGCTGGTCGATCGCGGCGGCCACGAACTGCCGATCCGCCCGGATTTCACCGGGCTCGAGCTCGACGTGCCCGCCCATCAAAACGTCAATCTGTCCCGCCTCGACGATGGCCACCTGACCCTCAGCCTCGCATGAACCTACAACTCACTGAAGACGGCAGGTTGCGCCACCTGCTCACGCTCGACGGTCTGCCGCGCGCCATCCTGACGCAGATTCTCGATACCGCCGAATCCTTCATGGACGTCGGCGAACGCGAGGTGAAAAAGGTCCCGCTGCTGCGAGGAAAATCGATCTTCAACCTGTTCTTCGAGCCGTCGACGCGTACCCGCACCACCTTTGAGATCGCCGCCAAGCGGTTGTCCGCCGACGTCGTCAACCTCAACATCGCCACCTCCAGCCAGACCAAGGGCGAGGCGATTCTCGACACCGTCGACAACCTCGCCGCGATGCACGCCGACATGTTCATCGTGCGCCATTCGCAGTCGGGCGCAGCGCACTTCATCGCGCACCACGTGGCGCCGCACATTTCGGTGGTGAACGCCGGCGACGGCCGCCACGCGCACCCGACGCAGGGCCTCTTGGACATGTTCACCATCCGCCGTTACAAGGGCGAATTCCACAACCTGACAGTGGCCATTGTTGGCGACGTGCTGCACTCGCGGGTGGCGCGCTCGCAGATTCACGCGCTGACCACGCTCGGGGTACCGGAAGTGCGGGTGATCGGACCGAAGACGCTGCTCCCCACCGGGGTCGAGCAGATGGGCGTCAAGGTGTTCCACGACATGGAGGCCGGCCTGCGTGGATGCGATGTCGTCATCATGCTGCGCCTGCAGAGCGAGCGCATGAAAGGCGCGCGGCTGCCCAGCTCGCAGGAATACTTCAAGTTCTTCGGCCTGACGCCGGAAAAACTCGCACTGGCCAAACCGGATGCCATCGTGATGCACCCCGGCCCGATGAACCGCGGCGTCGAGATTGCATCCGAAGTCGCCGACGGCCCGCAGTCGGTGATCCTGCCGCAGGTGACCTACGGCATCGCGGTGCGGATGGCGGTGATGGCCATGCTCTCCGGGGGGGCGACCACATGAAAATCCATATCAAGAACGGCCGCGTGATCGACCCGATGAACGCGCGCGACGAGGTCGCCGACATTTATGTTGCTGCGGGCAAGATCGTCGGCAACAGCCACGCGCCCGCCGATTTCCACGCCAACCGCACGATCGACGCCACGGGCCTCATCGTCTGCCCCGGCCTGGTCGACCTGTCGGTGCGGCTGCGCGAGCCCGGCTTCGAATACCGCGCCACGCTCGAATCTGAAATGCTCGCCGCCGCCGCCGGCGGCATCACCTCGCTGGCCTGCCCGCCCGACACCGACCCGCCGCTGGACGAGCCGGGGCTGGTCGAGATGCTGAAATTCCGCGCGCGGAATCTGCCGGGGCCGCGCGTCTATCCGATCGGCGCGATGACGCAAAAACTCGAAGGCAAGATGCTGACCGAGATGGCTGAGCTGACCGAAGCGGGCTGCCGCGCCTTCACCCAGGCCGACGCGCCGATGACCGACACCCAGGTGCTGCTGCGCGCAATGGAATACGCCGCCACCTTCGGCTTCAGTTTGTGGCTGCGGCCGCAGGACGTGTCCCTGGCGCGCGGCGGCGTTGCGCACGACGGCGCGGTGGCCTCGCGTCTCGGCCTGCCCGGCATTCCGGCGCTGGCCGAAACGGTGGCGCTGGCTACCATCCTGCAGCTGGCGCGCGAGACCGGCGCCCGGGTTCACATTGCGCGCCTGTCGACCTACGAAGGTATTGCCATGGTGCGCGCAGCCAAGGCGCAGGGACTTGCGATTAGCTGCGACGTCGCCAGCACCCACGTGCACCTGTCCGAAAACGACCTCATCGGCTTCGATTCGCATCTGCACCTGGTGCCGCCGCTGAGGAGCCTGCGCGACCGCGACGCCATCCGCGAGGCGCTGCGCGACGGCTCCATCGACGCGCTGTGTTCGGACCACACGCCGGTCGACGAGGATGCCAAGCAGGTGCCGTTCGGCGAATCCGAGCCGGGTGCCTCCGGAATCGAGCTGCTGCTGCCGCTGACGCTGAAGTGGGCGCGCGAGATGGGCGTGCCGCTGCTCAAGGCGATCGATCTGATTTCGTGGAAACCTGCGCAGGTTCTGGGTGTGCCAGGCGGCACCCTGGCGGTCGGCAGCTGCGCCGACATCTGCATTTTCGACGAAACCGCCGAGTGGGTCGTCACGTCCAAGACGTTGGCCAGCCAGGGCGGCAACACGCCCTTCCTCAACCATCTGATGCAGGGTCGGGTGCGCTACACGCTGATCGACGGCCATATCGATTTTGAAGCACAGCATTGAGCGTCGCAGCATCAGGCATGGCGGATAGATTCTCCGTCATGCGCCTTACGCTTTTCCCTTCGCTGCTGCTGAGCCTGCTTGCCGGAATCCTGGCTGTCGGCGGCTTCGCCCCGCTCGGCTTCTGGCCCGTGCCGATCATGAGTCTCGCCGTGCTGTTCGCGCTGCTGGCGCGCACGTCTTCCCTGCGCACCGGCTTTGCCATCGGCCTGGTCTGGGGTCTGGGATTTTTCATCGCCGGGGTAAGCTGGGTATTCGTCAGCCTGTCGGTTTACGGCGGCATGGCGACCTGGCTGGCCACGCTCGCAACCTTCCTGTTTTGCGCGGTGCTGGCGCTGTTTCCGGCTGCGGTCGGCGCGCTGCAGGCGCGCTGGCCTCTCTCACCGGCCTGGCGGCTGCTGCTGTTGATGCCGCTCGCGTGGGGCGCGACGGAATGGGTGCGCGGCTGGCTTTTCACCGGCTTCCCGTGGCTGGTGGCGGGCTATTCGCAGGTGCCCGCGAGCCCGCTGGCGGGCTACGCACCGCTGGTCGGCGTGTATGGCGTGTCGTCTCTTTTGGCGCTGATCGCGGCGCTGCTGGCCTGGACCTTTTCGTCACGTGTCAGGCTCGCGCAGCGCGCCTGGGCCGCCGTGGCCATCGTGGCGCTGGGTGTCGGCGGCCAGGCCTTGCGCGGCATCGACTGGACGACGCCGGACGGCGCGCCGACCTCGGTCGCGCTGCTGCAGGGCAACATCCCGCAGGAAATGAAATGGCAGCCCGGGAAAACGCTCGCCACGCTGGAAAGCTACGCGCGCATGGCCGCCGCATCGCCCGCGCAGCTGATCGTGCTGCCGGAAACCGCACTGCCGCTGTTCGAATCCAGTCTTCCCGATGCCTATCGTGAAGGCTTGATCACCCTCGGCCGGAACAACGGCGGCGACGTGCTGACCGGGCTGCCCACCGGATCGCCGCAGGGCGCCTACTACAACAGCGTCATCAGCCTCGGCAGCGCGCCCAGCCAGCGCTACCACAAGGTCCATCTGGTGCCGTTCGGCGAGTACATTCCGCTGAAGGCCGTCTGGGGCTGGGTGATCGAGGTGCTGCACATTCCTTTGTCGGACTTCGCGCGCGGCGCCGTCGACCAGCGCCCACTCGCCATCGGCGGCCAGCGGGTGGCGGCCAACATCTGCTACGAGGATGCCTTCGGCGAGGAAATCATCCGTCAGTTGCCCGAAGCGAGCGTGCTGGCGAACGTCAGCAATCTGGCGTGGTTCGGCGATTCGTTCGCGCCCTGGCAGCACGCGCAAATGTCGCAGATGCGCGCGCTGGAAACCGGGCGCATGATGCTGCGCGCAACCAATACCGGCGTCACCGCGATCATCGATGCGAAAGGCCGCATGCTGGCCAGCCTGCCGCTGTTCACGACGGGCAGTCTTTCCGGTGAAATCCAGGGCTATGCCGGCAGCACGCCCTATGTGCGCTGGGGCAATGCGCCGGTGCTGGCGCTGTGGGGTGGTTTGGGAATCGGGCTGCTCGTCGCGGCAGGACTCAGGCGACGGCCCTGACCCGGGTGGCGTTGCGGCCGCTGCGCTTGGCTTCCAGCAGCGCCGCGTCGGCGCGCGCCAGCGCCTCGTTTTCTTCCTTGTCGTCGCGGCTGTATTCGGAGAGCCCCCCGCTCCACGACAACTTTTGCGTCACGCCGGGAATCAGTTCGACGCTTTCCGGCATGTTGGCGCGCAGACGATCCGAGAGCTCCTTCGCGCGATCCAGCGGGGTATAGGGGAACAGCACGCAGAATTCGTCGCCGCCGAGACGCGCGATGAAATCGCTGTTGCGCAGGCAGTTCTTTAAAGCGTTGCCGAACTTGATGATGAGCTGGTCGCCCGCTTCGTGACCGAAGGTGTCGTTGACCTGCTTGAAGTTGTCGATGTCGAGTATCAGGAGGCTGTGGGACCAGCCGTCTTTGAGGGTAGCGAACAGCTCCTTCTGCTTTTCATCGAAGCTGCGCCGGTTGTTGACCTGCGACAGGTGATCGAGCCGGGCCAGGGAAGCCACCTCCTTCTGCCGTCCCAGCATCACCCTGCCGAGTTTCAGCATGGTCTCGAGCGGCGTCTGGAACTCCGCCAGGCTGACCGGATAATCGGTGCGCAAGCGCTGCTGGCGCACGTCGTTGGTGAGTTTCACCATCACACGCAGGTTATCGGTAACCCGGTTGCGCACCGTCAGCGTGACGGACATCACCAGAATCGCGATCACCAGGCTGGCCACCAGCCAGCCCAGCACGTAAGGCGCCACGCTTTCAGCCACCTGCTTGACGGGGCGCCACACGGCGATCCGCCACGGCGTGCCGGCCAGCTCGATCAGGGTGGGATGGGCATGGCGCTTGACCGCCTGATTGCCGCGCCGCATCAACACCATGAACGCGTCATTCGACTCGCTTTGCTGCAATTCGGCGTAAGCCGCGGCATCCGGTAGCGGCAGGGTATCGAACAAGGCTTGCAGTTGCGGCACGCTCTGCTCGACTACGACAAAGCCCAGCCGTTTCCCTTCATTGTCCGTCACGGGATGCGGAACGGACAGATTGAAGGTGGCAGTGGCCATCGCCCCGTTGCCGTCGCGCCCGACGCTGGTCAGCAGCTTCCGGGTGTCGCCCGGCAGAAAGCCCGGCAGCAACTGGCGCGCGCCATCGGTGATGAACAGCACGGTGGCCTCCTGGTTCAGGGCGTGCAGATTGGCGGCCTGCGCCTGACACACCTCTGGCGCGGCGGTCGCGAAACATGCCAGCGTCTGCGGGTGGGCCGCAATCCGCGCCGCGCTGCGCTGCATGGCATCGGCCAGGAATTCGATCTGCGCCGCCATGACCGGCTTGTCCAGTTCGTCCGGCACGGGCAGCGCCTCCGGCCGCGACTGATAAATTGCGAACGTGACCAGCCCCACCAGCAGCACGAGGGCTGTGGCCAGGATCAGGCCAAACCGCAATATGGACGTGTGGTGCATGACGGATGCGCCAGCAGGCTTTCAACCTCTTATGTTTATTTACTCCGCAATGACAGGCGCGCGATCCCGCTCGAGCATCTGTCGACATGGTCTATAGAGCAATATCCATGCCCCCCACGAAAAAGCACCCGGCAGGTGGGCCTGCCGGGTGCGCATGTCATCCAAGTGTAAAAAATTCCGACACTACTGCCGGCCAGTGCTGCCGAACCCTCCTTCGCCGCGCTGACTGTTTTCAAATTCGTCCACCACGTTGAATTCTGCCTGCACCACCGGCACGATGACGAGTTGCGCCAGACGCTCCATCGGCGTGAGTTCGAACGCCTGTTGCCCGCGGTTCCAGGCGGACACCATGAGCTGGCCCTGATAATCCGAATCGATCAGCCCCACCAGGTTGCCCAGCACGATGCCGTGTTTGTGACCGAGACCCGAGCGCGGCAGGATCAGTGCGGCATAGCCGGGATCGGCCAGATGGATGGCCATGCCGGTCGGAATCAGCCGGGTTTCGCCCGGCGCCAGTACGATTGGACCATCGATACAGGCGCGCAGATCGAGCCCGGCGGAACCCGCGGTGGCGTAATGCGGCAACTGATCGCGCAGGCGGGCGTCGAGAATCTTCACATCCATCTTCATATTCGTCGGGATTTCGTCAGTTGAGCAGGGTTGCAAGGTGGCGGATCAGGTGTCGCGCCTGGGTGAGTTTGTCGGCGCGCGGCAGCGGGTGCTGGCCATGGTCGTCGAACAGGACAAGTTCAGCCGCGTCCTGCCCCAGCGTGTGCTGCGCCAGGTTGCCGACCAGCAGCGGCAGCTTTTTCTTCAGGCGCTTGGCTTCGGCGTGCTCGGCCAGGCGCTCGGTCTCGGCGGCAAACCCCACGCAAAACGGCGCGTCGGGCAGGGCGGCCACCTCGGCCAGGATGTCGGGGTTGGCGACCAGATCCAGGGTGAGGCCGGCGTCGCCTTTCTTGATTTTCTGTGTTGCCGCCACATCCACCCGGTAATCCGCCACCGCCGCCACCGCGATGAACACGTCACTCGGCAGTTCACGCAGCACCGCGTCGCGCATCTCGGCCGCGCTTTGCACGTCGATGCGGCGCACGCCTGCCGGGGCGGCGAGGCAGGTCGGCCCCGACACCAGGCATACCGCAGCGCCCGCTTCCGCCGCCGCCTGGGCCACCGCATAGCCCATCTTGCCGGAACTGCGGTTGGTCAACCCGCGCACCGGATCGATGGCCTCGAAGGTCGGCCCGGCGGTGATCAAGACCCGCTTGCCGGCAAGCGGGCCGCTGCCCAGCAAACTCGGCAAAGCGGCCAGAACATCGGCCGGCTCCAGCATCCGCCCCAGGCCGGTTTCACCGCAGGCCTGCTCACCCGCGGCCGGCCCCAACAGGCTCACGCCATCTGCACGCAGTTGTTCCAGGTTGCGCTGGGTCGGCGCGGCCGCCCACATTTCACGGTTCATCGCAGGCGCGACGGCGAGCGCACAGGTGCGCGCGAGACACAAGGTCGACAGCAGGTCGTCAGCCCGGCCGTGCACGAGCTTGGCGAGGAAATCGGCCGAGGCCGGTGCCACCAGCAACAGGTCGGCATCGCGCGACAGGTGAATGTGTTCCATGCCGTCGCCGCTGGCAGCATCCCACAGGGACGTCAGCACCGGCTTGCCGGACAGGGCCTGGAAGGTCAGCGGCGTGACGAACTGCTGCGCGGCAGCGGTCATCACCACCCGCACCTCGGCCCCGGCCTTGACCAGCAGGCGGCACAGTTCCGCCGCCTTGTAGGCAGCGATCCCGCCGGTCACCCCGAGAATGATTTTTTTGCTTGCAAGCGACACGGTTCGATTCCTGGCGCGCTTTCAATGAATAATGGCGGCATTCTACGGGAGGGAGGCAGGCATGGCGATCCGCGACTGGCCGGAAGATTCGCGTCCGCGCGAAAAGCTGCTGAAACAGGGCGCCGCCGTGCTGACCGACGCCGAACTGGTCGCGGTATTCCTGCGCACCGGCATGGTCGGCAAAAGTGCCGTCGATCTGGGCCGCGAACTGATCGAACGCTTTGGCGGCTTGGGCGGATTGTGCCGGGCCGACAAGAAAGCCGCTTGTTTGGCGCCCGGCGTGGGCGAAGCCAAGTACGCGCTGCTGCAGGCGGTGATGGAAATGGCGCGGCGCACGCTGGCCGAGGACATGCAGGCAGGCGACGCGCTGACGTCTCCCACGGCGGTGCGCGATTACCTGCGGCTGATCCTGCGCAGCAAGGAATACGAGGTGTTCTGCTGCGTCTTTCTCGACGCGCAGAACCGGGTGCTTGCGGTGGAAGAGCTGTTTCGCGGCACGCTGACGCAAACCAGCGTCTATCCGCGCGAAATCATCAAACGCGCGCTGGCGCACAACGCCGCGGCGCTGATCCTCGCCCACAACCACCCCAGCGGGGTGGCCGAACCCAGCCAGGCCGACCGCCAACTCACCCGCAAACTGGCGGATGCGCTGGCGCTGGTGGACGTGCGCGTGCTCGACCACTTCATCGTCGCAGGCGCCTCCTCGCTGTCGTTCATGGAATCCGGCCAACTCTGATTGTTCTCAATATTCCATTTTCAAATCAAAGACATCGCGAAGGATAACCACAGACAGCCCACGGCGTGCGGCAGAACGGGACCGACCAGGGGCCACTGGGTTTCAGAACGGGGTGACTTGCCTCGCGCTCGCAAGCTGTGATATAAATCGCGGTTCTCGGGTTAACCCCTATACGTTAACCCTCAATGGTTAACCCTCAATTTTGGAGCAGCGTCATGGCTCGCGTATGTGTCGTAACGGGCAAGAAGCCCATGGTCGGAAACAACGTTTCCCACGCCAACAATAGAACCAAGCGTCGTTTTCTGCCCAACCTGCAGTACCGCCGTTTCTGGGTCGAGAGCGAAAACCGCTGGATTCGTCTGCGTTTGTCCACGGCTGCCCTGCGCACCATCGACAAGAACGGCATCGATTCCGTTCTGGCCGACCTGCGCGCCCGCGGCGAAGCGGTTTAAGGAGAAGCACCATGGCTAAAGGCGGACGCGAAAAGATCAAGCTGGAGTCCACTGCGGGCACCGGCCACTTCTACACCACCACCAAGAACAAGAAGACCATGCCCGAGAAAATGGAGATCAGCAAGTTCGATCCCAAGGCACGCAAGCATGTGATGTACAAGGAAACCAAGCTGAAATAACCCAGCTGGTTGCCCAATAGAAAAACCCGCCAAATGGCGGGTTTTCTTTTATCCAGCCCCGCCAATTGGCGGTTTCTTGTTGCCTGTCGACAGGCGGGCAAGCCGAAGCTTGCCACCCGATCTTAAGCGTAGCAGCGAAGGCGCACCGAAAACTCCTGCAGCGACTTGATGCCGCTGTCCTCGGCGCGCTTGCACCAGGCCTGCAGCTGCTCCAGCAACTGCTCGCGGCTGGCGGTGGAACGGCTCCAGATGGCGGCCAGATCCTGGCGCATGCGATAGACGGTTTGCAGGCGCTCGCTCTTGCCCAGCAGGGTGTCAAGTTCGGCCTTGTCGGCAGCAGCAAGCTCGGTGGGCTCCTTGTACAGCCAGTTGCGGAAACTGTTGAGGTTCCAGTTTTCCGGCAGGCTCGCACCGGCCTTGAGCTTGGCGATCTCGGCCGCGGTGTCGGCGCGCACGCTCTTCACAAAGCGCGTCATCACGTCGTAGCGATGGGTAATGACGGCCTGCAGCGTGTCGAAGTCACACAGCGGCTTGGCCGGCTGCCATTTGACCGTAGGCGCCACCTTGCGAATGGTGGCAAGGCCAACGTAGGACATCAGCTTGATGTACATCCAGCCGATGTCGAACTCGTACCACTTGTTCGACAAGCGTGCCGAGGTGCCGTAGGCGTGGTGGTTGTTGTGCAGTTCCTCGCCGCCGATGAGGATGCCCCACGGCAGGATGTTGGTGCTGGCATCCTCGCTGGCGAAGTTGCGGTACCCCCAGTAATGGCCGATGCCGTTGATGATGCCGGCGGCAGTGACCGGAATCCACGCCATTTGCACCGCCCAGACGGTCAGGCCGATGGGGCCGAACACGGCGAGGTCGATCGCCATCATCAGCCAGATGCCTGCAGCCGAGTGACGACTGTAAAGGTTGCGCTCCAACCAGTCGTCGGGCGTGCCGTGGCCGTATTTTTCCAGGGTCTCGGCCACTTTGGCCTCGGCGCGATAGAGCTCTGAGCCTTCCCAGAAGACCTTCTTGATGCCGCGCGTCTGCGGGCTGTGCGGATCTTCAACGGTTTCGCATTTGGCGTGGTGCTTGCGGTGAATGGAGACCCATTCCTTGGTGACCATGCCGGAGGTGAGCCACAGCCAGAAACGGAAGAAATGACTGACGATGGGGTGCAGATCGACGGCGCGGTGCGCCTGCGAACGGTGCAGAAAAATGGTGACGGCGGCAATCGTGATGTGGGTCAGCGCCAGCGCTGCCAGCACAACGCCCCACCACGGTAAATCCAACAAGCCTAATTGCATACTCATGCTTTCCTAAACAAGGACTATAACGTCCAGTAATATACGGAAAAACCCCATAAAAATCAAGGATTTTTACTCTCCCCCTGAACAGCAGGCGGGACCATGTGGACGACGCGCTGCGGAAAGGGAATTTTGATTCCAGCCGCCCTGAAACGCCGCCAGATCGCCCAGTTGATGTCGGAACGAAGGTTGTTCTGTCCCTCGGACGGATCGCGTATCCACACCGCCAGTTCCAGCAGGATGCCGTTATCGGCAAATTCCTTCAGAAACACCCTGGGCAGATTGTCCGGGTCGTCGAAAACCACCCGGCTCGTGCTGTGCGCTGCTTCCAGCATCAGCGCCTCGGCCTGCTCCAGATCGGTTTCATAGGACACCTGCACCGGCAGCGCAACCCGCACATTGGGTCGGGACAGCGAATGGTTGACGACCGTCTGCGTGATCAGGGTTTCGTTGGGGACGATGCTTTCCGTTCCATCCAGCGACCTCAGCAAGGTATAGCGGGTGTTGATCTGGCTGACTTCGCCGTATTTGTTGTCGACCGTCACCAGATCGCCGATCCGCACCGAACGGTCGAGCAGGATGATGAAGCCGGAGACGTAATTGCTGGCGACTTTCTGCAGGCCGAAGCCGATGCCCACGCCGAGTGCGCCGCCGAACACCGACAGCACGGTGAGATCGATCCCCACCGCCGGCAGCGCCACCAGCACCGCCAGGATCAGAAACACCGTGCGCATGGCCTTGGCAAGCGCCATGCGCAGCGACAGGTTCATCTGGCTGACGCCCATCAGCCGGCTTTCGACCAGGCGCGCCAGCATCAGCGCAACGATGATCGCCACCACAATCACGGATGCCGCCTGGAACAGCAGCCACAACGAGAAGCGGTGGCTGCCCGACTGGAACGACAGCGCCTCCATCGCCGCGTGGATGCGCGGCAGCAGCCCGGTGATGTGCAGCGCGAACGCGCCCCAGATCAGCCACGCGGCGCTGCGCTCCCACACCCTGAGCGATTCGCGCGGCTCGAATACATAGCGCAGCGCATAAATCACCAGTCGCACGCCCATCCACGACAGCAGCAGGGGAACAGCCAGATTCAGCAGGTGCGTGTTGGGAAGCCAACTCTGTGCGATGTCGCGCGCCAGCAGCAGCGCCAGCAGCATGGCCAGCGGAAAGCCCACGCGGCGCATCCCCGCGCGCCCGGCAGACCACATGGCATCCTTCTCTTCGGGATGCTTTGCGAGATGGGGCTTGACCAGCCGCATCACGCCCCAGGCCACTAACGCGCAGGCCGCCAATACGCCCAGCTGCCACAGCAGGACGACATCCTGACTGTCGTCGATGAGACGCGCCAGCAGGTTGTCGAAGGGGATGGGCTTGGCCAAGGCAGACTCAGAAGCTGTGCGTGTATTGCGCGCTAAGAATGTCGACCTGACTATCGTATTCGCCGTTGAGCGTGGTGCCGTTGTCTGTCGCGTTCCGCAAACCCGGGTCGTTGACGAACAGGTGAGCATAGCCAAAGTCCAGCACGCCCTGTTTGGAAAGCCGGTACTGGCCACCCAATGCAATCCAGGTACGGGCGCCATCGGGAATGCGCGGGGTGCGATCAATATCCGACACGGGCGCTTCGTCGTACGCGACGCCGCCGCGCAGGCTCAATTTGTCGCTCATGTGCCAGGTCGCCCCCAAGGAATAACGCAGAATATTTTCCCAGTTCTCGGGAGTGGTCTTGTTGACGGTGCCCTTGATGGGCAGATCGTCGAAATCGCTCCAGCCGGTCCAGGTCACATCGGCCAGCAGATCCCATTGGGGGGACAGCTTGTGAAAAAGGCTCAGCGACGCGCTGTCGGGCAAGGTGACGTCTGCCGTGACCGGGCCACTGAAAACAACCGGGTCTGAGGTGCTGGCGGTGCCATCCAGTGTGTAGTCCACCTCGGAGCGGTAGGACAGACCGATGCGGGTGGCAGGTGTCGCCTGCCACAGGACACCCAGGTTGTAACCCCAACCGTAATCGTCCCCCTTGATCGTAACAAGGGGCTGGCCAAGAACGGGAATCCGGTTGGTCAGCGTGGCTTCGATCCACTGGATGTTCAACCCGGCCCCGACCGACAGGCTGTCGCTGACCTTGTAGGCGATGGACGGATTGATATTGATGGTTTTCACTTCCGATTCGATTGCCTGATAGCGGCCGATCCAGTCAGCGTCGTAATCGGTCTTGAGGCCGAAGGGGCTGTTGAGGCCAACCCCCAGATGCACGTCCGGCGTCAGGCGGAAGGCGAAGTAGGCATTCGGCACCAACGCCCACCCCCCGGCATCACCGCCTTCTCCCCCTGTTACCGGAAATGGGGCGCTGACCGTTCCCGAAAATTCCGCCTTGGGTTTGATGAGGTGCCCCGCTATCACCCACTGGCGGTCCGGCAACAGCGTCATGCCCGCCGGGTTGAAATAGATCGTGCTGGCATCCTCGGCCACGGCAGCCGCACCGGCATAGGCATTGCCCAGTCCGCTGGCGTTCTGCTCGATCAACGCGAATCCGGCGGCCTGTACAAAACTGGCACAGCCGGCCAGAGCCAGGCCTGCGGCCAGGCGGGTAACACGATGCGACATAAAAGCTCCCCTGAATATTGAATGAAATTATCCGCGCGGAAAATCAGCATACATGGCCTCGACCGCTGCGCGGTAGCGGTCGAGCACCCGGTTGCGCCTGACCTTGAGGGTGGGCGTCAGCAGCCCTTCTTCCAGCGTCCATGGCTTGAGTTCGGGATACAGACGCCGAATCTGGGCATAGCCCGGGAAATGCTTGAGCTGATGCGCCACGTGCCGGGTCAGCGCCTTCATCACCCTGGGATCGCGCAATACCCCGGGATTCAGCGGGTCGACATGGAGACTGGCGGCAAATGCCTGCCAGTGTTCCTCGTTGAGCACGATCAGCGCGGCCAGATAGGGCTTGCCTTCGCCGACCACCAACGCCTGTTCGAACAGCGGATCGAGCAGGATGGCGGATTCCATTTCGGAAGGCGGCACCTTCTCGCCATTGCTGAGAACGATGATGTCCTTGATGCGGCCGATGATCGTGTAATGGCCGTTGGCATCCACACGGGCCTGGTCGCCGGTGTGCAGCCAGCCCTCGTCGTCGATCATGGCTCGGGTGGCTTCCTCGTTCTTCCAGTAGCCGCGCATCACGCAGCGGCTGCGCGTGAGCAGCTCATCGTTGTCACCGATCTTCACCTTGATGCCGGGCATGGGCGGGCCGATGCTGGACGGCACGTTGGAGTCCGGACGATTCACACACACCACCGGACTGGTTTCGGTCAATCCGTAGCCCTGGATGATCGGCACGCCGAGGCCAATGAATACCTGTGCGATGTCCGGCGACAGCGCTGCGCCCCCCGAAATCGGCAGCCGCAGGCGCCCCCCCAGCTTTTCCGTGATATTGCCCGCCACCCGTTTGTTCAGCAGTGGCCATAGCAACAGTTCGGGGTGCCAGCGTGCCCGCCCCTGTTCGAGTTCGAAGCGCCGCCAGCCGACTTTCACCGCCAGCTTGAACAGGATTCGCGCGAGCAGGCCTTTCTTCTCCAGGCCGTCCTGGATGCGCCCGTACACCCGTTCGTAGATGCGCGGCACCGAAATCAGCACGGTGGGGCGGATGGTCTGCAGGTCCTGCGCCAGTTGGGCGATGGAGCGTGCAAAGGCAACCTCGGCGCCGAGCAGCATCGGCAGGTAATAGCCGCCGGTGCGTTCCAGCGTGTGCGACAGCGGCAGAAAGGACAGGAACACTTCATGCGGCCCGAAGTCGGCGCATTGCGACGCATAGAACGCGTTCCA
>Ga0209706_10001321_pt1 | contig 14058 bp, 6 predicted proteins | sample PPLLaktember2015_6_FD_187263 | JGI IMG/M metagenome (GOLD analysis project Ga0209706, IMG submission 187263) | Freshwater sediment microbial communities from Prairie Pothole Lake near Jamestown, North Dakota, USA - PPLs Lake P8 Core (1) Depth... | ecosystem: Environmental > Aquatic > Freshwater...
GGGACAGCGCGACAAGGTGCTCGGCCTATTCAGCCGGCGCTGGACCGAGATCGAGACGGCCTGGGACCTGGCCGGCAAGCCCCGGGTCATCACGGCGCGCCGGGCCTGAGACTTTCTTGTACTCCCAGCAGATATAGCCCCTGGCGGGAATGCTGACGGTGATGGCGCCGTCGGAGGCCCGTCCCGGTTGGCTCTTGCCGGTCACGAGATCCGTCCACGTGCCGGCTTGCGGCGTGGCCGGCCCTCGTTTCTGACCTGGTTCCGCCGCCTGCGAAAGCGGAACGATCACAACTTCGATCGCCTCAACCTCGTGATTGACAACGGCGGCGCGGACGCCACCCGGAACGAAGCACGAGGCCAGGTCGACGTTCTCTGTCGTCCCGATGACGTCGACGGCGCGCCTACCGCCGGTCCCGGCTAAAACGGCGTCGAGGACATCCCGGACGACGCCGGGGATGTCCCGGGCCGCCGTTGCCGCGTCCATCGCGAACGAGGCGACGACACCTTTCCCGACGCGGCTCGTGAAGACGGCCGCCGAGCCGTCTTCGAACTCCGCGACGACCTTGGTCTTGCCCGCCGGCATCCAGCCGGCCCAGGCCTGATCCCCGCCGAGCCCTATCCGGGCCCCTTCCTTCACCCGGCTTCCCGCCGGCTTCCGGACAACGATCGCCTTGCGGGGGACCTTCGTCCCTTCCGCGGCGCCCAGCAGCTTGTCCCTGTCATAGGTATTGCCCATGGGGAGCTGCGGGCCGAAGGCCAGGACCGCGCCGCCGCGCTCGAGGAACTCCTGGACGAAGCGGCTGTCGGTCGCCTGGAAGCCGGAGACGTCGGGCAGGACGACGGCGATCCTCTTTTCGAGGAGGCGGGCGATGGCGTCCTCGTTCGGGGCATAGGGATAAAAGGGGTAGAGGGACTCCTTGGCGGTCGGGGAGAAGGGCACGAAGTCGGCCGCGACCCCGAGCCGCCGGAAGGCATCGAAGGCCGGCACGTAGGAGTTGACGAAGCGCTCGACGACCCAATCCTCCCACGGATAATAGAAAGCGACCGGGTTCGGGCCGCGGGCGATCTTCTCCCAGATGAGGTTGTAGGCCGCGAGCCCGTCGACGACGGCCTCCCGGGCCCGGGCGATGTCCTTCGAGGGCCTGCGGCCGGGACTGTGAATGTTGGCGTGATAGGTGAAGAAGCTGATGCCATCCGACCCGGCCGCCGTGGCCGCGCTCAGGATCTGGCCGAGGATATTCTCGTAGGTCGTCGTGTTGTGGCGCTCGGAAATGCGGTTCTCCAGGTAGCCGAAGAGTTCCATGTGGGTGATGGCGATCTTGTCCTGGAGCCACTTGCCGCCGATGCCGACGCCGCAGAGGTCCCGGACGCGCCGCAGGGGAAAGCGCTTGACGTTGTCGGGACGGAACGAGGCCATGGTCTGACCCTGGAAGATGACCATGTCGAGCGGGTCGAGCATGGCCATGTAGCCGGAGAGCAGGGGATCGTCGACGTACGGCGCGCACGACGCGAGGAGGTTCGGATGGAGCGTCTTGACGTGGCCGCAGAAGTCCCGAAGGTAGGGAACGAGGTAGGTGCCGCTGCCTTCCTGGTAGGAATAGAACCCGGTGAGCGAGGGGTGATGGCCGTAGAGCGCCCAGAGCTCGTCGATGAGGGCCCGGATCTCGGCCGGCGCCGTCGAGTAATCCGTCTCATGGGTCATGTCCCAGGAGACGGAAAGAAGGCAGGGAAAGCCCAGGCGGTCGGCGTGCCGGAGGAACGTCTCGACGTAATCTCCGGGCGTGCCCGGCTTTACGTCCGTTCTGGCGATCTTCGAAGGGTAGTAGGCTTTCTTGGGGTCCATGAGGACATGGACGATGAGGAAGTTCAGACCGAGTCCATGGATGTCGTCGAGGTAGGCCCGGATGTCGGCCTCAGGCCTCTTCGGGTCGACCAGGCTCAGGATGGGATAGTCGAGGAGAATGCGGCCGCGCAGGAACCAGCCCTTGCCGACGGCCCAGGGCGCCTTTTCGTCGCCCGTCCAGGCATGGATGGCGTAAAGACCTTCGGGGTCGCCGGCGCCGAGGGTGAGCGAGGCCTCGAACGTCCGTCCGCCCGGCCCCGCCGGCCCGGCCTTCAAAACGAGGGGCGCCTGCCCCGTCGAGGGGCGAAGGAGCGCGGCGCGGACCTCGCCGCCGCTCTCGGGCGCCTGGATCCTGATAACGACCGCATCGCCCGGCTCGGGGCGTCGCGGCGTGACCGTAACGTCGATCCGGTCCACGGCCAAGGCCGGCAACGACAGTAGCATCATGACCAGCAAAGGTCCGAATCGGCGTTTCACGGCCTGCCTCCCGAGCGGAGATGGGGGGATTCTATAACAGGTTTCATCTTTTTGGAAACGCCCGCGACCGAGGCGTACATTTTTCTGGAGCCTCTACAATTATTTGGATATCTGCTGCCGGCCGGCGTTTAATAATTGCTTTAATATGAGCACGTTAGGTGACCATCTGCGCTGGCACAGATTTTGCATAATTCCTTACTAGTCAGCAGCAAGCGAAGTTAAGGCGGTTATTTCTCTGCCAAAGGAGGTGAGCAGCAAGAGGGGGGAATCAGCATCCAAGGCAAAAGGGGGTTTTTTCCGGGTGTTGTTTTAAGCGAAAGGGGGAATCTCGTAATGGTTAAGAAAGCGACATGGCTGGTCTTATGCCTGCTCGTTGTGTCGAGCCTCGGGCTGGCCCAGCAGACCAACGCAAGACTCTTCGGCATCGTCACCGACCCTGAAGGCAACGTGCTCCCCGGCGTGAGCGTCGAAGCGACCTCGCCGAGGATGGTCGGGAGGGCTACCGCGGTGACGGACGGAACGGGGACGTTCCGGCTCCTCTCCCTGGTTCCCGGCACCTATAAGCTGGTCTTTTCTCTCCAGGGCTTCCAGACTCTCGTCCGGGAGGGGATCGTGGTCAGCCTGGAACAAACGATCACCATCAAGGAGACCATGCAGGCCGGCGCCATCGAGGAGCAGATCACGGTCGTGGGCAAGTCCCCTCTGATCGACGTCAAGAGCACGGTCCGGGGAATGACCATGACCAAGGAGGTCTTCGACAACCTCCCCAAGGGCCGTGACTTCGATTCGCTCATCACGGCCATCCCCGGCGTCTCCAACGAGAGCATGCTCGGCGGCACGTCCTTCGACGGCGCCTCGGGCCTCGAGAACATCTATTATATCGATGGCACGGACGTCACGGACATCGTCTATGGGAACCGCGCCCAAGGCGCGGCCTTCGAATTCGTGGATGAGATCCAGGTCAAGGCCTCCGGCTACCAAGCCGAGTTCGGCGGCTCCCTCGGCGGCGTCGTGAGTGTTATCACCCGCTCCGGCGGCAACGATTTCCATGGCGAGATCATGGGTTATTACAGCGGCGCGCCCCTCCGGGCCCCTTACCGCGACACCCTGGAGCTCGACCTGGTCGACGATTCTCTGGCCACCTATTATCCGTACGAGCTCCTGACCGGAGTCGATCGCGACCACCGCTTCGAAGTGGGCGGCAGCCTCGGCGGCTACATCATCAAGGACAAGCTCTGGTTCTTCGGCTCGTTCCTGCCGGTCTTCTACCAGAACACGCGGACCGTGGACTATACGACGGATGGCATCAATTTCACGGCCGAGCGGAACTGGTTCCGGAAGACGACGAATATGAACTTTTCGGCCAAGCTGACCTCCCAGCCGTTCAAGAACGTCCGGCTGAGCGCCTCGTTCGTCAACAACTTCTACAAGTACCAGGGCGACCTGTCGAACGCCTTCGGCAACGCCGACCCGACCACGTCCTACGACGGCTATGGGTTCAGTTATCCCAACTACTCGGCCAGCGTTTCCGCCGACCTGACGTTCGGCAACAACTTCTTTGCCTCGGTCCGGGGCGGCTATTTCATGAACGACCGCACCAAGCAGCTGGTGCGCCCGCCCGACGAACCCTGCTTCCAGTTCATAACGGAAGCGCCCGGCGGGTACTTCCGGACGACCAACATCGGGCTGCTCGACGTGCCCGTGGAGTTCCAGAGGCCGACCGGCTACTATAACTATTCCCGCGGCAACGCGGCGACGGTCAACAAGAACCTCGACCTGAAGTACAGCGTCAACGCCGACCTGACCTATTACCTCAACCTCGGCGGCGAACATGCCTGGAAGCTCGGCGGGCAGTGGGTCCGGCAGGGCCAGGACTATGACGCCACGGCTCTCAATCCCATCCTCTTCTTCGCCTGGGACCGCGATTTCGTCGCCTACGGCGTCAATTACGGCCGCGGCACCTACGGCTATTACGGCGTCCGGGGCAACGACGTGACCGGGCCCTATGGCGACTTTTACAAGGCCTACAGCAACCGCTGGGCCCTCTACATCCAGGATTCCTGGACGGTCATGGACAAGCTGACCATCAACCTGGGCCTGCGGACGGAATCCGAATTCATCCCTTCGTACGCCACGGGCAACCCGGACTTTGAGAACCTGACGCCCATCAAGTTCGGCTTTGCCGACAAGCTCGCCCCTCGCCTCGGCTTCGTCTACGACGTCATGGGCGATTCGAGCCTGAAGGTCTTCGGCTCGCTCGGCTGGTTCTACGACGTCATGAAGCTCCAGATGGCCTCCGGGTCCTACGGCGGAACCAAGTGGAAGAGCACCTACTACACGCTCGACACTTATGAATGGGACACGATCGGTGTCAACGGCAATTTCCCGGGGACCTTCCTCCTGCCCGGCGAACACACCTTCGATTTCCGGGCCCCGTCGTTCGACTCCACCGATCCCAACATGAAGCCCATGAGCATGCGCGAGATCAGCATCGGCGCCGAGAAGAAGCTCATGGAGGACCTGTCCCTGTCCGTGCGGGCGGTCAACAAGCACCTGCTCTGGGCCATCGAGGACATCGGCATCCTGCTCGCCGATGGCGAACATTATTTCACGACGAATCCCGGTGGCGCTTTCATCAACGCGAAGTACGAGGAGGCCCGCAATACGCCGAAGACAGACCCGGAAACCGGCCTTCCCATCCCCGGCACGTCGCTCATCCCTCAGACCGCGCCCGACTGTCCGAAGGCCACGCGCGAGTACTACGGCATCAACCTCGCCCTCGACAAGCGCTTCTCCAACAACTGGATGGGCGGCATCTCCTATACGTGGAGCAGTCTCAGGGGCAACTACAACGGTCTCGCCTCGGGCGACGAATACGGCCGCACCGATCCGAACACCGAGCGCTACTTCGATCTGTGGTACCTCGCGTTCGACCATAACCTGAATGCGGTCAACGGCGCCCTGCCGGGCGACCGGACGCATTACTTCAAGGCCTACGGCTCCTACTCGCTCCCGTTCGGCCTGACGGTCGGGGTCATCGCCAACGCCTATTCGGGCATCGTGACCTCCACCGAGTGGGCCATGGACGTCCAGGGGTACCTGCCCTTCGGGCGGAACGACATGGGACGGACGCCGTTCACGGTGTACGCCAACGCCTACATCGCCTACGACTTCAAGGTCGGGCGGAACAGCTTCCAGATCAACCTCAACGTCGACAACGTGACCAACACCAAGACGTCACAGCGCACCTACTCGATCTACAGCCAGGGCGTCGGAATTCCGGTCACGGAAGACATCATCGCCGCCGGCGGGGGCTGGGACATCAACGATTATGAACCCGAGCTCGATCCCCGATACGGCATGCGGATGAGCTTCTTCGGGCCGATCTCTGCTCGCGTCGGCCTGAGGTACTCGTTCTAGCTCGAGCGCAAACGCACATGTTCAGGCCCGCCTCCACGCCGGTGGAGGCGGGCCTTCCTTTCGTCCTACTTTTTCGCCAGCCGCTCCTCGAGGTCCCTCCTGAAGGCGGCGTTGACCTTGACGCCGTTGGCCTCGGCCCGGCGCAGAAAATCGAGGGCCTTCTGAAATTGCCCGGCCGCGAAATAGAGGCTGGCCAGGTTGTTATAGGCGAACTCGTGGCGGGGCTCGAGGCGGACCGTCTCCAGGTACTGGTCGGCGGCCTCGGCGAACCGCTTGTACTTGAACAGGACGTTGCCGTGGACATAATGGTAGCCGGCCGGGACCTCCAGCGTCTGGGGGATGGGATTCTGGAGCTGGAGGTCGATCTGGGCGAGCATGTTCCTGTCCTTCTCCAGGTTCCCCTCGGCGCTGGTGATCGCGGCCTGGGTCATGTCCGAACGCGGCCGGCTCCTGAGATCGGCGAGGTTCCCCTCGCCGGCCCGGATGCTTTCCTCGATCCGGGCCCTCTGTTCCCGGAGGTCGTTCAGCATCTCCTGATGTGTGAACGTGTAGAGCTGCCCGATATCGACAAAGTCCGTTTCGGCTGTCTCGATCGACGCCAGCGCCGCGTCGAGATTGCCCCTCTTGAGCTCGATCTGGGCCATGAGATACCGGGCGTCCGGGTTCTTCGGGAAGATCTCCAGGCATTCCTGGAGCTTCTTCTCGGCCCCGTCGACCTTCCCTTTCAGGAAGAGCGCCTTGCCCGCCTCGAACTTGGCGTTGGACGCCTTGTACTTCTGGACGAGCAGGCGCTCGTCCTGCTTGAAGCCGACCTGGCCGGATACCGGGCCCGCCAAGAGACCCCAGCCGGCCGCCAAGACCATGATGACGACGTGCGTTTTCGGCATTCTCCCTCTCCTCGAAATCCGAGATCTCCAATCACCGGTCTGATTGTAGGCCCGGCCGGGACGCGGTGTCAACGAGCGCCCGGGGGAGATCCGATAGGAGGCCGCCGTGAGAGAGTTTGAAAAGGACCCTCGGCCGCCCTATGATAAGTCCGTGGGAGCCCAGACGTTCGTCAGGATGCTCGTTCTCTGCCTGCTCGCCTTCGGGGCCGGGCGTGACGGGTGGGCCGCCCAGTCGGCCAAGGACCTCCCGGACAGGTACCGCGCCTGGCTGCAGGAGGAGGTCGTCTATATCATCACGCCGAAGGAGCGGGAGGTCTTCCTGAAGCTCGGGACCGACCGGGAAAGGGAGCGCTTCATCGAAGCCTTCTGGAAACAGCGGGACCCCGATCCCGACACGCCCGACAACGAGGCCCAGAAGGAGCACTACCGGCGGATCGCGTACGCCAACGACAAGCTCGGCCGGGACTCGCCCGGCGCCGGCTGGCGGACCCCCATGGGCCGCATCTACATCATGCTCGGCGAGCCGAAGACCATCGACAGGTTCGAGAACACGACCGAGCTCCGCCCAACGGTCATTTGGTTTTATGAAGGCCTGTCCGATCTCGGCCTTCCGAACGCTTTCAACGTCGTTTTCTTCAAGAGGGAAGGGATCGGCGATTGGACGCTCTACAGCCCGGTCAGCCATGGCCCATATTCGCTCCTGGTCAACTCCTTCGGCGATCCGGTCGACCCTTACGCCGCGTTCCAGGAGATCCTGGCCATCGAGCCGGCGGTCGCGGACATCTCCCTGTCCCTTATCCCGATGGAGTCGGCCCTGGCCCTGTCCCCGTCCATCGCTTCCGAGGTCCTCCTCCAGGCCAAGATCCCCTCGGTCCCCTGGGAAAAGGTCAAGGACGCCTACGCCGAGAAGTTCTTCAAGTACAAAGACTCGGTCGGTGTCGAGTACACGGCCAATTACATCGAGAGCGATTTCGCCGTCCACGTTTTCCGGGACCGTTCGGGGGTCTCGTTCGTCCACTATCTCATCGAGCCCAAGAGGCTCGCCCTGGAGCGGAGCGGGGGCCGCTTCCACACGACCCTCCAAGTCAATCTGATGGTGTCCGATCTCGAGGGGAATCCCGTCCATCAAGGCGAGAGGACGATCCCCGTTGATTTCACGGCCGATCAAGTCGACAGGATCAAGGGTAAGCTCTTCAGCTTCCAGGACCTCTTCCCCCTCATCGAAGGGACGTACGAAATGAGTGTCCTCGTCAAGAACGTGCTGTCGAAGGAGTTCGCCTCGGCCGAGGCCCGCATCACCGTGACGGCCCCCGCCGGACCGGAGATCGGCCCTCTCGTCCTGGCGAACCGGACCGTCGAGGATTCCACCTATCAAGGGACAAGCAAGCCCTATCTCGTCGGCCGGACCCAGCTCGTGCCCTCGCCGCGGGGCGACTTCTCGAGGACCGACTCACTCACCCTTTACTTTCAGGCCCTCGATCTCGGGCAGGACCTGAAGCGAACAGGCCGGATCCGCTTAACCATATCCGACGATGCCAAGACCGCCTATGAGACGACCCGGGCGCTGGCGGAATGCGCCACGCTCCCCGACGTCTTCGAGTCGGTCCCTCTGTCCGGGCTGGCGCCGGCCCTCTATACGCTCAAGGTCGCTTTGCTCGACGCGGCCGGAGCCGAGGTCGCTTCGCGGCAGGCCGGGTTCTTTATCTCCCTCGCCGAGGCGTTGCCGAGGCCGTTCGTCGTGTCGTTCCCGCTCCCTCCTGCGGGCGACCCCGTTTTCGACAATATCCTGGGCAACCAGTATCTTAACGGAAAGAACCTGTCCGAGGCCGGGCTGCGGCTCAAAAAGGCCTACAATGCCGCGCCGACCTCGATGAAATACGCGCAGGATTACTGCAGGTGGCTCCTGGTCTCGGGCGATTTCGCCGCGTTACGAACCATCGCGGAGCCAATCTTCAAGGAAGGAGAGCGGCACGAGTTCGCCGGGATTCTGGGACAGGCGGCACAGGCCATGGGCGACTACGAAGAGGCGATCACTTTCTACCAGAACCACCTGTCCCATTACGGCGCGAACATCAACGTCATGAACTCCATCGGCGACTGCTACCTCAAGCTGGGCCGGAACGCCGAGGCCCTGGCCATCTGGAAGAAATCCCTGGAGCTGAGCCCGGACCAGGACAAGGTCAGGAAGCTCGTCGAGTGGCTCGAAGCCAAGAAGTAGAGGGCCGCAGTCCTCCCGGTCAGCCGGCCCCGCCTGTCACCCACTCGTAGCCGCAGCCCTGGGCATAGTGGATGACCGGCCTTCTTAGCGGGTCGGCGCCTCCTCCGAAATTCTGAACTGGGTCTCGTAAAGGGCGGCGTAGAGCCCGCCCTTGGCCAGAAGCTCGGCGTGCGTGCCGCGCTCGACGAGGCGGCCCGCTTCCAGGACGAGGATGACGTCCGCCGCCAGGATCGTGCTCAGGCGGTGGGCGATGACGAGGCTCGTCCGGCTCTTCATGATGCGCTCGAGGGCGTCCTGGATGAGGGCCTCGGACTGGCTGTCGAGCGACGACGTGGCTTCGTCGAGGACGAGGATGCGCGGGTTCTTGAGGATGACCCGGGCGATGGCCACGCGCTGCTTCTCGCCGCCCGAGAGCCGGTAGCCGCGGTTGCCGACGACGGTGTCGTAGCCTTCCGGCAGGCCGGCGATGAAGTCGTGGATATTGGCCGCGCGGCAGGCCGCATCGATGTCGGCCGGCGAGGCCTCGGGCTTCGCGTAGAGGAGATTGGCCCGGATGCTGTCGTTGAAGAGGAACGTTTCCTGCGTCACCATGCCGATCTGCTCCGACAGCGTGCCCAGGGTGAGATCGCGAAGGTCGTGGCCGTCGATGCTGACCGTGCCTTCCGTCGGGTCGTAGAACCGCGGCAGCATGTAGGTGACGGTCGTCTTGCCGGACCCGCTCGGCCCGACGAGCGCGGCCAGCTGGCCGGGCCGGATCTCGAAGCTGATGTCGCGCAGGGCCCAACACCGGCCGGCGGGGGCCTGAGCGGCCGGCGCGCTCTCCTCCGGCTTCCTCGCCGCGAGCTTCTTCAGCATGCCCCCCTCCTGCGACAGGGGAGGAGCCATCGTGGCCGGGCCGCGGGGACCGCCGAACCGGACGACATCGGCCAAGCCGGCGGCCGCGGCTTCCTCGGCATCGTCGTCCGGCTGGTAGCTGAACGAGACCTTGTCGAAGCGGACATGGCCCCGGACGGACTTGAGGACCTTCGCGTCCGGCCGTTCCGCGATCTCGAGCGGCAGGTCGATGACCTCGAAGACCCGCTCAAAGCTGACGAGCGAAGTGGCCAGGTCCATGCGGGCGTTGGTCAGGGCCGAGAGCGGCCCATAGAGCATGCCCAGGTAGGCCGTGAAGGCGACCATGGTGCCGATGGTGAAGCCGGCGCCGCGCAGGACGAGCAGGCCGCCGCCCCAGAAGACGACGACCGTGCCAACGGCGCTGATCAGGCTGACGGTGAGAAAGAACCAGCGCATCATGTAGGCCTGGCGCACGCCCGCCTGGCGGACGCGTTCGGCCCGGCCCCGGAACCGGGACACCTCGTCGGGCCCGCGGCCGAACAGCTTGACGAGGAGCGCCCCGCTGACGTTGAGGGTCTCGTCCATCATGGCGTTCATCTCGGCGTTGAGCGTCATCTGCTGGCGGACGATCGTCCGCAGCTTCTTGCCGAGCAGGCGCGCCGGGACGAGGAAGAGCGGCAGGACGGCGATGGCCAGCAGCGTCAGTCGCCACTCCAGCCGCAGCATGATCACGAGCGCGCTGACGAGCATGACGGAGTTCGTGAATACGTCGACGATCGTCCCGCTGACCGCCCTCTGCGCGCCGATGACGTCGTTGTTCAGCCGCGACATGAGCTCGCCGGTCTTCGTGTGGGTGAAGAAGCGCAGGGACATGCGGTGGAGATGGTCGAAAAGCTCCGTCCTCAGGTCGCAGATGACCCCCTCGCCGACGGAGGCCCCGAGGTAGCGCTGGGCGACCCCGAGCAGCCCGTTGATGAGGGGTACGGCCAGCATGCCCAGGGCCAGCAGGGTCAGGCGATGCATGTCTGTCTGCGGCAGGGCCTGGTCGATCAGGTTCCGTATGAGCAGCGGCGGGGCCAGCCCGAGCAGAGTCGTGACCAGGATGATGGCCAGCATGACCGCGATCCGCCCGAAGTAGGGGCGGCCGTAGGCCATCGCCCGCCGGACGAGCGCCCAGCTGAGCTGCGGCCGGTCCTGTTTTTCGTCGTAGCGGAGAAAGGGCCGCCAGCCCGAGCCGTTAGCCAAGGGAGCGCACTCCTCCTATTTCACGATGTTGCCGTCGGCGTCGATGACGAAGATGTCCGTCAAGCCGAGCTCGCGGATCTTGGCCTCGATCTGGGCCCTGTCGCCGACGACGATCCAGGTCACCGCGTCGGGATGGACGGTCTTTTTGGCGGCCTTGGCCAGGTCGTCGATCGTCAGCTTCTGGACCCGGCCGGAGTATTTCTGGAAGTAGTCGTCGGGCAGGCCGAAAGTGACGATCTCGCCGAGGGACGCCTGGACCGCGGCCATCGTCTCCCAGCGGCCCGGCAGTCCGAGGACCTTGCTCATCTTCATGTTCTGGAACTCGTCGGTCGTGATCGGCTTCTTGCCGAGGATGCCTTCGAGCTCGTTGCGGATCTCGATCATCGTCTCCTTGGTCTTGTCGGCCTGGACCGGCGCGTAGGCGAAGAACGGCCGCTGGCCCTTGGCCGGGATGAGGAGGGACGCGGCGCCGTAGCTCCAGTGCTTGTCTTCGCGGATGTTCAGGTTGATCCGGGAGACGAAATCGCCGCCGAGGATGTCGTTCATCGCCTCGATGGCGATGGCGTCGGGGTCGGCCGAGGGCGGCGCGGGATGTCCGCCGATGACCACGGACTGGGGCGCGCCCGGCTTGTCGATGATATAGACGGCGGGCTTGGCCCGCAGCGCGACGGTCTTGATGTCCTGGGCCGGGACGGCGCCCGGTGCCCAGCCCTTGAAGAGCTTCTCGATCTTGGGCCTGATCTCGGCCAGGGACGTGTCGCCGACGACGATCAGGGTCGCGTTGCCCGGCTTGAACCAGGTCTTGTGGAACTTAGCAAGGTCATCCCGGACGAGCTTGGCCACCGTGGCCTCGTTGCCCGATCCCGTGAACGGGCCCCCGTAGGGATGATCGGCGCCGTAGATGAGCCCGGGCAGGATCCGGAGGGCCATGTAGATCGGAGAATCCTTCTCCTGTCCGATCTGGGCGATCTGGATCTTCTGGAGCCTCTCGAAATCGGCCTGGGGGAAGGCCGGATTGAGGATGACGTCGGCATAGATGTCGAGGGCTGGATCGAGCTTGTCCTTGAGGGTCGACAGGGACACGCTGGAGGTGTCGATGCCCGAGCCCGTCCTGATCTCGGCCCCGAGCAGGGCCAGCTCGTCGCTGATCTGGAGCGACGAGCGCTTGGCCGTCCCTTCGTCGAGCATGGACATGGCCAGGCTCGACGTCCCGAGGCCGGCGCCCTTGTCCGAGGAGTAGCCGGCGCCGACGACGAGAGCGAAGTTGACGACCGGAATGGTGTGCCGCTCGGCCAGGACGATCTTCAGGCCGTTCCCCAGGGTCGCCCGCTGGACGGCCGGGAACTTGGCCTCGGGGGCGGCCCCCGCGGCCGGGACGGTCTTGCGGTCGGCCCCTTCCTTGGCGGCGGCGTAGGCGGGATAGGGCGTGACCTCGAGGATATAAACCCCGTCGGAGAGCCATGCGTTGGCGCTTTCCTTGAGCGTCGCGGGGGTGGCCTCTTCGATGTGCTTCAGGGTCGCCTTGTACGCGTCGGGCGAGCCGCCGAAGACCATGCTCGTGGCCAGGATGTCGGACTTGCCGCCGAAACCGCCGATGCGTTCGGCGCCCTTGATGAAGCGGGCGGCGTACTGTGCTTTGACCCGCTCGAGCTCCGCGGCCGTCGGGCCCTCGGCCAGGAACCTGGCCAGCTCCTCGTCGATGGCCTTCTCGACCTTGGCCAGCTCGACGCCGGGCCGCGCATCGGCCTCGATGGTGAAGACCCCGGCGATCTCGCGGGGATTGATGGTCGCGCTGACGGAGGTGGCCAGCTGGTCGTCGTAGATGAGGCGCTTGTAGAGACGGGAGGATTTGCCGTCGGCGAGGATGGAGCTCACGAGATCGAGCTTGTCGGCGCAGCCCGTGCCCCAGCCGGGGATATTCCAGACCTTGTAGATCCGGGCCTGGGCGACGCGGTCCTGGACGGCCTGACGGTGGGACCCCGTGCGCTTGGCCACCCAGGCGGAATGGCGGGCGACGGGCGGGGACGGCGGGATGTCCCCGAAGTACTTCTGGACCTTGTCGAGGGCCGTCTTGGCGTCGATGTCGCCGGCGACGACGACGACGGCGTTGTTCGGCCCGTAATAGGTCTCGAACCACTTCCGGACGTCCTCGAGCTTGGCGTTGTCGAGGTCCTCGATGGAGCCGCCGACCGACCACGAGTAGGGATGGTTCGGGGGATAGGTGCCCTTGATGAGGAGGTCCTCGGTGACGCTGTAGGGCTCGTTCTGGTACTGGCGGAGCTCGTTCTGGACGACCCCCCTCTGCTCGTCGAGCTTGGCCTGGCTGATGGCGCCCTTGAGGTGGCCCATCCGGTCGGATTCCATCCACAGGACGAGGTCGAGGGCCGAGACCGGGACGTTCTCGAAGTAGTTCGTCCGGTCCTCGTTGGTCGTGCCGTTGAGGTCGGTCGCGCCGGCCTTCTGCATGGGCTTGAAGTAGTCGTCGTCGTAGTTCTCGCTGCCGTTGAACATCAGGTGCTCGAAGAGATGGGCGAAGCCGGTCTTGCCGGCGAGCTCGTTCTTCGAGCCGACATGGTACCAGACGTTGAAGGCCACGATGGGGGCCTTGTGGTCCTCGTGGATGATCAGGGTCAACCCGTTGTCGAGCGTGAATTTCTGGAAGGGCAGGTCGACCTTGGAGGCCTGGGCGGCCAGGAAGGGCGCCGCCAGGACGACGAGGGCGATGAACACGGCCGCGGCGGCGGCCGGCGATGACGGGGACTTGCGCATAACGGGCTCCTTTCAGGGAATGGACGAAATATGATTATAAATAAAAGAAGGGGTCAAACCTATACCTTTTTAGTTTTTCGACAAATCGGGCATCGAAAAAGTAAAAAGGTATAGGTTTGACCCCCTCCTCGGAAACTACCGCGCGAACATCGGGAAGCGGGATTCGTCGAAGGGCGGCATGAGCCGCGTCGTCTCGAAGCGGATCTTCTCCCAGACGGCCAGGTCCATGCCGCGGAAGACGTCGACGATCCCGGGGTCGAACTGGCGGCCGGCGTTCGCCTCGAGCTCGAGCCGCGCGGCCTTGAAGTCCCGCGGCCCGCGATAGGGGCGGTGGGAGGTGACGGCATCGAGCGTGTCGGCCACGG
>Ga0209706_10001322_pt1 | contig 14052 bp, 13 predicted proteins | sample PPLLaktember2015_6_FD_187263 | JGI IMG/M metagenome (GOLD analysis project Ga0209706, IMG submission 187263) | Freshwater sediment microbial communities from Prairie Pothole Lake near Jamestown, North Dakota, USA - PPLs Lake P8 Core (1) Depth... | ecosystem: Environmental > Aquatic > Freshwater...
CGACACGTCCGAACCCGATAACTATGTTCTTTGCATAGAGTTCCATAATCTCAAAAAAGTCGGATTTATCCACAACTGACCTGATGACATCCTTTACATCATATGGCAGTGTTGGATCATCCGGTACGATTGTATTGATATTAAATTCGGCTGAAGGCTCAGCAGATTCAAACATCCTTGCTTTATGGCTGTTATTCCAGGGGATAAAGGTGATAAGCTTCTTGATCTGATCGAAGCATTCCACTTCGCTTGATGCAAAAAAATGAGCATTCCCGGTAACTTCACTGTGCACCCTTGCTCCGCCAAGATCCTCCATGGAGATCTCTTCACCAAGGACGGTTTTAATCACTTCAGGGCCGGTAATGAACATCTTGGAAATGTTGTCCACAACGAAAACAAAGTCTGTAAGAGCAGGTGAATAGACTGCGCCACCGGCACAGGGACCCAGAATTACCGAGATCTGCGGAATGACACCGCTTGAGATTGTATTGCGAAAGAATATCTCACCGTAACCTGCAAGCGAATTGACACCTTCCTGAATCCTTGCACCGCCCGAATCATTTATACCGATAAGCGGGATCCTCATTTTGAGCGCATGATCCATGATCTTGGTAATCTTCCGTGAATGCATAAGCCCCAGTGAACCTCCTGCAACAGTAAAATCCTGGGCAAAAACAGCGACAGGCGATCCGTAAATTGTTCCGGACCCGATTATGACTCCATCGCTTGCCAGAGTTTTCTTATCCATATCAAAGTCGCGGGCATCATGTTCAACGAAAAGGTCATATTCATTAAACGAATCCTTGTCAAGGAGTGCCATAATACGTTCACGGGCAGTGCGTTTGCCCAGTGCTTTTTGCTTTTCGATAGCCTGTTCACCTCCTCCGAGAAGAAGCTTTTTACGCTTCTCGTGCAATTCCTTAATCTTATTGTTAAGCGCCATTATTTGTCTTTTTATTTGTTCAATGAATCACCCGAAATAACAGGGATACAAGTTTATGAATATTGTGTGACTTTATGAACTATTTCGGAGCCATTTTATAGAGGACCAAAGCAATGATCATAAAGAGCATATTTGGGATCCACATTGCCAGTCCCGGGCTCAGGTTACCCTTAAGTGAAAACTGAGAGGCAAATTGCTGAAAAAAGATGTATGAAAAACTGAGTGCCAGACCAATACCTATGTTCATACCGATCCCTCCCCTCACCTTCCGGGATGACAACGACACACCGATAAGGGAAAGGATAAAGACAGCAAAAGGGCTTGCAATCCGCCTGTGCTTTTCAATCAGGAATACTTTGATCTCATCCGATCCCTGCATCTCAAGCAGATCGATATAATTATCCAGTTCCTGCCAGTTCATAGTTCCGACAAAACTGGCATCCCTTGCAAGATCAGAAGGATCGATTGTAAGAGTTGTATCAATCTTTGAGCCTTTCGTTACAACCTCCTCGCTGCCTTTGATTTCGCGGTGAACATAGTTTAAAGCTGACCATTTACGCGAAACAGAGTCCCATGTAACAGAAGGTGCCGAGAGCTTTGAAATGAGCCTGCCGTTATTGTCGAATTTTTCTATAGTAAAATTACGGCCTCTCAGATAAACCGGATTATAACTTTCTATATAGACATATATATTTTTAAAGACCTGTCTGTGAATATTTTCGATATTTACCCGCCTGCCTCTCGGACGGTAATATTTATCTTCAAAATCGAGTCTGACGAGGTTTGAATGAGGTATCACAAAGTTTGTAAGGTAAAAAATCATTCCTCCGATGACCACTGCTGACAGGAAGTATGGCCACATCATCCGGCGGAAGCTCATCCCGGAATTCAATATGGCTATGATCTCGGTATTTACAGCCATCCTTGAGGTGAAAAATATCACAGCAATGAACACGAACAATGGTGCGAACAGGATTGCAAAATAGGGTATGAAATTCAGGTAATAATCAAACACCACAGCATTAAGTGGTGCCGATTTCTCCATGAAATTATCGATCTTCTCTGCAAAGTCAAAAACGACGGCAATCGTCAGTATCAATACAAGGCAGAAAAAAAACGTACCAAGAAACTTCTTGATAATATAAAGATCTATTATCTTGATTTTAAGGGAGTTCAGAGTTTTCCCGAAACCCTTTTTACCATGGAGTCTTTCCATTTCTTAAAATTACCTTCTTCGATTTTTTTTCTTGCTTCGCTTACCAGTCTCATATAAAATGCCAGGTTATGCAGGCTGGAGATGTGTCCGCCGAGTATTTCTCCGGATATTACCAGGTGCCGGAGATAGGCTTTGGAGTATTTCAGGCTTACCTCTGACGGACCTTCAGGATCGACCGGACTGAAATCATCGATCCATTTCCTGTTTTTTATATTTATCATCCCCTGAGAGGTGAAGAGCATCCCGTTGCGTCCGTTGCGTGTAGGCATAACACAATCAAACATATCAATACCCATCCCGATTGCCTCAAGGATATTGGCCGGTGTTCCCACACCCATCAGATACCTGGGTTTATTCTCAGGGAGTATTCCGTTTACGATCTCAATTATTCTGTACATCTCCTCGGCCGGTTCCCCTACTGACAAGCCGCCAATTGCATTTCCGGCCATACCGGATGCAGCGATCTTCTCTGCTGAAAGTCTACGCAGGTCATCGAATGTGGAACCCTGAACTATCGGGAAAAGAAACTGCTCATTTCCCCGGACCGGATCCGTGGTTCTGAATCTTTTCACAGCCCTGTCGAGCCAGAGATGAGTCAGGGCGACGGACTTTGTGGCATATTTGTAATCGCACGGGAAAGGTGTACATTCATCAAGCACCATCATTATGTCGGCGCCGATGATCCTCTGAATATCAACAGTGTTTTCAGGAGTGAATGTGTGCTTCGATCCGTCAATATGGGATTTAAAAACTGCACCTTCCTCATTCAGTTTCCTGTTGCCTGCCAGTGAAAATACCTGATATCCGCCACTGTCGGTAAGGATGGGGCGTTCCCATGACATGAACCTGTGAAGCCCGCCTGCAAGATTCAGAATTTCAGTTCCGGGTCGCAGATAGAGATGGTAAGTATTGGCAAGAATGATCTTTGCATCTATATCGCCGGCAAGATCACGCTGGAGAATACCTTTGACAGTTCCCCCTGTTCCGACAGGCATAAATATCGGAGTCGGAATATCCCCGTGCGGGGTCTTCAGCAGACCTGTTCTTGCATTAGTTTCCTTATCCCTTACCTGAACTCTAAACATATAACCAACCCGTCAAAGGCAGGACAAATGTAATTCATATGCCCGGCCTTAGAAAATTATACGTGAACATTTTTGTTGAAAACTATACTCCGGTATTCCGAATTATCTTATTAATATTGAAGCTGAATTCCGAAAATCAAATGATATATCAGGAGAATCCATTCTTGTTTGTAGTCTTCTTGGTATTTGTGGTTGCCGCAATAGTCCAGATTTTCTATTATCTCAGATATTACCTTGCTGTTGGCGTTTACAGGTTTCCGGCCGGAACCACTGAAAAAAAACCTGTTTCAGTAATCATCTGTGCCAGGAATGAAGCTGAAAATCTCAGTAAATTCCTGCCATCAATACTGGCACAGAAATACCCGGAGTATGAAGTCATAGTTGTGAACGACTGTTCCGAAGATGAGACCTATGAAGTTCTTGGAAGGTATCTCCCCGAATATCCACGGCTGAAAATATCAACCATCGCCAAAGATTCCCATTTCACCCACAACAAGAAATTCGCCCAGTTTATCGGTATCAAAGCCGCTGCTAATGAGATCCTGTTGTTTACCGACTCTGATTGCATGGCTGAATCTCCAAACTGGATCGAAGGGATGGCATCTCATTTTAATGATGAAACTGATTTCGTTCTCGGTTACGGAGGATATCTGAATAAGAAAGGGCTTTTAAACAGATACATCCGGTACGACACCTTTACTATTGCCCTTCAGTATCTGGGGATGGCAATCCGTGGGATCCCCTATATGGGCATAGGGCGAAACCTTGCATACCGTAAATCGCTCTTTTTCGAAAAAAAGGGATTCGGTAGCCACTCACAGGTTCTTTCAGGCGATGATGATCTTTTTGTCAATTCATATGCGCAAAAATCAAATACCCGTGTTGAATTCAGGAAGGATTATCACACACGGTCAATGCCGTGCTCCACTTTTAAAGAATGGGTAACCCAGAAAAAAAGGCACCTGACAACAGGACCATATTATAAGATAGGGGATAAACTGCGCCTGGTCACCGAACCACTTTTCAGAATGCTCTTTTACACTTCATTTATCATTGTGATTTCCGTGCTTTTCTTATGGAAGATCGCACTAATAATCTTCGGCTTAAGACTTGTCATCCAGATAATTGTACTGTTACTCGGACAAAAGAAATTAAATGAACCGGGACTTACATTATATTCACTATTTTTTGATATCTTTTCACCCATAATTAATGGGATAATTTTCATCAGCAATAAAGGAAGCCGACCGGGCAAAAACAAATGGAAATAATGAACCAGGAGCTTTCGGATAAGGCCAGGAACGACCTTTTGCTGGTTAATGAGGCTAAAAAGGGAAATGAAAAGGCTTTTGCCAGTCTTATGAACCGGTACAGAGACTCCATGTACTATATGCTGCTGAAAATGGTCAATAATCCGTCTGATGCAGAGGATCTTACAATAGAAGCTTTTGGTAAGGCATTCCGGAATATCGATTCCTACACTCCGCGCTTTGCCTTCAGCACCTGGCTTTTTATGATCGCTACAAATAACTGCATCGATTTCATCAGGAAGAAGAAACTGTCGCCTCCCCAGGCTAATCACGGGCAGGAGACAATGGATTCGCTGACTGTTAATATCCAGTCCGACCTGCCTGATCCGGAGGAGGCTCTTATCAACGACCAGAAAATAGCTACACTGCGGAAAATAGTAACACAACTTAAATCGCCATACAAAGAGATAATCGAGCTCAGATACTATAAGGAATACTCTTATGAAGAGATATCCTCTGAGCTTAAGATCCCGATCGGGACAGTAAAAGCACAGCTGTACCGTGCTAAAACATTGCTTTACAATATCTTTGTCAAAACAGGCAACAGATAATGCCGGAAAGCATCTTCAGATATTTTCCCTCACTCTCATCAATTCAGAAAGAAAGAATTTTAAGGCTTAAGTTTGTTTATGATGAGTGGAACAGTAAAATAAATGTGATTTCCAGAAAAGACATGGATAATTTTTATATTCACCATGTCCTTCATTCACTGTCAATTGCAAAATTAATAAACTTCATATCCGGTACTTTAATACTTGATGCAGGTACCGGCGGCGGATTCCCCGGGATACCCCTTGCTATTCTTTTTCCGGATTCGGAGTTCACCCTGCTTGATTCGATCGGAAAAAAGATCAGAGTTGCCTCTGCAGTGACTGCTGAACTTGAACTTAAAAATGTCCGCCTGCTCTGCAAAAGAGTGGAAGATGAAGCGGGCAGATACGATTTTGTTATAAGCCGGGCTGTTATGGATTTCCGAAAACTTGTAAACCTCGTTTCAAAAAATATACTGATACAGGGAAAAAACAGTCTGGAAAATGGTACCATCTGCCTGAAAGGCGGTGATCTTGATGATGAGTTAGGTGTTCTGAAGGACAAGGTTAAAATATGGAATATCAGCGATTTTTTTTCCGAATCATTTTTTGGGACAAAGAAAATTGTCTACCTGCCAATTCAGTAGCCCAACCACCGGTTTACCTGTTATTTAAATCCCCTTCCTTCCCATAACGCTAGCCATCGGGAGCTGTCGGGACTTCCCAAGGGGAAGGAGTTTTTTTAGCCTTTCCCCCCTGGGGGAAACGGGAAAGGGGGTAAAACTAAAAAATAGGGAATAAGAAAGGGATCAAAAATTTGTAATTAGAATTCTGTGAATTTGAAAAAATCACTATATTTGCGGTCTCAAATAAAAGACCACAGACATTTAAAATATTACAACGATGAAAAGGACATATCAGCCATCCAGAAGGAAAAGAGCAAACAAGCATGGATTCAGAGAAAGAATGTCCACTCCCAATGGAAGAAGAGTGCTTGCTTCCCGAAGGGCAAAAGGTAGAAAGAAACTTTCGGTTTCACCGGAGCTTAAACTTAAAGGCTGAATCTGAAGGATAGAAATCATTTGAAAGGTGCCGGACAAGGCACCTTTTTTGTTAATTTTACCCTGATGACAGGACTGCTGAAATATATCGACAATATTGAGATCAGGGAGATTGCCGGTAAAGTTGAATCCGGTATCCGTCTCGCACCTCAGGAAGGTTTGTTACTTTATGAAAATGCCGGTCTTCCCGTTCTTGGTCTTCTTGCTTCAATTGTACGAAAAAGAAAGAACGGCACAACAGTTTATTACAACAGAAATTTCCATATCGAACCAACAAACAGATGCATATATAACTGTCTTTTTTGCTCTTACCGCCGCCCGGCGGGTGATCCGGAAAGCTGGGATTACTCCCATGATGAAATCCTTGAAATTGTTAAACAATTTGATGGCAAACAAGTTACAGAGGTTCATATCGTTGGAGGGGTACACCCGTCACATGATCTTAACTATTACGGACAGCTGTTGCAGAAGATCAAAAAGCACAGACCATCGCTGCATGTCAAGGCTTTCTCAGCCATTGAGCTCGATCACATGATAAAAACAGCAGGCCTGACAATCGGGGAAGGTCTTCACCGGCTGAAAGAGTATGGCCTCGATTCAATACCGGGGGGTGGTGCGGAGATATTTTACAACGAAGTGAGGGAGAAGATATGCAATGAGAAAACATCCCCGGAAACCTGGCTTCTCATTCACGAAACCGCACACAGGATCGGGATTCCATCAAATGCTACGATGTTGTACGGTCATATTGAATCATATGCACACCGGATCGATCATATGAACAGACTTCGAACCCTGCAGGACAGAACAGGCGGATTCAATGCCTTCATTCCCCTCAAATATAAAAGTGCTCATAACAGCCTGTCATATCTTAAAGAGGTAAGCATAACGGAAGATCTCAGGAATTATGCTGTCTCGCGAATTTTCCTCGATAATATTCCACATATCAAAGCTTACTGGCCAATGTCGGGTAAAGAGACTGCACAGCTTAGCCTTTCATTCGGCGCTGATGACCTCGATGGCACTATAGACGACACAACCAGGATCTATTCTATGGCCGGAGCAGATGAAAAGAATCCTGCCATGACCTCAGCAGAAATCAGCAAACTGATCATTGAAGCCGGCTTTAATCCTGCTGAAAGAGACTCTCTTTATAACAAGGTCTAGTTAATAATTTTATAGGTACATTTGCGTTATCACTAATGTATATCACAGCTTTATGAGCTTAAAAGAATTCATCCTCAGCAGACAATTCCTTAGAAATCTGGGACTGGCAATTGCAATAATCTTCAGTGTAATAATGCTTTTATTATTATGGCTTAACATTTATACAAGGCACGGCCAGTCACTTGTAGTCCCCGATTTCTTCGGGCTTAACAAGGAGGAAACTGCAAAACTGGCTAAGAGCTCAAAGTTGAGATACCATGTTATCGATTCAGTTTACACCACACTTGTTCCCAGGGGTTGCGTGGCGGAACAGAACCCTAAGCCGGGATTCAAGGTAAAGAAATGGAGGAACATTGCACTTACAATCAATGCTTTCCGTCCCGAAATGGTTGCAATGCCCGACCTGGTTGACCTCCCTCTGAGGCAGGCAATCTCTCTCCTTGAGAGCTCAGGACTGGTAATGGGTACACTGAGATACAAACCTGACCTTTCCATAAATGTTGTCCTTAGCCAGCTCCATAACGGAAAGGAAATCGCTCCGAACGATTCGGTCCAGAAAGAATCGGTAATTGACCTTGTGCTTGGCAAAGGACAGAGCAATCAGAGAACTATGATCCCCGAACTGGTTGGAATGACACTGGATCCTGCCCGAAACAGAATATTAAGTACATCCCTTAACCTTGGAACTTATATCTTCGATAATACAATACGTAACGGTGAGGATAGCCTGAATGCTTTTGTTTATAAGCAATTTCCTGAATTCAAGGAAGATGCCACTCTTCAGCTTGGATCATCCATATATCTCTGGATGACAATGGATTCCCTTAAACTGCCGGTCGATTCTACTCTGATTATGCTGCCCGATTCTGTTCTGCCTGCAGGAGTTATTTCGGAAAATGCAAAATAAGCGGATGATCAGAAGATGTATATTATATATTATTATTTTTCTTTTATATCCGGATTATGCAAATAGTCAGGAAGTTGTCACCGGCCTGCAGTCAAATCCTGTAATTAAGAATGCAAGGATCACAGGCTCGAAATCCCTGGCTGCTGATACCCTTGAACTCCCTTTCTTTGATGATTTTTCGGAACACACTATTCTGCCTGACCCTGAAAAGTGGTCCGACGACTTCGCCTTCATTAATAATACATATTCCAACCTGCAGATAACAACAGGAATTGCCACCCTGGATGCACTGGATAATTCCGGCAGATTATATGAAACTGCATCCTCAATTGAATTTGAAGCAGACCATCTGACGTCAAAGCCTGTTGCTCTGAACCTGCTCCCTTCCCAGAATATCTGGCTGAGTTTTTTCTACCAGCCGGGCGGACTTGGAGATACACCGGAGGAGAATGATACACTGACCCTCCAGATGTATGCTCCGCTTGAAAATAAGTGGTATTCGGTATGGAGAACTCAGAAAAGTGCATACACAGGCTTTAAACATGTAATTATAAAAATTGATCAGGACAGGTTCCTGAAAAGAGGATTCAGGTTCCGGTTTGTCAATTATGCGAGTCTCAGCCCGAACCTCAGCGATCCCTCAATGGTTGGGAACTGTGACCAGTGGAACATCGACTATGTGTTTCTCGACAAAAACAGGAATGCCGGAGACACCATTTTTCATGATGTTGCGTTCAGATATCCTTTCCGTTCTCTTCTTAAGTCACACGAATCGATGCCACTGAAGCAATTCAAACAAATCTATCTGCAGGAAATGGGCTCATCAATACCTGTCCATTACCGCAACAATGACACAATTGTCAGAAACATTACGAGAAACTTTCAGATATGGAATATTTATGATAATACAGAATCGATTTCATTTTCTGCAGGTGCTACCAACATTGATCCGCTGACAGATGTTGACTACAATGCAAACCTGTTTTACACGTTCAGTACATCCGGTGAAGACTCAGCCCTGTTCAGGGTTACAAGCTGGCTTATAACAGACGATTTTGATCCCAAGGATAACGATACAGTTATATATATTCAGAAATTCGGTAATTACTTCGCTTTCGATGATGGTTCCTCGGAAGCAGGCTACGGAATAAACGGGCTGGGCTCCAGGAATGCCATGGTGGCATACAGATTCAGGTCATATATGCAGGATACCCTGAGGGCTGTGAGCATTTGTTTCAACGACAGCTATATGAATGCCAACATGAGGACATTTGACCTGATGGTGTGGGATGATAATAATGGCAATCCCGGAAATGTTCTCTATTCCCGCGAAGAAGTGATGGTTGAATATGGTGATGCGATAAACGGATTCCATACGTATTTTATTCCATCGGGTGTTATGGTGAACGGCAATTTTTATATCGGCTGGAAACAACGCTCAGAAACATTCCTCAATGCCGGTTTTGATATTAATACACCGCACGGAGGCAAACAGCTCTTCTGGATCAACGGAACATGGACTCAGTCACAACAGGCAGGCAGCCTGATGATCAGACCCGTTGTCGGCCCTGCGGTTCCTACTTCAATTAATGATCTCCCCTATCACCAGAGGAACCTCATACATTTCCGGCCAAATCCTGCAAGTGATTTCATACTATTCGATCTTCAGGAGGTACCTGACCAGGACCTCTCCTGGATTTCCATTTTCGACCTGTACGGAAGGGAACTCCTGAAAGTTCCTCTTACAGACAGGATAGATATTTCATCACTTCATGAAGGTGCATATATAATAATCATGAGCCGTAACGGCAGACAATATGGATACAACCGCCTTATTAAGACAAAGTGAACACCTGAAATGGCTGAAGATGAATTAGTTGAACAGCAGGAACTGTTCGAGCATTACAGGTTTAAGGTTGATCCGGGACAGTCGTTACTGCGAATTGATAAGTATCTTTTTGCCAGGATCGAAAATATTTCAAGGACCAGGATAACAAATGCAGCCATTGCAGGAAACATTCTTGTAAACAATAAGCCTGTAAAGCCAAGCTACAGGGTAAAACCTGACGACATTGTACAGGTTGTCCTGCCAATTCCTCCCAGGGAGATTGAACTGATCCCGCAGAATATACCACTTAATATCGTATATGAGGATGATGATGTAGTTGTCGTCAACAAGGAGCCCGGAATTGTTGTTCATCCGGCTTATGGCAATTACACCGGGACGCTGGTAAATGCCCTTATGTGGCACTTTAAGGATCTCCCGCTCTTTTCCACCGGCGAACAGAGGCCGGGGCTGGTTCACAGAATTGATAAAGACACTTCAGGGATCCTTGTAATAGCAAAAAATGAACTTGCACTCAACAGACTTTCAAAACAGTTTTATGACCGGACAACCTCTCGTAAGTATATCGGTCTTGTCTGGGGTTTACCGAATCCCCCCGAAGGCGTAATAAAGGGAAATATTGGCAGAAGTATCCGCGACAGGAAAATTATGCAGGTGTTTCCGGATGGCAGTCAGGGAAAAACCGCTGTAACACATTACAAGGTCACCGAAGATCTGGGATATGTTTCAGTTGTGGAATGCAGGCTCGAAACCGGCCGGACGCACCAGATCAGGGTGCATTTAAGTTATATCAAACATCCCTTGTTCAACGATGATGAATATGGCGGTGACAGGATTTTAAAGGGAACTACATTTACAAAATACCAGCAGTTCGTGAAAAATTGCTTCAAAATGCTTCCAAGGCAGGCACTTCATGCCAGCTCCCTGGCATTCGACCATCCGGTAACGGGTAAAAGGTTATCATTCTCATCGCCGTTACCCGAAGATATGAAGAATGTCATTGAAAAATGGCGGGATTATACTTCCGGAAGAAAACAGGAGAGAATTTAGGGTTCAATATTCACCAGCTGCCACTGGCCCCTCCGCCACCGAAACTGCCGCCTCCGAAACCGCCAAAGCCACCACCTCCCCCGCCTGAAAATCCGCCCCAACTGCCGCTGTGTGAACCACGGCCTGAATTCATCATCGACATAAGCAGCCATAATGGTAATCCCTTATCACTTATATGACGTTGATTCTTGCCTCCGTTGCCTCGTATAATCATGATCACTATAATAATGATCACTATAATTATAAAGGGAGCTATCCCGCCGGAGTTCCCTTTTCTTTGACTCCCGTACTCATCGGCACTGAATTCGCCGCTTGCCAGCTTCATCAGGATTGTAGTCGCCTTGTCGAGCCCCCTGAAGTAATCACCCTCCCTGAAAGCCGGAATCATCTCATAATCAATTATTTCTGCACAGGTAATATCTGGAATGGCACCTTCCAGTCCATATCCCGGAGCTATGGTTACCTGACCACCTGAATTATCTGTTTTTGGTTTTAACAGTATAAGGATGCCATTATTAAGGCCCTTTTGTCCGATCCCCCATTTTTCAGCCAGCCGATGAGCATAATCTGCCACCTCATATCCCATAAGGTCACTGACAGTGACAATTGCTATCTGGGTTGAAGTTGAATCATCGAATGCAACCAGTTTGTTTTCAAGAGAATTGACCTCACTGCTGTTCAGCATCCCTGCAATATCATTCACAAGCCGGGGAGGATAAGGTTTTTCAGGAAGATCCTGTGCAGAGAGGGTTCCTGCAAACAGAGTGATCAGAATAGAGATCCGTAATAATCCGGGGACACTAATATTGTTCATACCACTCCTGTCAGGGTTGGATCGTCGAAAGAGATTTCGTCGGGTAATTCATTGATATCATTCGTTTTACGCGGAAAATGTTCCTTAAGCTGTGTACCTGCCAATAAAATTCCCTCTCTGAGGCCCTCAGTGAATTTCTTCTTAGCGAAATGTTTTTCAAGCAGCTCCTTTATCCCATCCCAGAAGCCGGCCGGTACTCTGGAATTGATTCCTTCATCACCGATTACGGCAAATTTCCTGTTTGTGACAGCAAGATAAAAGAGAATCCCGTTCCTCTCAGCGGTCCCATTCATACCTATTCTTTTGAAGATCCAGGCAGCTCTGTCCAGAACATCACCTTTAACCCTTGTCTCTATATGGACCCTTATTTCACCTGAGGTCTTCTCCTCAGCTTCAATTATAGCGGCACGGATCTGAGCCTGCTGCTCTTTTGTAAAAAACGATGAGGCTTTTATCATCTTAAGAATTATCGAATATCAGAATTTAACTTCCGGAGCTTTCTCGGCGCCTTCCATCGATTCAAAATAGGGTCGTGCCGTGAATCCGAACATTCCTGCAAGAGCGTTCTGCGGGAATCTTTTTATAAAAGTGTTGAATGTGAGTGCAGTCTCGTTGAACTTCCTTCTTTCAACAGAGATCCTGTTCTCAGTTCCCTCAAGCGCAACCTGGAGATCCCTGAAGTTTTGCGTTGCCTTCAGCTCAGGGTATTTTTCAACAACTACCATCAGTCTGGAAAGTGCCGAGCTGAGTTCACCCTGTGCAGCCTGGAACTGCTGCATATTTTCAGCAGTCATATTTGTGGGATCGAGAGTTACCTGTGTAGCCTTAGCCCTGGCTTCAATGACACGTGTCAGGGTTTCCTGCTCAAAAGCTGCGGCTCCCTTTACCGTGTTTACAAAGTTCGGGATAAGATCAGCTCTCCGCTGATACTGCGTTTCAACATTACCCCACTGGCTGGTTACTCCTTCCTGTAAAGTGACCATATTATTGTAAGCCTTTACACCCCAGAGCACAAAACCAAGTACAATAAGACCGACAAAAGCAACAACGATAATCCAGACTAAACAACCTCTTTTCATTTTTGATATACTTTAATATTTCCCCAAAGGTATTAAATTTGAAGATATTAATCAGGATCCGGATGAGAACAATTGCATTAGTTGCAGGGGGTGACTCCTCAGAATACGGAATTTCGGTCAAAAGTGCGAATGAGGTATGCAGGTCCCTTTCCTCCAGGTACCATATATACCTTATAATATTAAGGAATACAAACTGGTACTGGGAGGATCAGAAAGGACGCATTCATAATATCGATAAAAATGATTTTTCACTGATTGTTGATGATTCCCGTATCAGGTTTGATGCAGTTTTCATTGCAATTCACGGCAAACCGGGAGAGAATGGACTTTTGCAGGGATACTTCGACATGCTGAGTATTCCTTATACAAGTTGTGATGCATTTTGTTCAGCCCTTACCTTCAATAAACAGGCATGCAAACTCTTTCTGAAAGAGTATGGCATTACAATGGCGGAGGCTATCCTCATAAGAAAAGGTGACACAATTGATAAGGACCAGATAATCAGGAAGACCGGTCTTCCCTGTTTTGTAAAACCGAATGACAGCGGATCCAGTTTCGGGGTTTCCAAGGTTAAGAAAAAAGAGGACCTCCAGCAGGCTATGGAAACGGCTTTCAAAGAGAGCGATGAAGTTCTGATCGAGGCCTTTATGAAGGGCAGGGAATTAGCATGCGGAGTTATTAAAACCAGGTCGAAAACGCTTATTTTGCCTGTTACCGAGATCATCAGTAAAAATGAATTCTTCGACTACGAAGCAAAATATACCCGGGGGAAATCCGACGAAATAACTCCTGCTGATCTTCCCGAAGATCTGAAGGAAAAGGTACAGCAGTTGTCCTCGCAGATTAATGATATACTCGGATGCAAAGGAATAGTAAGAGTAGATTTCATTCTTGTCGGAGAGGAACCCTATTTCCTCGAGATAAATACTGTACCCGGTATGTCGGCAGAGAGCCTTATCCCAATGCAGGCAGCAGCGGCAAATATACCACTGGAGGAAATATATTCATTAGTAATTGAGGACCTGTTTAATTAACGGCGCAACG
>Ga0209706_10001323_pt1 | contig 14042 bp, 13 predicted proteins | sample PPLLaktember2015_6_FD_187263 | JGI IMG/M metagenome (GOLD analysis project Ga0209706, IMG submission 187263) | Freshwater sediment microbial communities from Prairie Pothole Lake near Jamestown, North Dakota, USA - PPLs Lake P8 Core (1) Depth... | ecosystem: Environmental > Aquatic > Freshwater...
AATGGTGTTCATGAGTTTTTCGTCTCTTGCGCACTCCTCCCTCATACTGAAGAGATCTTTAATCAGCCCTGCCTTTTCATTGATCACCGCGAGAGGGTTGTTAATCTCGTGAGCCACACCGGCGGCAAGCCGGCCGATCGTCGCCATCTTGTTGGAATACTCTACCTGGTGCAGTGTGGTGAGCCGTTTCTGGTCGGCGAGATAAATCTTGTTCACGAGGTAGGTGGCGACCCACAGAATGACGACCAGAATAATCGTAATGCTTGCGGCCAGAAACCCCATGAGCTGCAAGCGGGTCTTGTACCAGGGTTTCAAGAGTTCCTTCTTGTTCTTGACGAGCATCAAAATGAAGGGAGTGTCCTCAATATAGGCGTAACCGATGGCATTGAGCTGCCCTTGTCCATCTTCCGTTTCAATCAGTTCCGTGTTTGGTGAGAAGGAAGGAACAGGCAGGGAGATAGTGTCAAGGAGCTTGCCGTGCGACAGGGATGGGGTTTGCAGTTTGCCTTCCCTGTTGATCAGAAAGGCGTCTCCTCCACCCGCCACTTCCGGGTGCGAAATAAGATGATTAAAAAGTTCTGTGTCCAATGTCGCCCGAAGCACAAAGTGAGCGCCGCTCCCAACCTCATGCTTCACAGCGATGATCAGATGGGGGACCTGTCGAAATCCGGGAAAAACATCACTGATGTGAACGCCTCGCTCCAGCACCTCCCTGTACCATGCCTGTTCGCTGTAGTCGACGCCTTCGAGTCTGTAAGGTCCTGCATAGTTTCTCTGATATCCAAGGGGATCGATCACTCCAAGGTCGGTGAAGCCTCCAAAGGAACTTTTGAGATTTTTCAGAATGGCCTGGAGCCGTTCAGGATCATTCAGATCCGCAAAACTATTGTCCCGGACGATGAAATCAAGAGCCGAGCGCCTCTCCGCCAGAAAGAAGGAAACGGCCCGGCGTGTATTCGATACCAGCCGAGAGGTTCGCAAAGCGATTTCCGACTCAATAGATTTCTGGGTCACCTGATAGTCGATGGCCGTGATCGCAACGAGAGGCACGAGAGCGACACCCACGGTCAGCAACACGGCCAGTTGCCAAATGCGCCTGAAGTTGAAAAGATGGGCGAACGGACCTGCCGCTGCATCCACATAATCCCAGAACTTAGGCCTTAATTTCTTCCAAACGGTCATACAGGGTCCACGCTATTCCTGTGGCCCGATGGTTCGGGCGGAAAGATCCTTAGTCCTCCTGCGATCCTTCGCGTGTTGGACTTTTTGATTGGCTTGCTTGAGGGTCTCACTCAGGACCTCGATATCTACCGGCTTTTGGAGATAGGCGAAGGCACCAAGATTCATGCAGGTTTCCCTATCCGCTTCTGATCCGTGGCCTGTGAGGATGATCACCTCAATCTCCGGCCGGCTCTCCTTGACCCGCCGTAAAACCTCGATGCCGTCGATTCCGGGCATTTTGAGATCGAGAATCATCACTTCAGGTTCATCCTCTGCGATCATGCTCAGAGCGGATTCCCCATCATAAGCCACGGCAGACCCCATATCGCGCATGAGCAGCCGTTCAGAAAGGGTTTGGACGAATTCTCGCTCGTCATCCACAAGGAGGACCTTCGATGGCAACTCGAAATCGAATTTCCGGTACACATCCGCCTGGTAAAAGCCACTTCCGACTCTGGTTTCCACGGACTTGACTCCCTCGACTCCTCCAGCAATGGATTTCAATTCTTCTTCCAGTCGACCCAGCATGAGAACGTGCTTGTTGATGATCAAGGTGATAAGCCCTTTGTTTGAAGACACGCCGACATGATGCCCTTCTCCTGCCAGCACCACTTCCACTCTCGCCGCAAGGAGAAAATCCTGCACGGCCTGCCTCGATGCCTCCGTCATCTTGACAGCATCTGATGCTGTGTTTTGAACGATGAGGCCTGCTGCCTCTTGAACGGTCTTCTTGTTCATGGGAACAACAATGTCGTAGAGGGAGGGATCCCAGGGATTGTTTTTTTGAAAAAGGCTATATACCCATGAGAGCCGGTCCTCATCCTGCTTATGGATTACTTTGACCGCCTCTTTCTCGGAAAGCCCTTGTTCTTTTAAAGCCAGCGATACCCTGAATTTCATATCAGCAATCAGGCAAACCCTGAGTGCGTGGCTCACCTCTCTAGGGACCAAATGACTGACAAACCCATCGATCAGAAGGTTATCCCCGGAAAGCAATTCAGCCAGGGCGAGCCTCAGATGAGCGATGGAACGTTCTTTTTCATGGGTAAATTTGTTAAAAACGGAGGTCCTTGCTGAAAAGGCTCGACTGACTTTTGCGTCCCCTAGGTTAGAGGCTCTGCTTGCCTCCGAGACAATGTCCTGATCAAGCACTAGTCTGTATCCTGTTTCCTTAAGGACACTCTGAACCACAGGATCTCCTTCACAAAAGGTGCCCCTAAATATCGTAATGACAGGCATATCCAACCTCCATTTCCCTATCCCTCGGCTAAGCAACGCGGCAGACAGTTATGAGTGGACAGATTTCCTCGTAGCCACCGCTGTGGGTTGCACCATAGATGGCATTGATTGCCTTCTCCATGGTCGGGTAGATGTGATCTTCGCCGATCTTCTCCCTAAAGAAGGTGCGCTTAAGCACTTCCATAACGGATTCGTTCACACCGCTCATCGAGATATCCACGCCGGCACTCCTTACCCTATCTACAAGCAACGATAAAGTCTCTTCTCCTGAAGCGTCAATATCATTGATTCCATTCGAAACAATGATGATATGTTTTAGCCATGCCTTGGCCCGCAGCAGCTCCATGATCTTGTCTTCCAGGTAGCTGGCATTAGCAAAGAAGAGCGGGCCATCAAAGCGGATCATGGCGATATGCGCGCACTCCTTTAGACCGAAGGTTTTGCAGTTGCGAAACGACTGATCTTCGTACTTGGCCAAGGTCGCCACCGTGGGCCGCATGCTTTTGTAAAGAAACACACCGAGGGATAGAACCACTCCAGCCAGAATGCCCCGGTCCAGATGCGGTGCAAAGCCCAGTGTGCAGACAAAGGTGATGATGGAAATGACACCGTCATACCACTTTGCTTGCCACGCATGGACGAAACCGGAGACATTGACCAAGCCGACGACGGCCATCATGATGATCGCGGCCAGAACAGGCTGGGGAAGATGATAGAGAGCCCGGGTAAAGAACATGAGCACCACGACCACGGCCAGGCTCGTAAAAACACTTGAAAGACCAGTGAGCGCTCCTGACTGGAGGTTCACTGCAGATCTGGAGAAGGACCCGGAGGTGGGATAGCTCTTACCGATGGCGCCGCAAAGGTTGGCCAGACCCTGACCGATGAGCTCCTGATTGGGATCAAGTCTCTGACCGGTCTTGGCAGCCATGGCTTTTGCAATGGAGATGGCCTCCATAAATCCCAAGAGGGATATGATGGCCGCAAAGGGCAGAAGGTGCAGGACTGCGTTGAAATCGATCTTTGGCATGGTGAAAGAAGGCAGACCTGGAGGAATAACCCCGATGACTTCTCCGCCGCCGGACAAAAGGATTCGGTCCGTCTTGAGCGGTCTATTGCCGACCTTGAGGCGCCAGTCTCGACCATCGGTTTTAGCGCCAACCGGCACTTCGTCGGCGAGATAGAAGCGTAGCGTTCCGTCCGGTTGCTTCACTCCCCTGAGTAGTAGCCGTCTCAGCTGTTTCCTCCAGAGGGCCGCTTCGCTTTTATAAATCTCGATCTGCAGGGTTATGACGTCTGCGTCTCGCTCTGCTTCAAGCACTTTAATGACATCCGACCCCCGTTTTGCGTCATCAATAGTTTTTGTGGCTCTGGTGCGTTTCTCGGTTAGAGGTGATATCGCCTCAATCGTTCTGTTGAATTTCTCAATCATATCCGTTGCCTTGGTGGATAGGATCGCCGAGACAGGCACCTCGGTATTGTGCTCGAAGCCTATGGCCCACGAGATGATCGTGGTTAAACCCACGGCCACAAGCACGTTCGGAAGTTTGGGGGCTATCCTCTTGAGAACATACATAACGACAAATGCAAACGTCCCCATGAGGAACGTGGGCCAATGAGTATAATGGATTGCCTCCCTCACGATCTGAACGATGGTCTCATAATAGTGGTCCGCATTGTCGGCGTCTACGCCGAACAGCTTGGAGAGTTGGGAGGAGGCGATGATGATGGCCGCGGCGTTGGTGAATCCGTTCACCACAGGATGGGAAAGGAAGTTCACCACAACACCCAGTCTGAGCACCCCCAGAAGAAATTGGACAGTGCCCACCATCAGGGCGAGCAGAATGGCATAAGTAACGTAGCCCTCACTTCCCGCTGTGGCAAGCGGCCCGAGGGCGACGGCAGTCATCAAGGAGACAACGGCCACAGGGCCTGTAGCCAGCTGCCGGCTCGAGCCGAAGAGTGCAGCAATCATGGGAGGAAGGAAAGAAGCATAGAGGCCATAGTAGGGTGGCAGCCCTGCAAGCTGGGCGTAGGCCATGGATTGGGGGATGAGAACTAGTGCCACCGTCAGTCCGGCGACGGCGTCGAATCGGAGGGCGATGAGATTATACCGCTTGAGCAAGCTGAGAAAGGGGAAGAAGCGCATTAGCATGATCTACCCGTCTCCGTGAGAGTCTTTTCCTTGAAGCATCCTCCGACACAAGTCAATAACCTCACCGTAGAGAGCCCCGGCATCATACAGATTGTAGGTGTTGAGCCTTACCAGGCCATCAACCATGGAAAAGATAATCAGTGCAATCTTTCGGGCAGGCATCTTTCTTATGGATCCATCCTCCTGCCCGCGCAGAATACCCCTTTCAAAAATATCAAGGAAACAGTTGTAAATGGCTTCTAGGTGCGCCCTGCACGCAGCATTTACCTCGGCGAGTTGATAGAGGTCGTGCCGATGCAATAAGAGAAATCTCTGTTCCATCATGCCAGCTAGGAAGAGATAGAAGGAGATTACTCCCTCCATCATGTCAAGGCCGGTTTCGAACCTCTTTTGCTCTGTGTACTTCTCAAATTCCTCTGTGATGCTTTTCCTGAGATTTTCAAGGATGGCGACAAAAAGCTCTTCCTTGCTTTTGAAATGATAAAAGATTGTTCCTTCAGCGACGCTGGTCATCTTGCACAGCTCAGCCATGGAGGAATCTTTGAAGCCTTTCTCTGAAAAAAGCGCTGTGGCAGCCTGAAGGATGATCTCTTTCCTTGTCATGGTGTTTACGGTTTTGTAGTATAACTGACTGAGCGAACAGTCAGTTATATTTTTACCTTGTTGGCCTGGAAGATGTCAAGAAAAATTAATTGCAAGTTTGACTAAAAATTTCAGACAGTTAATAGCAGTATATAATTTTTGATAGGATCCGGAGGCCTTGGGGATAGGCAACCGTCCAGCCGGAGTGATTGGGGAAACACGAATTCCCTTGAATGATCTTGGCAGGAATTACGTAGTTCTTCTTCCAGAGAGCCTCCCTCGCATATTTGCTCTTGTTCGACCCTTTCTTCACCTGTCTATTCATCAGTTGTAGTTTTACGAGAATAGCTTGAGCACACGGATGAGTTGACAGGCAGAGCTTCCATCGATATCGCCTTTGAGCTGGATATGAAGACTGTCGCTTTTTTTTTCGAAGAGAAATCTTGAAATTGCAGCCATAGAACGCCTCCTTAATATCTCGACGTCAAGATTTTATAGAGACATACCTTTTGGGACAAAGCTCCTTCCAGTCACCTAGGGAAACGCATGCCCAGCTGCACCGCTGATTCTGCGGACCTCCTTTGTGCACTTTTTCCAAGAATGACAGCCTGTTCGTAGAGACGGTCAGGATTTACGAGACGTTTTTCGATTTGTTGCGTCAATTTTCTCAAATCAGAACTTTTGGTGACATAAGCATCGGCACCGATCGATTTTGGATTAAGTTGGAAAGTAGGATAAGCCATTGTCACTATTACGGGAATCCCATGAAATGCATTTCGGATATCCCGGAGAAGACTTAGTCCACTTCGGCTCCTGAGTTTGACATCCAAAAGTATGAGATCGGGTCTCTTGGCGGCGATGAGCTGAAGGAAACCTTTCTCGCCGCCACTGGAGATGATATCGTAACCCTCCTCGGAGAGTTCTTCCTCGTAGAGCAGTCGAATTGCTGCATCGTCGTCGATGATCAGAATTCGTTTCATATTTCCCGCCCCCTTTCCATTGAAATGGTTCCCTCTTGCGCCTTGGATGGTTGGCGTTTTGCCTTCAGTTTCTAATGAATCGCTTTCCAAGGGTAAATAAGGCCTTCCATGTATTTCTGCCCTGCAAACACAGTATTTCTGGCTTGCCTGCCAATATGTTCGAACGGGGTGGACAGTGGGGCGTGCGCTGCAAAGAAGATTCAGATCGTGCCTTCCTCCGGACATGAAAAGTCGGAATCGCCCAGATAGTCCATTAGGACCGTCCAGAGCATATCCCACCCTTCGTTGTCGACGACCGGCAGTGATTGCCCATTTTGAAAGGAATAACTGCCGCAATAGCTCATGATCTTCGGGTGTTTCTTTTTCACGTCATCCCAGAGGTAACCAGGACACTCAGAGCGAAACAATGCGCCGATAGCGTCAAGGACTGACACTTTCCCGTCGGGGGTGAATCTCACCGGATCGCCGTCAAAATGCACAACAAGGTTCTGTCCCACCGTTGCATCTCCTAAGATTTTAGTGAGCCCCTCTCTTCCGGCGGAACGCGTCAATACGCCCTGCCGGTATCTCCTCTGCCCGGTAATCTAGGCTACCACCCTACTCGGTCGGCCCGCAGAGTCAATCAGGTCAATCCTGTATATTGAGGGTCGTGGAGTATAAGCAGTGGAAAAAGACTCAATACAGCACTCCCTTCCCTTAAATACATGGTTCACCCCGTTTCTTTTGAACCCTCAGCTAATTATTATGGTATTTTATACAAGTAGAAACGGAGAATAAGCTTATGAAAACAATTTTTATGCCTCGACGTCAGTTTTTAACCCTCTCCGCCGTGGGCGGATTATTGTTATTGACCGGTCAAACCAAGATTTCTTTCGCGCAAACGAGAAAGGAGGAAAAGATGCCGTACAATGCCAAAGATTACAGCAAGCTTATCGGGATGGAGGGTTTCAGTGAGACCTTGCTGAAAAACCATTTCACCCTCTATCAGGGTTACGTGGCCAACACCAACAAACTGGTTGATACCCTTGCCCAGATGCTCAAAGAGGGGAAGACCGCCGCTCCAGAATATGCTGAATTGAAAAGGCGCTTCGGCTGGGAGTTCGACGGGATGAGGCTTCATGAGTACTATTTCGAAAACCTTGGCGCCAAAGGGGCTATCGATAAGAGCGGGAAGTTAGCCAAAAAGATGGTGGATGCTTTTGGAAGTTACGAAGAATGGGAGAAGGATTTCAAGGGCGTAGGAGCCATGCGGGGCATTGGCTGGGTAACCCTCTACCAGGACACCGCTTCTGGAAATCTGTTCAACTGCTGGATTAACGAACACGACGGGGGACATCTGGTCGGGTGCAACCCCATCCTTATCCTGGATGTCTTCGAACACGCCTTCATGATCGACTATGGTCTGAAGAGAGCCGATTACATCACCGCTTTCTTCAAGAACATTGACTGGAAGGCAGCCGAAGGAAGACTTAAGTAAAACACCCTTTTTATCACCCCCCAGGGCAGAGGGGGAATGCCATTCAGGGCGCAGTGCTGTGTTGATGGCAAGAGAGGTGTTTAGAAAGATGCTGTCCAAGCCCGCAGCGGAAAGCGCAGCTGCGTTGCCAGCGCAGCCAGCGTGAAAGGCGAGCCTTCATGAAATACATCGGCCATCTTTCTCAAAAAGATCAGCTCTATGGGTATCTCCGCTACGATATCCTCTCGCAGCTTGGCGTCAATGGAATCGCCCCTGACTTCCGGGTGTATAGCATTCCGGCGTCCTGAGGCACTCCAGGTTATGAAACTGAATCCCTCTCAGGCCATCTATGTCGGCAATGATATGTACCGAGACATCTTTGGGGCACAGCGGGTTGGCATTAGAACCATCTTCATGGACTCAAACCAAGGAGCCAAGTCCTACCAGGACATCACACCCGACTTCTTTGCTGCGAGGTTTGGGCAGGTGCTGGAGGGAATCGTGTCGGTCGATTCGGTTCGTTAGAAAATTGTGGGGCGTGACGCCCTGGATGCTGGAGATAAGCATCGGATTGGAATGGGTGGTCTTGGCAAGATATTTTGAAATGGCGGGTAAGCCGTGCGATTTCATCAACTATTGCCTGGAGTCTGGGGGACCGCCTTAGGCTGGCAGAATCATTAGGGGCGATGACGGCTGGCGCAACCCCAAGGAGGCGACCGAATGACATCACCTCAAAAGGTTGTGTTCCTGTTTGACGTGGACAACACCATGATCGACAACGACCGCGTGCACAAGGACCTCAGGAACCATCTTGAGCGCGAGTTCGGGGCTGAAACCCGGGACCGCTACTACGCTATCTTGGAAGAGCTTTACGCTGAGCTTGGCTACGCGGACTACCTGGGCGCTTTGCAGCGCTACCGACTCGAAGACCTATGCGATCTGCGGCTCCTGATGATGTCTTCGTTTCTGGTGGATTATCCCTTTGCGAGCCGGTTGTACCCTGGCTCGCTCGAAGCCCTTAAGCACGTTCGGGCCTGGGGAGAAACGGTCATCCTGTCCGATGGCGACGTCGTGTTCCAGCCGCGGAAAGTTCAACGATCGGGACTATGGGAAGCGGTCGAGGGCCGTGTACTGATCTACATTCACAAAGAACAGATGCTCTCGGAGGTCGAAAGACGCTATCCGGCCCGCCGTTACGTTATGGTAGACGATAAGCTGCGCATTCTGGCGACGATGAAAAGGATCTGGGGGGACCGGCTGACGACCGTATGGCCGCGCCAGGGACATTACGCCCTCGACCGCAAAGCCATCGCCACCTATCCGTCCGCTGATATTACGATTGAGCGCATCGGCGATCTGCTCAACTGCGACTTAACCGCACTGCTAGGCGCCCATGAAGGTCGTCGCACAGCACTCCGGGTTTGAGCCTGAACACGGTGTCGGCGTAGTCAAGGAACAAATCGCGTGTCACGCCTCGAAAAAGCGAGTTCGTCATGCGAGCTCCGGAGGGCCAGGTTGAAGAAGGAGAGTGAGGGTATGACCGATTCACCGAATCATCGACCGGAGATGGCAGACCAATACTGGGCCACCGACTCCAGCAAATCCACTGAGCCGCTGCCCAGAGAACAAACACGTGTGACGCCCCTTAGCGAGGCTTCAGGTTCCTCGAGGAGATATGGCAATGGAAGTAAGTCTTTTTGCGGGAAAGCCGGCCGAACCATCGATGCTCGTCAACGTGCCCAAGCTCATCACTGCCTACTACACGGAGAGTCCTGATCCTTCCGTACCTGGGCAACGGGTTATGTTCGGCACCTCGGGGCACCGCGGTTCCGCTTTCGAGAAGTCCTTCAATGAATGGCATATCCTCGCCATCACTCAGGCTATTTGCCTGTACCGTGAACAACAGAAGATCGATGGCCCGCTGTTTCTTGGTATGGACACTCACGCGCTATCGGTGCCGGCTCTTGCCAGCGCTTTGGAGGTGATGGCGGCCAACGGAATGGAAGTCATGCTCGCGGAGGGGGATGAATATACGCCGACCCCGGCCGTATCTCATGCGATCCTCACTCACAACCGCGGGCGCAAAACTGGACTCGGCGACGGTGTCGTAATCACGCCTTCACACAATCCGCCCCATGACGGCGGCTTCAAGTACAACCCCCCCAACGGCGGCCCGGCGGAACACGTTGTCACTGATTGGATCGAGGCGAAGGCAAACGAGTTTCTCGAGAATGGCCTGCGGTGTGTAAAGAGGATGCCTTTCGAGAAGGCGCTTCGCGCCCCCACGACGCACCGGCACGACTATCTCAGTGCTTATATTACTGATCTCGCCAATGTGATCGACATGGACGCCATTCGCGCCGCAAAAATCAGCATGGGAGTCGATCCGCTCGGCGGTGCCGGGATCCACTACTGGGGACCGATTGCCGAGCACTACGGGTTGAACCTCACGGTCGTGAACGAGGCTGTCGACCCGACCTTCCGTTTCATGACAGTCGACTGGGACGGCCAGATCCGCATGGACCCCTCCTCGCCCTATGCGATGCAGCGATTAATCGGCCTGAAGGAGCGCTTCGAGATTGTTTTTGCGTGCGATACCGACCACGACCGGCATGGGGTTGTTACCCGGAGCGCAGGGCTGTTACCGCCCAATCACTATCTATCGGTTGCCATCTACTACCTCCTCCAACACCGGCCCAGGTGGCGTCCGGACGCGGCGGTTGGCAAGACGGTGGTGAGCAGTCAGATGATTGATCGCGTCACCGCGAAGCTGGGGCGGAAGCTCTACGAGGTGCCGGTTGGCTTCAAGTGGTTCGTGGATGGTCTGCTGGACGGCTCGCTTGTCTTTGGCGGGGAAGAGAGTGCGGGGGCATCTTTCGTGCGTCTGGATGGCAGCATCTGGACGACGGACAAAGACGGAATCGTCCCAGCTTTGCTCGCGGCGGAAATCACGGCCCGGATGGGCCGCGATCCTGGTGAACTCTACCGCGAACTCACGCGCCAGTTCGGTGAGGCTTTTTACGAACGTATTGAGGCGCCGGCCACGCCAGAGCAAAAGGAACTCCTGGAGAGACTTTCGCCACAGCGGGTCCGGATTACCGAGCTGGCTGGAGAAAAGAACCAGACCATCCTCACCCACGCGCCGGGTAACGGCGCTCCCATCGGCGGGTTGAAAGTGATGACGGAGAACGGATGGTTTGCGGCGCGTCCATCAGGGACCGAGAATATCTACAAGATCTATGCGGAGAGCTTCCGAGGAGCGGATCACCTGCGCCGAATCCTGGAGGAAGCGCAGATAATCGTCAACGATGCTTTGGCTGCGTCCCCGCAGCAGCCTGGGATTCCGGTCAAGACAAAATTAGAGGAGAAGCCATGAGCGAACAAACTCGTGTCATCAACCCGATATACAGCCTTCTCCCTATGCAAGTCGAAGGATTCGATTCCCTGGCCGGGTTGGCCCTGGATATGCGCTGGTCGTGGAGTCATGCCGCCGACGAAGTGTGGCGAGAGCTCGATCCCGCGCAATGGGATCTCACTCATAATCCCTGGGGCGTTCTACAGACGGTCTCGCGGGACCGGATGGAAGGGGTGCTAGCCGATCCGGGCTTCCGAGAAAAGGTTGATGACCTTGTCGAGGTCAAGCGGCAATCGACTGAGGCACCGGCGTGGTTTCAGCAAGCCTACTTGAGATCTCCACTGACCTGTGTTGCGTATTTCAGCATGGAATTCATGTTGAGCGAAGCTCTCCCGATCTATTCGGGAGGACTTGGCAACGTGGCCGGCGATCAGCTCAAAGCATCGAGCGATCTGGGTGTTCCCGTCGTCGGCGTGGGGCTTCTCTACCAGCAAGGCTATTTTCGCCAGGTGATTGACAAGGGCGGTGCGCAGCAGGCCCTCTTCCCGTATAACGACCCCGGACAGTTGCCGATTACGCCCTTGCGTAAACCGAACGGGGAGTGGTTGCGGCTGGAGATCGCGTTCCCCGGTTACTCGGTCTGGCTGCGCGCTTGGCAGATCCAGGTCGGCCGAGTGCAGCTGTACCTTCTCGACAGCAATGATCTCGCGAACCTCCCGGCTCACCGGGGCATTACCAGCGAGCTTTACGGGGGAGGGCCGGAGTTGCGTCTCAAGCAAGAACTGCTGCTCGGGATTGGCGGATGGCGGCTGCTCGCTGCGCTCGGCATCCAGCCGGAAGTCTGTCATTTGAACGAAGGGCATGCGGCCTTCGCGGTGTTGGAGCGCGCCCGAAGTTTCATGGGAGAGACCGGGCAGCGCTTTGAAGTCGCACTGGCCGTCACGCGGGCGGGCAACCTCTTTACCACCCACACGGCGGTGGCCGCCGGCTTTGACCGTTTCGCTCCTGCCCTCATCGAGCAATACCTCGGCGGGTATGCCGAAAAGAAGCTCGGTATTACACTCCACGATTTGCTGGCCCTTGGGCGCGCCAACCCGAACGACTCTTCTGAAGCCTTTAATATGGCCTACTTGGCTGTGCGAGGAAGCGGAGCGGTTAACGGGGTGAGTCGCTTGCACGGGAAGGTGAGCCGACGCATTTTCACGCCCCTCTTTCCACACTGGCCGGTCAAAGAAGTGCCCGTCGGCCACGTCACCAACGGAGTCCACATGCCAAGCTGGGACTCGGCGGCAGCCGACGATCTTTGGACGGAGGCCTGTGGAAAAGATCGCTGGCTCGGGACAATGGAAACCCTGGAGCAGGACATTCGCCGCATCTCGGATTCCAGGCTCTGGCAATTTCGCACCGCCGCCAGCAAGTCTCTTGTGGAGTATGCTCGTGAGCGTTTTTCCAGGCAGCTAGCCGCCTCCGGCGCGTCGCCCGAGGCGGTTGACGAGGCGAAGCATCTGTTTGATCCCAAGGCATTGACACTGGGCTTTGCGCGTCGTTTCGCGACCTACAAGAGACCAAACCTGCTGCTGCACGATCCCGAGCGCCTGCTTCGCCTGTTGACCGATCGCGAGCGCCCGGTGCAACTCATCCTTGCCGGTAAGGCCCATCCGGCCGACCAAGCCGGGCAAAACCTGATTCGAGAATGGACCCATTTCATTCGACGGCCCGAGGCGCGGCCCCATGTGATCTTCCTTAGTGACTACGACATGCTCTTGACCGAGCATCTGGTGCAGGGGGTGGATGTCTGGATCAACACGCCACGACGGCCCTGGGAGGCCTGCGGAACCAGCGGCATGAAGGTGCTGGTCAATGGAGGCATTAATCTTTCGGAGTTGGATGGCTGGTGGGCGGAAGCCTGGACACCTGAAGTGGGCTGGGCACTCGGGGACGGCCAGGAACACGGCGACGACCCGGCTTGGGACGCCGCCGAAGCTTCGGCGCTCTACGATCTGCTCGAACGAGAGGTGATCCGTCAGTTTTATACCCGAGACGAGAGCGGCATTCCCACCGCATGGGTAGCACGGATGCGTGAAAGCATGGCGCGGTTGACACCGCAGTTTTCCGCGAACCGTACCGTGCGCGAATACACCGAGCAACATTACCTTCCAGCCGCGTCAGCCTACCGGGAGCGTGCTGCTGATAAGGGCTCAATGGGCGTGCAGTTGGTGAATTGGCAAAGTGCGATGGAACAGCACTGGTCAAATCTGCTTTTCGGCGAAATGAAGGTAGCGACTGACGGCGGGAATCACGTATTCGAGGTTCAGGTTTTTTTCAGAGGCCTGGACCCAAATAATGTACGGGTAGAAGTCTACGCAGACGGGGTGAACGGCGGCGAGCCGGTCCGGCAGGAGATGATGCGCGCCCGGCAACTGGCGGACGCAAACGGCACCATCTATAGCGCACAGGTTACAACGACCCGCCCGGCGACGGACTTTACGGCGAGAGTGATACCGCAGTGCTCCGATGTTGCGGTTCCCCTGGAAGCCGCTCAAATCCTGTGGCAGCGATGATCCGATCGACGGAAGAAAAGACGATGAAGAAGGCGGCGAATACGAAGGAGTCTTCCACGAAACCATCTACCTCACGCATCCTGACGATCAATGGCGGCTCGTCGAGCATCAAATTCGCGCTGTTTGAGGCCGGTGACTCGCTCCGACGAATTCTGGAGGGCGCGATTGAGCGAATTGGACTGCCGGAGGCCACGTTCCACGTGAAAGGCTTGAACCAGGCGGACAACGTTTCGCGGTTAGTGACGGCGCCGGATCACACGGTGGCGGTGGGCGCTCTCATGAATTGGATCGAGGAACACAGCGGGCGGGATGCATTGACCGCAGTGGGGCATCGCGTGGTGCATGGCGGGCCGAAGTATAGCCAGCCGCAGCGAATCACCGCGGAAATGGTTGAGGAGCTGCACCGGCTCAGTCCATTCGATCCTGAGCATCTGCCGGAGGAGATCCTGTTGACCGAGGCGTTTCATCGCCGATTTCCTGACCTGCCCCAAGT
>Ga0209706_10001324_pt1 | contig 14042 bp, 14 predicted proteins | sample PPLLaktember2015_6_FD_187263 | JGI IMG/M metagenome (GOLD analysis project Ga0209706, IMG submission 187263) | Freshwater sediment microbial communities from Prairie Pothole Lake near Jamestown, North Dakota, USA - PPLs Lake P8 Core (1) Depth... | ecosystem: Environmental > Aquatic > Freshwater...
CTCATCTAGAGAGTTGATATCGATCCCCACGTCCAATAGCTCACATACCTTCTTGATGTCTCCGGCTTTTGTTGCGTCACGCCATACGCTATTCATGCTTGCCACACAGCTTTAAACGCACATAACGTGTTGTTGCGCCGCGCCGCTGGAGCGGTACCAGGAAACGGCGTGTCGTACCCGGCGTCGGCACGAACAAAGAGTTAGGTTTCATTTTTTGCTGGTATAACTTCTGACGTGAGCGGTTCGCCCAGAACTTGTTGCAATAAGTTAATTATCTTTGATCCCTGAAGCTCGTGGTTCAAAAAATCTGGATCAATTCGAACTGCGCTATCTGCCGTTACAAACTCCACATCAAAGCTAACGGTGTTATTAAGATCATAGCGAGTGACTTTGTAATCTTTAATCTCACCCGCTAATAGAGAAAAATTCTTATACCCTATTTGTTCGATAAGCCCGCGTTTCGCGTCTATACGTAAGCAATGCTTTGCGGAAACCCGATAAGCAATAACTACCAGAAGGATCCAGATTGCAAGAAACGATAGCGCCCACCCATACCAGGCGACTTGCAAGAATGTTGAGTACAGGGCGAGGAAAGCGGGCATGAGTACTAATGGCCCCATTGCCAGTGCCAATACAATGTACTTTGGTTTGCCGAAAATGGTCATGCCGGTAATTCCATGGGAAACCTAACGAATGATATGGACTCCCCCTGCCCCCACGGCATCAGATGTGCCAGATTGAAGATGCTTCGTCTCAATCAACGGAACAGGAGGAGTCGCCATGAACGTTACAACGATCGGGATCGATTTGGCAAAGAATAGCTTCAGTCTGCACGGGGTGGATAGCCGGGGCAAGATGGTGTACCGCAAGACCTTGGCGCGCGCGAAACTCATGCCATTCCTGGCCCAGCAACCGCCGTGCCTGATCGGTATGGAGGCCTGTAGCGGGGCCCATCACTGGGCACGTTCGCTGCAGGCCCTCGGTCATCGGGTCGGCATCATGGCGTCACGCTTCGTGGCTCCGTACCGCAAAGGCGGCAAGAACGACGGCAATGACGCCGAGGCGATCTGCGAAGCGGTGGCAAGACCCGGCATGCGCTTTGTGCCGGTCAAGAGTGATGAACAGCAGGCGATCTTGAGCCTGCACCGGGTTCGGCAGGGCTTGATCAAGGAGCGTACGGCACTGATCAACCAGCTGCGTGGATTGCTGTCGGAGTTCGGCCTGATCATGCCCAAGGGACGGTATTCGGCTCAGCATCACATTCCCGACATTCTGGAAGATGCCGAGAACGGCCTGCCGATGCTGACCCGCCGGCTACTGAACGATGTGTATCTGCGTCTCAGGGCCATGAATGAACAGGTGCTGGCCTACGACCGCGAGCTCGAGCACCTCGCGAGGGAGAGTGCCGTCGCCAAGCGCCTCATGTCCATCCCGGGTATCGGCGCCGTGACGGCCACCGCCCTCGTGGCGAGTGTCGGGGACGCGAAGCAGTTCAAGAACGGCCGCCAGTTCGCAGCCTGGCTGGGCTTGACCCCGAGGCAATACACCACCGGCGGCACGATCCGGCTCGGGCGCATTACCAAGAAGGGCGACGTCTACCTTCGAACCTTGTTGATTCACGGCACGCGGGCGGTACTGGCGACCGTGAAGGACAAGCAAGACAAACTGAGCGTGTGGACGCGGGTCTTGATCGAGCGGCGAGGCTACAAGCGTGCCGCCGTGGCGCTCGCCGCCAAGAATGCCAGAATCCTCTGGGCGTTGATGGCCCGGGGCGAAACGTATCAACTGAAAACCGCATAACACACGAGCGTCGTAGGCGCTGTAGTACAACCAGGAGCAACCTGCCGAGTCACTGCCAACGCAATCGATGAGAGAAGGGAAAGACCCGGAGTGAAAGAGCCTGTTTAAAACTATGGTCGAAGCGAGACCGTCTAACGAATCAGGCATTCGCTCCACGCGCACCATCATCATGGCCAGAGTCTTAACGACTCACCAACAGGCCGAATGTAGAGCCGCAGTCTGTATCCGGATCTTAAAGAGAAAGCGGGGGCTTGACCTGGGGGAGTCCATGTAGCCGTTTTAACCGGCGCGGCCCTGGGGATACCAGGAAACGTGCCGCCGTCACACCGCGTCCGGTTGAAAACATAGTTAGGGCACCATGCTGCATTCTTTCCGAAAATCAGGTTTCTCAAAAGAAATAACGCTCTCTAGGTTCGCGGTGTCATGTACTTCCGATTCGGTTCTGTCTACTACGTATTTTGATATTTGTACCGTTGCCTTTCCGAAAATGACGCAAGTACCTTCAGGCACTTGACCGGAAACTTTGAGTTCAGCCCTTGCTTTTTCGGTGTTCGAGAAACAAAACCAAGGAGACCGTGAATCTTGATCTCGTGGGATCAGTTTCTCGGTCGGACCTTTAACACTAAAGCAAATTAGTCCTTCTTCGAAATTGACCCCAATTTCACTCATCCCTACTTGTTCGTGGTAAAAGCCCGACACGACAACATTTCCCTCATAGTAAGCAAACGGTCTTTCTATTTTTATCAGTTTGAATTTTTGTTCTTCCGCCTCAATGGCGTCAGTGTGGCCAAGGAGTAGCAGAGAGATCACAGTCAAGGCTATTTGAAGGGAGACGCGCATTATTCTTTGTGCCCTAACTATAATTCGACCGCCTAAATGCCGGGTTGCAACCCGGCATTTAGGTCTGATAAAAAACTCGATGTGAATAAAATCAGGCTGTTAGTATTTATTATCACATCAATACCTGTGCAGGGAGGCACTATGGAAAACCCACGTTTGCTCGATCAGGTTCGCGACGCCATTCGTGTTCGTCATTACAGCCTGCGAACCGAGGCTACGTACCTTCAGTGGATCAAACGATTCATTCTCTTCCATAAGAATCGTCATCCTCGCGACATGGGTGAGCAGGAGATAACGGCATTCCTTGCCTTGCCGTGGACAAGAATGTCGCGGCCTCGACCCAAAATCAAGCACTGTCGGCCATTCTGTTTCTGGAGAGTGGTTCGGACATCCGCACTGTTCACCGCTCCTGCGCATCCATGCACTCGCGGTATTGGTACGTCCATGTACGGCACAGGAACTGCTGGGCCACAGCGACGTCAACACCACCATGATCTACACCCATGTGTTGCAGCGCGGCGGGCGCGGGGTACGCAGTCCGTTGGGCCGGATGGAATAAAAAGCCCCGTGCGGATCTCGCACGGGGCTTTGTACTAAGTCGGGGTTCGGAATCAGCGATTCTTGCGACGCGCTTTGGTCGCTGCTCTGGCCGGGGATTTGGCCGGGAAGAGCATGCCGGAGAAGACGAGGCCGGGGCAAATGCCGGTGGTGGCGGCGAAGTAGAAGAACACGACCGGCACGTACAGCAGCCAGTGGGCGATGTTGAAACCGGTGAGCCAGATGCCGAGCAAGACGACGCTGCCGACTACCAAAAAGAAGAACCGCATTGCTGCACTGATGTTGTTATTCATCGACTCTCTCCCTGGTTTGGTTGAACAAGCGGGTGAAGCGGCGCACGTTAAGGAAACTCTGATCATGTCCTCAGGCCGTCATGCCGGCGCGACAGCCAGGGATGGCGGAAGAGCTGGAAACGCAGGAGCAGTTTCCAGTGAAAGCCGGCATCCAGAAAACTCTTTGAAACCTCTGGATTCCGGCCCCCGGCTTCAATCATGCCGGGGCAGGTTCCGCCGGAATGACGAAAAGGGTGAGGGAGTACCTGTTCAGGACTTCCTTTGGCACATTGAGCTGCCATTGCCGAAGTATCCGCGCGGGGTGAACTTAGCAGCGCACCAGCCGGCCGATTTCGTTGGCCACGTCGCCCAAAGCGATCTCGCGCGGTGTCGCATCGCGCCGGCCCTTGTACTCGGCCACGCCCTTGGCCAGGCCTTTGTCGCCGATCACGATGCGGTGCGGGATGCCGATCAGGTCCATGTCGGCGAAGATCACGCCCGGGCGTTCGTCGCGGTCGTCGAGCAGCACGTCGTAGCCGGCGTGCACCAGTTCGGCGTAGAGCTTGTCGACCGTTTCGCGCACCTTGTCCGACTTGCGATAGCCGATCGGCACGAGCGCGATATGGAAGGGGGCAATCGCGTCCGGCCAGATAATGCCGTTGTTGTCGTGATTCTGTTCGATGGCGGCCGCGACCACGCGCGACACGCCGATGCCGTAGCAACCCATGGGCATCACCACCGCCTGTCCGGCTTCATCCAGCACGGTGGCCTGCATGGCCTCGCTGTAGCGGGTGCCGAGCTGGAAGATGTGCCCGACCTCGATGCCACGCTTGATCGAGAGCGTGCCCTGGCATTTTTTTTCCTGCGAGTTGGGGCAGGGGTCGCCGAGCATCACGTTGCGCATGTCGGCCACGATCGGCTCCGGCAGGTCGCGGCCCCAGTTCACGTTCATCAGGTGTTTGCCGTTTACGTTCGCACCGCACACGAAATCGCTCAGGCGCGCGGCCGATTCGTCGGCGATCACGGTGATCTTGAGGCCAACCGGACCGATCGAACCCGGTTCGCAGCCGGCGGCGAGCTCGACCTCGCCGGGGGTGACGAACATGAGCGGCTTGACCAGCTGCGGCAACTTCTCGGCCTTGATGACGTTCAGCTCGTGATCGCCGCGCAGCACCAGCGCAATCACGCCACCGGTGCCTTTCACCAGCAGGGTCTTCAGCGTCTGCTGCGGGTTGACCTTGAGGAACCGGCTAACGTCTTCAATGGAGTGCTGGCCGGGAGTGTCCACGGTTTGCATCGGCTTCGTGGCGGCGGCGCGCTTGCCCACCGGTGGCAGCGCCTGAGCAAGTTCGACGTTGGCGGCGTAATCGCACTGGTTGCAGATGGCGATGTTGTCTTCGCCGGAGTCGGCCAGTACGTGGAACTCGTGCGAGGCGTTGCCGCCGATGGTGCCGGTGTCGGCCGCCACCGGGCGGAACTCGAGGCCGACGCGCTGGAAGATGCGCGTGTAGGTGGCGTGCATCACGTCGTAGGTTTCGCGCAGCGAAGCATCGTCGGCATGGAAGGAGTAGGCGTCCTTCATGAGGAACTCACGCGCGCGCATCACGCCGAAGCGCGGACGGATTTCGTCGCGGAACTTCATCTGGATCTGGTAGAAGTTGGCCGGCAGCTGGCGGTAGCTCTTGATCTCGCGCCGCATGAGGTCGGTGACGACCTCCTCGTGCGTCGGGCCGATGCAGAATTCGCGCTGGTGGCGGTCCTTGAGGCGCAGCAGCTCCGGGCCGTATTTCTCCCAGCGGCCGGATTCCTGCCACAGCTCGGCCGGCTGCACCGCCGGCATGAGCACTTCCTGGGCGCCGGCGTGATTCATTTCCTCGCGCACTATGCCTTCCACCTTGCGCAGCACGCGCAGGCCGAGCGGCAGCCAGCTGTACACGCCGGCGGCCAGCTTGCGGATCATGCCGGCGCGCAGCATGAGCTGGTGGCTGATGGTTTCGGCTTCGGCCGGGGTTTCGCGGACGGTGGACAGCAGGAAACGGGAGACGCGCATGGGAACCTCGTTATCGTTTGCGCGTAGTATACCTGCTGACTGTGTGGCGCGTAATTACTGAGGAGAAGAGAAAATTGTGTGCACGGTAGCTCGTGGTCCCTTACTCCTGCGGGAGAAGGACGCGTCTCCAGGGATGGAGGCGGTAGACCGCGTCGGCGACCTAGGGACATGGGGTGGTAGGGCAACGCATGGAGCAGTTGCCGGGAACACGCGGTCGAGGATGAGGGCTGGTTTTTCTGCGGGTTGCCCTCACCCCATCCCTCGGCAGCCGCTCCCGGCGCTGCCCTACCTCCTGCATCCATGCAGTCGTCTCCCGGAGGGAGAGGGAGAAGAGCAGTGCGCACAATGTGGCGGTCGGTCGGATCAAAAACCACCACCCGGCCGGTACCGGCGGTTTCCTGAGTCGCGCAACATGCCATGCAGGCCCTGCCCCAGCTGCCCGTGGGGCGCAAAGCAGTGGCCTGGCTTACTTCGTCGTCTCTTTCAGGCGCAGCGCGTCGCGCGCTATGCCGTCGAGCAGGGTTTCAACTTCCTTGAGCGCGGCCTTGGCCGCATCGCTGCCCTCGTTCAGGGCCGGACGCCGGTAGGCCACATATACCTTCTTGGGTTCGGCGACGGTGTTATAGACCACGAGCGTGTAGGGGCAGAAGGCGATGTTGTGGACATCGGCCTCCATGGTCTTGCGCGAAATCACTGCACTGCAGAACGAGAATGCCTGGCCGCGGCCCTCGGTGAAGATCGGCTTGCTCGAGCCCACGTCCTTGCCGGTGCGCTCCAGCATCTTGGCAATGAACTGGGTGTTGTCGATCACCAGCCCCTTGGCGAGGATGGCATCGTGCAGTTCGTCGCGCACGGTGTCGAATACGGCCTCGGCGCTGTAGCTTACGACCGACGAGGCCGCCGAGGCAGCCGGTTTGGGCTGGGTACAAGCTGCAACGAGTGCGACAGCGGATAAAATCAGCAGGGTGTAACGCATGGCGCCTCCTTGGCGGGTGCCGGGCCGGGGTTGAATGGCAAGACCCGGGGCGGTAACCGTTTCCCCGGGAATGGTCTTTCTAGTCCATTCCCCGCAGGCGTACGTTGATGTGCGTCAAACCCTGAAAGAAGTTCCCGCTATTTGAGGTTCAATGCCTCGCGGGCGATACCGTCGAGCAGCGCCTCGACCTCCTTGAGCGCGGCCTTGGAGGCGGCACTGTCATCCGCGCGCTGTGGGCGGCGATAGGCGAGATATACCTTCTTGGGCTCGGCCAGAGTGGTGTAGAGGGCGATGGTGTAAGGGCAGAACAGGATGTTGTGCGGGTCGGCCTCCATGGTCTTGCGCGAGACCACGGCGCTGCAGAACGAAAACGTCTGGCCCTGGTCGTCGCCGAAGATTTTCTTCGTGGTGCCGAGGTCCTTGCCGGTGCGGTCGAGCATTTTGGCGACGTGTGAGTTGTGGTCGATCACCAATCCGCGGCCGGTGATGGCATTGATGAGGTCATCGCGCGCGTTTTCATATTTGGCTTCCACCGCGTAGCGCACTACCGGAGTGGTGTCCGCGGCGCCGGCCAGCAACGGGCCGGGGACGAGCAGGGTGAGGACGGAAAACGTAAGGAGGGTGCGCATGGTCATGGCTGAATGTTCCGGCAGTGAGTGGGTTGGTGCCGCGCCGGAAAAAAACCGGGGCGCGACGCGCCCCGGATGATACCGCTTGTTGCGCTGCACCTGTAGGGGTGCAGGCGGAAGAGGAATTAATTAATAACGACGGCCGCCACCTGGGCCCATGCCGCCACCACCCGGGCCCATGCCGCCGCCTGGACCGGGGCCCATGCCCGGGCCGCGCCCGGCTGGCGGTTCATCCGGCAGGGTGACCCCGCGTTCCTTGGCGCGCACCTTCATCTGGTCGTGGTGTTCGCCGCGGATGCGCTCACGCTCTTCCATGGTCTTGGCCTCACGCATGCGTTTGCGGTATTCGTTGCGCTCCTGCACGGTCATGAGCTGCGAGCCATAGATGTCCTGGTCGCGGATTTGATCCTGGGCCTTTGTCTGGTCCTTGGTGCGGGTCTGATCCGCGGCCAGAGTCGGCAGCGTAACACCCGTGGCTACGAGGGCAAGAAGGGCCCCCTGTATGAGTCGAAGTTTCATGATGTCGCTCCTGATCGATAAACCGGAACTCCGGTCGAGCGCGAATTCTGTCAGGTGGTGTCGTGTCGTTGCTTTGACGATGGTCAAATTTGAATCGTGTTGCGAGGCATTTTGCAGGCCACATCGTTCACATGGACTTTGCGCCCAGGGCGGTCAAACTGGCCAGAGCTGAGCGGCGCCGCGTACGCCGGAGGAGTCGCCGTGCCGGTTTGGCAGGATTCGGGTACGTAACTCATCATTAAAGGTGTGCCGGGCGACGTGCTCGAGACCTGCGGTATAGAGGCGGGCGATATTCGACATGCCGCCGCCCAGCACGATGGCATCGGGATCGAGAATGTTGATCACCACCGACAGCGCGCGCCCGAAGCGATCCAGGTAGCGCCGCATCGCAGCCTCGGCGAGCGTGTCGCTCTGTTCGGCGGCCGCTGCGATTGCACGCGCATCGAGTGCGGTGTTGCCACCCTGTAAGGCAAAGTCGCGCGCCAGCCCCGGCCCGGACAGGAACGTCTCGACGCAACCGTGCTTGCCGCAGTAGCAGGGCGGGCCATCCGGTTCCAGCACGTTGTGCCCCCACTCGCCGGCGATGTGCTGCGCACCTTCGAGAAGCTGGCCATTGACCACAATCCCGCCGCCGACGCCGGTGCCCAGGATCACGCCGAATACCACCGGCGCGCCTTGCGCGGCGCCATCCAGCGCCTCGGACAGTGCGAAACAATTGGCATCGTTGGCGATGCGGATTTCGCGCGCCAGCAATTGCTCAAGATCCTGCTTCACTGGCCGGCCGTTGAGGCAGACGGTGTTCGAGTTTTTGAGGAATCCAGTCTTGGTGGAGATCGCGCCCGGTGTGCCAAGACCGACGCGACAGTGGCTGCCTGCGCGCCGCTCGAGGTCGCGTACCAGATCGCAGAGGTTGGCAAGGATCGCCGCGTAGCCTTCGGCCTGCGGCGTTGCCCGGCGCTCGCGCACCAGAATTTGTCCGTCGACATCCATCACGATGCCTTCGGTCTTGCTGCCGCCGAGATCAACCCCAATTCTTAACATAGACTCTCACCAACTCCCCCTCTCCCGCAAAGCGGGAGAGGGATGGGGAGAGGGTTCCACATTTTTCTCAACAACTCCCCCTCTCCCAAAGTAAAGTAGTGCGCGCCACGCGCGCATCGACTCACCTCCCTCTCCCATCGGGAGAGGGAATGACGACTGCATGGATGCAGGAGGCAGGGCAGCGCTGGGAGCGGCTGCCGAGGGATGGGGAGAGGGTTCCACATTTTTCTCACCAACTTGTGCCGGGGGCGGTTGCCGAAGGATGGACAGAGGGCTCTTTACCTCAGGCATCAGAGCTTCAGGCCCTGAATCCAGCGCGTGTACAGCACATCGGCAATGCGGTTGAGACGCGCAGCCCGTTCCGGCAGGCTGATCAACATCTGCGCGGGCGGCTGCACGCCCGCCGCCGGCAGGGCGCGGGCGATTTCAGCAGCGCCGTCGCGCGCCCAGGTGCGCACCAGTTCCGGGGTCATTTCGATGTGGCACTGAAGCCCCAGGCTATTACCGATCACGAATGCCTGATTGCGGCAGTAGCGACTCCTTAATATGTGCGTGGCTCCAGGCGGAATGCTGAAGGTCTCGCCGTGCCAGTGGAACACCTCGAAACGCGGCGGCAGACCATCGAGCCATTTTTCCGTTTCCGCTGAATCCACAGCGGAAACCGGCAGCCAGCCGAACTCTTTCGCACGATTCCGGCGCACGCGCCCGCCGAGTGCTTTGCACATCAGCTGTCCGCCGAGGCAGTGGCCGAGCACCGGAACATCGGCGGCCACGGCCTGACGAATGAGATGCAGGGCCTTCGGAATCCACGGCAGCGCATCGTTCACGCTCATTGGTCCGCCCATGAACACAAGCCCGGGGATATCGGCTATGCTTTCCGGGACGGGTTCGCCTTCATCGATCTTGATGGTCCGGTGCGGGATGCCCTGGTGGTCGAGGAACCGGGCGAAATAGCCGGGACCCTCGGTCGGGAAATGCCGGAAGATCAGAATCTCTTTTTTCACCGCGTCGATTCTAGCGCGGCTTATTCAGGACAGGAACCATGAAGCACTTATTGGCCCGCCCACTGTTCCTGTTGCTCACCCTGCTGCCGGCCGTGGCCGGTGCCGCCGACATCACGCTATTTGCGCTGTTCAAGGACAAGGCGATCCTGCAGGTGGAGGGCGCGCGCCGCGTGCTCGCCACCGGCGCGGTAAGCCCGGAAGGCGTGAAGCTCGTGAGCACCGACACCCAGGCCGAAGAGGCGGTGGTCGAACTGAACGGCAAACGCGAAACTCTGCGGCTCGGCGTGGTGGTTTCCGCATTCCAGAGCGCGGCGCGCGAAAGCGTCACGCTGTTTGCCGACACTAGCGGCTTCTTTCATGCCGAGGGTTCGATCAACGGCGCCGCCGTGACCTTCCTCGTGGACACCGGCGCCAATACCATCGCCATCAACAGCGCGACCGCCAAGCGTGCCGGCATCGACTACACCAAGGGCCACGCCGGGACGGCGCGTACCGCCTCCGGCTACGCGCCTATGTACGGCGTCCGGCTCGCGACCGTGAAGGTCGGCGAGATCGTGCTGCGCAACGTGGAGGCGGGCGTGATCGACGGTCCGCAGCCGGAAACACCGCTGCTCGGCATGTCGTTCCTGAGCGCGCTGGAGATGAAGCGCGAGGGCAACAAGATGGAACTCACGCGGCGTTATTGATCAGCGGTTTCCCGCGTCGCCCGTCGCGCCGGGCGCGGCGTTTTTATATTCCCCACGCTTCCGCAAGTCAGTCCGTCGGTCACCGTTGTCTGCAAACTGGACGGGCAGAACGGGTTGCGATTAAATGGTTACACGCAGGCGCATGTTGTGCCTCGCGGATTCCATCGAGACAAGCATGTCGACAAGCAGAATCATCCGCGGCATCGCGTTCCTTCTTTTTCTGCTTGCCCCGGTTGCCCAGGCGCAGACCCCGGATGCGACGGCGCTCATCAAGGCCGCGATCGAGTACTGGCGCGATGTGTCGTCCTACGCCGTGTTCGACATGAACATCCATCGCCCCGACTGGCAGCGCTCCATGACCATGCGCGTCTGGACGCGCGGCAACAAGGAGTCGCTGGTGCGGGTGACGGCGCCATCCAAGGACGCCGGCAATGGCACGTTGCTGCTCGACAACGACATGTGGAGCTACAACCCGAAAATCAATCGCGTGATCAAGATCCCGTCCAGCATGATGAACCAGAGCTGGATGGGCTCGGACTTCTCCAACAACGATCTCGCCAAGGCCGACGACCTGATCGACCAGTACCGCCACACGTTGCTGGCGACCGAAACCCATAATGGCCATAAGCTGTACGTCATCGAGGCGGTGCCGCACGAAACCGCGCCGGTGGTCTGGGGCCGCGAGGTGGTCAAGATCCGCGATGACTACATCCTCATGGAACACGCCTTCTACGATCAGGCCAACGTGCTGGTGAAGAAACTTGTCACGACCGAGGTCAGGCTGATGGGCGGCAAGATGATTGCGGCGCGTGAACGCATGCAGAAGACCGACAAGCCGGACGAGTGGACCGAGATCGTGACGCGCGAAGCGCGGTTCGGCATCAGTCTGCCGGCCAGCACCTTTACCCTCGCCAACCTGCGCAACCCACGCAACTGACAAAGGTCGTCATTCCGGCGAGGCCTGCCCCGGCAGGGGGTAAGCCGGGGCCGGAATCAGGGAGAACCAGTATGCCCAAGCAGCCATGTGTTTATCTCATGGCCAGCCGAAGGAACGGGACACTGTACGTTGGTGTTACATCGGATCTGATGAAGCGGGTCTGGGAGCATAAGAACAATCTTGTTGAGGGCTTCACGAAACGATACGGTATTCATCTGCTTGTGTGGTATGAGCTGCATCCAACGATGGAATCTGCGATCCAGCGGGAGAAGGCGATGAAGGAATGGAAACGATCATGGAAGCTGGAGATGATTGTGAAGAACAATCCAGAATGGCTGGATTTGTATCCAGACCTTATTTGATCAGGCGTACCTTGAATTTCCACCGGTCATCCATCAAGGTCGTCATTCCGGCGAAAGCCGGAATCCAGCATTTATTTATTAAGGAAGCTCTGATTAAGTCCCATTGCCGTCATGCCGGCGAAAGCCCGCATCCAGGACACTCTTTAAAACCACTGGATTCCGGCTTTCGCCGGAATGACGAACAAGGAGAAGCTGTGCTTGTTCAGGGTTTCCTTAAAACCTGGATTCCAGCTTTCACTGGAAACTGCTCCTGCATTTCCAGTACTTCCGCCTTCCATGGCGGTCGCGCCGGAATGACGGCAGGTTAATGGGCATCCTCCTGCGCCTCGCCTGGCGCAACCTGTGGCGGCACAAGCGCCGCACCTGGCTCACGGCCTCGGCCATTGCCTTTGCCTCGATGTTGCTGGTGTTCATGATCACGCTGCAACTCGGCGCCTACGACATGATGATCGATGTCAGCCTGCGCGTGTTCACCGGCCAGATGCAGGTGCAGCGCGAGGGCTACAAGGACAAGCCGCAGATGCGCGCCACCGTGCCGCAGGCCGCGCGCCTGGCCGCGGACCTGCGCCAGGCCACGGGATTGCCGGCGATTGCCGCGCGCGCCCAGGGGTTCGCGCTCGTCTCCAGCGCGGAGCGCAGTTATGGCGTGCCGGTGATCGGCGTCGAGCCGGCCCATGAGTCGCAGGTCTCGACCCTCCCGCGTCTTATTAAGGAAGGCCGCTACCTGGCCGCCGTGAATGCGCAGGAAGCCGTGCTGGGCGCGGCCCTCGCGCGCAACCTCAAGATCAAGGTCGGCGATGAACTCACCCTGCTGGGCAGCGGCAAAGACGGCTCGGTGGCGGCCACCGTGTTGCCGGTGGTCGGGATCTTCGCGAGTGGTAACCCCGAGCTTGACCGGCACGTGGTGCAGCTGCCGCTCGCCACCTTCCAGGACGTCTTCGGCATGGGGGAGGACGGCCATGCCATCGTGGTCTCCGGCCCGAATTACGAAAGCATCCCGGCCACCAAGGCCGCGGTGCGCGCGCAACTGGGCGCACACCCCGGGCTGGTGGTGCTCGACTGGGAGGAATTGATCCCCGGCCTGAAACAGCTCATCCAGACCGACATGGTGCAGAACTGGATCACCTACATCGCACTCATCCTGATCGTGACGCTCAGCATCATGAACACCTTCCTCATGAGCGTGCTGGAGCGCACGCGCGAGTTTGGCATCATGCTGGCGCTCGGCGCGAGCCCGTTGCGCATCGGCACGACCGTGATGCTGGAATCGGTGCTCCTCACGCTGCTCGGCCTGGCGATCGGTATCGCAGTGGGCGGCGGCATTGCGGTGTATTTCTATTTCGAGGGTTTCACCTTCCCGGGCATGAAGGAGATCTACGCGCAATTCGGCCTGCCCGGCGAGATTCATCCCAAACTGTCATTCACGAGCTTCACCCTCGGTCCGGCCGTTATTCTTGTTTTCACGCTGCTCGCGGCGCTCTATCCGGCGCTGCGCATCCGCAAGCTGCAACCGGTGGAGGCGATCCATGCGATTTAAGGAAAACCGATGTCACTCGTAGTCACCCTCGCCTGGCGTAACCTTTGGCGGCACAAGCGCCGCACATTCATGATCCTGTTCGCGTTTGTGCTGGGCGTGTGGTCAATGGTGGTGCTGGCCGCCATCAGCCGCGGGTCGATGGAGCAGCAGCTCGACAAATCCATTCTCAACCTTACCGGCCACGTGCAGCTGCATGCGTCCGGGTTCCGCGACGATCCGGTCATTGAACATCGGCTGCCGCCGCCGGATACCGCGTTACGCGCCACGCTGGGCGGCAGCGAGGTTACCGCCTGGGCGAGCCGCGTGCGCGTGCCGGCGGTGATTGTGAGCGAGCGCGAGTCGGCCGGCGTAACGCTGGTCGGCATCGACCCGGAGCGCGAGCGTGGGTTGTCGTTCATCCCCGATGCGCTGACCGAGGGACGCTACCTCGAATCGCCGGACGACCCCGGTCTGCTGCTCGGCCGCAAACTCGCCGAGCGGCTCGAAACCGGCCTTGGCCGGCGCGTGGTGCTGATGAGCCAGGACGTGAACAACGAAGTCGGCGACCGCGGTTTCCGCGTGGTCGGTATCTTCGACACCCAGCCGCAGCAGATGGAGGAGGCCTATGTGTTCATCGGCCGTTCCACCGCGCAACAGATGCTCAAGCTCGGCGAAACCGTCACCGAGGTTGCCGTCATGGCCGAGAACCGCGACCGGTTGGAGACGTTGCTTGCGCGTCTGCGCGCCGCCGCGCCGAAGCTCGACATCGAGCCGTGGACGGTGATCGAGCCGCTGCTGGTGCTCACCCAGAAAATCACCGACGTGGTCCTGCTTATCTGGTACGCGATTGTG
>Ga0209706_10001326_pt1 | contig 14020 bp, 13 predicted proteins | sample PPLLaktember2015_6_FD_187263 | JGI IMG/M metagenome (GOLD analysis project Ga0209706, IMG submission 187263) | Freshwater sediment microbial communities from Prairie Pothole Lake near Jamestown, North Dakota, USA - PPLs Lake P8 Core (1) Depth... | ecosystem: Environmental > Aquatic > Freshwater...
TCGGCATCCACCCGGATCACCTTCACGCCCATGTGCTCGGCGAAGGTCGCCATCACCTGATCGCCTTCGTTGAGGCGCAGCAGGCCGTTGTCCACGAATATGCAGGTCAGCTGCTTGCCGATCGCGCGATGCAGTAGCGCCGCGACCACCGACGAATCCACGCCGCCGGACAGGCCGAGCATCACCTCGTCCTTGCCAACCTGCTGGCGCACGCTCGCTACCATACTCTCGACGATGTTACCCGGCGTCCACAATGACTGGCAGCCGCAGATGTCGTGCACGAAGCGTTGCAGGATGGCAGTACCTTGGGTAGTGTGCGTAACTTCGGGATGGAACTGCACACCATAGAAACCGCGCGCCTCATCGGCGATGCCGGCGAGCGGTGCGTGGTCGGTTTCGGCAATCACTTTGAAGCCTGGCGGCAGCTCGGTTACGCGGTCGCCGTGGCTCATCCACACATGCAGGAATTCCTGACCGTTGTCGGCCGCTTCATCGCGAATGCCCTTGAACAGCTTCGAGTGACCGCGCATGCGCACGCGCGCGTAGCCGAACTCGCGTTTATCCGATCCCTGCACTTCCCCGCCCAATTGTGCGGCTATGGTCTGCTGACCGTAGCAAATGCCGAGCACCGGCACCTTGAGGTCGAACACCAGTTGCGGCGCGCGCGGCGCCTCCGCCTCGGTAACCGACTCCGGTCCACCGGACAGGATCACGCCGCGTGGTGCGAACTGGCGCAGCTCCGCGTCCGTGATGTCGTACGGATAGATCTCGCAATACACCCCGGCCTCGCGCACCCGGCGCGCGATCAGCTGGGTGAACTGCGAACCGAAGTCGAGGATCAGAATTTTCTGGGAATGCGGATCGGTCATAAGATCAAGGCGAGCCACAGATGAACGCAGATAAACACAGATTTTGAATCAAACAGACGAGGCACTGTTATCCGCGTCCTTCTGCGTCCATCTGTGGCCAAAAATATTAAGTAGAATATTAATCCCGTTGATAGTTCGGCGCTTCCTTGGTCACGGTGACATCGTGCACATGAGACTCGCGGATGCCGGCGCCGGTAATGCGTACGAACTCGCCGCAGGTACGCAGCGCATCGAGATCGGCGCTGCCGGTGTAGCCCATGCCGGAACGCAGACCGCCCATGAGCTGGTGAATAATGTTGGTCATTGGGCCCTTGTACGGCACGCGCCCTTCCACGCCTTCCGGCACAAGCTTCTCGGCGCTCGCGCCTTCCTGGAAATAGCGGTCGCTGGAACCCTCGCCCATGGCGCCGAGCGAGCCCATGCCGCGATAGGACTTGTAGGAGCGGCCCTGGAAGATTTCGATCTGGCCGGGCGATTCATCGGTGCCGGCCAGCAGCGAGCCGATCATGATGCAGTGCGCGCCGGCGGCGATCGCCTTGACGACGTCACCGGAGTAGCGGATGCCGCCGTCGGCGATCAGCGTGACATCGCTGTCGTGCAGGGCCTCGGCGACGTTGGCGATCGCCGTGATCTGCGGTACGCCCACACCCGCCACCATGCGTGTGGTGCAGATCGAGCCCGGGCCGATACCGACCTTGACGGCATCGGCGCCGGCGTCGCGCAACGCCTTGGCAGCGCTGGCGGTGGCGATGTTGCCGCCGATCACCTGCACCTTCGGGAAATGCTTTTTGACCCAGGCAATTCGATCGAGCACGCCCTGCGAATGTCCATGTGCCGTGTCCACCACGATCACGTCTACCCCGGCGGCCACCAGTTTTTCGACGCGCTCCTCGGTACCCTTACCGACACCCACGGCGGCGCCAACCAGCAGTCGCCCGGCGCTGTCCTTGGCGGAGCTCGGGAATTCGCTCGACTTTTGGATGTCCTTGACGGTAACCAGGCCCTTGAGACCGAACTTCTCGTCCACCACCAGCACCTTCTCGATGCGATACTGGTGCAGCAGCTTCTGGATTTCGTCGCGGGTCGCACCTTCCTTCACGGTCACGAGCCGCTCTTTCGGCGTCATGATGCGCGCCACCGGCTCGTCGAAGCGCGTCTCAAAACGCATGTCGCGGCCGGTGACAATGCCGACCAGCTGGCCGTCTTTCGTGACCGGCACGCCGGAAATGCGCTTCTCGCGCGTGAGCTTGAGGACTTCGCGAATGGTGGTGTCGGGGGTGACAGTGAACGGCTCGCTGATCACGCCGCTCTCGAACTTCTTGACGCGCCGCACTTCCTCGGCCTGACGGTCGGGGGTGAGGTTTTTGTGGATAATGCCGAGCCCGCCCTCCTGCGCCAGACAGATGGCGGCACGCGCCTCGGTCACCGTGTCCATGGCGGCTGACAACAACGGGATATTCAGGCGAAGACTGCGGGTAACCCGGGTTTTGAGGCTTACATCCCGCGGCAAAACCGCCGAATGTGCGGGGACCAGCAGGACATCATCGAAGGTAAGGGCTTCTTGGAGTATGCGCATGCCGCATTATACAGATGCCGGGCCAGTCGGCAAAAGGGGTGGTAAATCATCGAATGCTGTTGCAGCGAACGGAAACGGTTGACCGAAGGGGGCGGAATCATTAATCATTGCCCCTCGGCACCCGTTTCAACCACGACAAGACCCACTGGAGGAGCAACACCATGAAAAAAACCATCTTGCTGACAGCCTGTCTCGCACTCACCCTGGGCGGCTGCGCAGAAATGGACACCAAACCGGCCGCCGCGGCCAAGCCCGCAGCGGTCGCCAGCCCGGAACTCGACCAGATGATTGCCGACGCCGAGAAAGAAATCGCCGCCGCCAAGAAGGGTGGCATGTGGCGCGACACCGAGAAGTTCCTGGATGAAGCCAAGAAGGCCAAGGCCGAGGGCAAGGCCGACGAGGCCATGAAGAAGGCGCAGCTCGCGCTCAAGCAAGCCCAGCTTGTCCAGAAGCAGGTGGCCGCCGAGGCCGCCAATGCCAAGCCGCATTTCCCCAATTAAGCCTGTCTGTCCGAATAAAAAAGCCGGGGAGACCCCGGCTTTTTTATTGATCGGTCTTTAATCCGGTGCAACCGGGCGCTATGTTCATGCCATGACCCAGCTGCCGCTCTCCCCCACACCGGACCGGGATGTCTTTTCCGTGTCCCGTCTCAACCGCGAAGCCAAGGCGCTGCTCGAAGGCAGCTTCCCGTTGCTGTGGGTGGAAGGTGAGCTTTCCAATCTGTCACGCCCGGCTTCCGGGCACCTGTATTTCACCCTCAAAGACGCCCAGGCGCAGGTGCGTTGCGCACTGTTCCGCGGCAGCCAGCGCAATGTGAGCGTAACCCCGAAAGATGGCATGCAGGTGCTGGTGCGGGCGCGTGTCAGCCTGTACGAAGGGCGCGGTGACTACCAGCTGATTGTCGAATCACTGGAAGAGGCCGGCGAAGGCGCGTTGCGCCGCGCCTACGAACAACTCCGCAACCGGCTCGCCCAGGAAGGCCTGTTCGATAGCGCGCACAAGAAGCCGCTACCGAGACTGCCGAAGCGCATCGGCATCATCACCTCGCCCTCCGGCGCAGTACTGCACGACATTCTCACCACGCTCAAGCGCCGCTTCCCGGCGATCCCGGTACTGTTGCATCCGGTACCGGTGCAGGGCGAAGGCGCAGCGGATAAAATCGCCGCCATGATCCGGCTCGCCGGCCAGCGGCGCGACTGCGATGTGCTGATTCTGGCGCGCGGCGGCGGCTCGCTCGAAGACCTGTGGGCATTCAACGAAGAAGTGGTGGCGCGCGCCATCCATACCTGCCCGATTCCGATTGTGTGCGGCGTTGGCCACGAAACTGATATCACCATTGCCGACTTCGTGGCCGACGCGCGCGCGCCCACGCCGACCGCGGCCGCCGAGATGCTCAGCCCGCACCAATCCGATTGGCTGTCAGCCATGGAGCAGAAGGAGCAGCGCCTGGTGCGCCTGGTGCGCGACCGGCTGCGAACCGCCCAGCAGCACCTGGATTATCTCAGCACACGCCTGGTGCACCCGCGCGAACGCCTGGCACGCCTCCACGAGCGCCTGCAGATGCTCGGCACGCGCCTGCGCCTGGCCCAAATCCATGTGCGCGAGCGCATGACCCACACCCTGCTCGCCCTGCACGCGCGCCTGCTGCAGCGCAATCCACAGGCGCGGCTGCGCGAACACCAGCTGCGCAACCGCCATCTGCACACACATCTCGGCAACGCCATGCGCCGATTGCTGGAGCGCACCCAGGAACGCGTGGCACGTTCGGTACAGACCCTCGATACGCTGAGCCCGCTCGCGACCTTGGCACGTGGTTATGCCATTCTCGAGAATCCCAAAACCGGTGTGGTGGTACGCGCCGCCAGTGAGCTGCAGCCGGGTGAAGCTGTGCGCGCACGACTGGCGCAGGGACTGCTCGACTGCCGGGTGGAAAAGGTACACAACGATGCGTAAGGCACTGCTGCTGGCCGTGTTATGCCTGCCGCTCGCAGCCACGGCCGAGTTGCCGCAGTCCAGTCCGGTGCCGGGTGGCATCACCATCATCGCCGTTGGCCCGGACAGCGCACCGGCGCCAATTGTTCAGTTTCAGAAACAGCGTGTGCTGGTCGTCCGCGCCAACGGTTTGTGGCAAGCCGTGGTGGGATTACCGCTTTCTCTGGACACGGGCGAACAGCAATTGGATATTTCGGATCGTGGCGCAGAGCGCACTCTCGCATTCCATGTGCTTCCCAAGGAATACGAAGCGCAATACCTCACCCTCGCCAACAAACGCCAGGTCGATCCTACGCCAGAGGATCTCAAACGCATCACGCGCGAGCAGGCACTGAGCAATCGCGCCTTCGCCACCTGGAGCGAGGTACTGGCCGATGACCTGCGCTTCGACTTGCCGGCGCACGGGCGCTTCTCGAGCGCCTTCGGCCTGCGCCGCTTCTTCAATAATCAGGCGCGCCAACCGCATTCCGGACTCGACATCGCTGCACCGGAAGGCACGCCCGTTCTGGCACCGGCAGCCGGTACCATCATCGAAACGGGGAATTACTTCTTCAACGGCAACACCGTCTTCATCGATCACGGCCAGGGACTGGTCAGCATGTACAACCACCTGAGCCGTATCAGCGTGAAGAAAGGTGCACACGTGGTACGCGGTCAGAGAATCGGCGCGGTTGGCAAAACCGGACGTGTAACTGGCGCACACCTGCACTGGACGGTGAGCCTCAACAACGCGCGCGTCGATCCGATGCTGTTCCTGTCGCCGGCGGCCCAGGCCGGCGCCCCGCCATCCGCCCCCGCTGTGCCGCCCGCCCCGGTCGGCATGACCCCGAACGGCGGCTGAACACCCGAGGCGCGGCTAGCCGCGCTCGCGCTGCTTTCTCTTTTTCTTGATGCGCTCGTCACGACGCGCGAGCGCGTGCAGACGCGGTGATTGCTTGCGCTTGGGTTTTTTGACGGCGAACGGATTCTCGCCCTGCTTGAAGTCGATGCGCACCGGCGTGCCTTCGAGATGGAAGGCGTCACGGAAACAGTTGGCCAGAAAGCGCCGGTAGGAATCCGGCACCGCCGCCACCTGGTTGCCGAAAATCGTCACACGTGGCGGGTTGTGACCGCTCTGGTGCGCGAACTTGAGCTTGATACGCCGGCGCTGCGCAATCGGTGGCGGCGTGGCCTGCACGGCCTTCTCCAGCACACGATTGAGTTGCGCCGTCGGCAAGTCGGCGTTGGCTGAGGCAAAGGCGCGGTCGATCGCCGGAAAAAGCGCCGCGATGCCACTGCTTTCGAGCGCCGAGATGAAATGCGGCGGCGCGAATACCACAAACGACAGCTTGCGTTCGATCTCGCGCCGGATCCACGCGCGTTGCGCCTCGTCCAGACCATCCCACTTGTTCACCGCCAGCACCAGCGAGCGTCCCTGTTCGAGGATGTAGCCGGCCAGTCCCACGTCCTGATCGCTGATTTCGCGGCGCGCGTCCAGCACCAGGATCACGACGTTCGCCTCACCGATCGCCTGCAGTGTCTTGATGACCGAATAGGACTCCACGCCCTCGTCGACGTGGGTGCGGCGACGCACCCCGGCAGTATCAATAAGAATGTAATCGTGATTGTCGTGCTTCAATGGAATGCGGATGCTGTCACGTGTGGTGCCAGGCTGGTCGGCGACCACCACGCGCTGTTCACCGAGCAGCGCGTTGACGAGCGTGGACTTGCCGACGTTCGGACGACCGGCCACGGCGATGCGCGGGACATCGTCGAGCGCCTCGGCCTCAGTCACCTGCGGTAGCGGCGCCAACACACGGCCCATGAGCGCATCCAAGCCTTCTCCATGCGCAGCGGAGATAGCATATGGATCGCCCAGACCGAGCGCGAAGAACTCGGCTGCTGCACTGCCCGGTTCCTGTCCCTCGGTCTTGTTGACCGCCAGCGTCACTGGTTTGCCCAAGCGCCGCAGGATCTGCGCAATCTCGCGGTCATCGGCGCTCGGGCCCGTGCGACCATCCACCACGAACACAATCGCATCGGCCTCATCCATGGCCTGGCGGGACTGTGCGGTCATCAAGGCCGCGATGCCCTGTGCCTGCGTGGCCAGTCCACCGGTATCGACGACCAGATACGGCCGGTCGCCGACCCGACCCTCGCCGTACTGCCGGTCGCGCGTCACGCCGGGCTGATCGGCCACGATGGCATCCCGCCGGCGCGTGAGCGCATTGAACAGCGTGGATTTGCCGACGTTTGGACGGCCAACCAGGACAATGACGGGTTTCATAGGAGGCTGTAATCGTGGCGGTTACGCGTAGATAAAACGTCAGGCGCTTTCCGTTTACGGAAGGCACGCTTGCGACCGCCATGGATGGCGGAAGTGCGGAGCGCGAAGCCGTCCCTGCGGGGACAAACGCAGGAGCAGTTTTTCCGCCACAAAAATAGCCATTATCTCAGGGCGTACGCGTGCCAAGACGCAACGCGGCCAGGTAACCGTTCTGCGTGCTCACATAGAGCGTGGAGCCATCAGCAATTGGCGCCGCGAGCACGGCTGCGCGCGCCGCGCGCTCACGCGCCAGGAACCGGCCGTCTTCGCGCGCCAGCCAATGCACGTAGCCCTCGAAATCGGCGACCGCCACGGCATCTCCGGTCACCGTCGGCGCACTCAGGCGGCGCAGTGCCATCTTGTCTTGTTTCCAGACAGTAGAGCCACTTAGCAAGTCGAGTGCGTACACATTCCCACGCGCATCACTTACATAGACATTGCTGCTATCAGCCGCCAGTGCGGAATAAGTTGAAATATCGCGTGACCAGAGCAGGCGACCACTCTCCAGGTTCACGGCCACGATCTTGCCCTGGTAGGCGGCGGCCAGCAGGGTGCGACCGGAGACCAGCACCGGGACATCCACGTCGATGAGGCGTTCGATCTCGCTGCGCCCTTGCGGCTGGGCCACCGGCGTCTCCCACAGCAGCCGCCCATTCTTGAGGCCGACGGCCACGATCTTGCCACTGGCAAATCCGGTCAGCACGGCATCGGCCAGAATCACCGGAATCGCCGTGCCACGCAGACTCAAGGCCGGCTCACTGCGATCAAAAGCCCAGAGCCGATTTCCGTTCGCACTCGCCAGGCCGGTAAGCTTGCCGTCGACCGACTGTACCACCACCACGCCAGCATCCGCGGCGGGCGGCGCCAGTACCTCACTCGTCACCTGGGCACGCCAGATTTCCTGGCCCTTGTTCTTATCGATTGCTACCACGTCACCCTTGCGCGAAGCGACCAGCACAAGGTCATCTCCGAATCCGACCCCACCGGTAACCTCCATGCCGAGATCGGTGCGCCACTGTTCCTTGCCATCTTCCTGCGCCAGCGCGCGCACACGACCTTTGACATCCACCGTATAGATCGTGTCCCCATGTCGTGCAGCTCCCAACCGCAGATACTGACGATCGGGTCCGGTGCCAATATCCACCGACCAGACTTCCTTGATGACAGCCGATGGTTCGAAATCAACCAGATCGGCGGGCTGCTCCACGTCCGGTCCACCAAACCAGCTGCAGCCACCGAGGACCAGGGCCAGTGCGAGTGGTCCTGTCTTGCGCATCATGGCGCCTTCTCCGGGCCAAGATTATCGCGCTTCATGGTAAGCGTCTGCAGGTACAACGAAGCGCGCGGTGATTTCTCTATGGCCGCTTGATAGGCGCGGCGCGCGCCGTCACGGTCGCCCTGGGCAAGCAATGCATCGGCCTTGAGCTCTTCGTACTCTGAGACAAAGCCGTTCATGTCCTTGATGTTCACGAGCGCCAGCACCGTCGCGGTATCGCCTTGGTCGAGATGCAGACGCCCCAGTCGCAAACGTGCGCTGTGTTGCACCGCCGCCTCGGTGGCATTCTTCATGGCCCATTCGAGATAGGTGCGCGTGCCTGCGATATCTTTGGCATCGAAGCGCTGACGCGCTAACAGCAGTGCCGACTTGCCGGCGTACGGTGTCGCCTCATAGTCTTGCATGAGTTTCGTGGCCGCCGCACTCATGGCATCTGCCTTGCCCTGCTGCAAATCGGCGAGCAGGCTCTCGTACAGAAGAGAAGCGGTCTCGGCTCGCTTGATCTTGTGCTGTCTCCAGTAGTTGCCACCGGCCAGCAACAGCAGGCCGATGATCACACCGACGATCAGCGCCTGTCCGTATTGCTTCCACCAGTTCTTGAGATTCGCGAGCTGGTCATCCGGGTTATACGCTTCCAAGTTCGTTCTCCGTGATATGGGTAGTATTGTGCAAGCGCACTTTCGATATTTCAGTTTTCAATATTTAATGTGCCACGCTGCTGGTCAGTCGCGCCTGCAGAAAAACCGGCACCTCGGTCATCCCGACCAGCTGTTGCGGCTCATCGGCGCGCAGGTTTTTTACACTCACCTGCGCGGCCGCCAACTCACTCTCACCGAGCAGCAGCGCGTAGCGGGCACCGCTGCGATCGGCACGCTTGAGTTGCGACTTAAGTGAGCCACCACCGCAATTCAACTCGACGCGCAGGCCGGCATCGCGCAGCTGTTCGGCCAGCACCAGCCCTTGTTGCGCGATCTTTCCCTCGCCCAGCGGCGCAACATACACCTGCGGCGGCCGGTCCGCACCCGCCACCTGCTGCAACGCCGCCAGCTCTGCCAGACGCTCAAGGCCGAGCGCGAAGCCGGCTGCCGGTGTCGACTGGCCGCCGAGGATCTCAACCAGACCGTCATAACGTCCGCCGGCACACACTGTGCCTTGCGCGCCAAGATCGGTCGTGACCCATTCGAACACGGTACGCGTGTAGTAATCGAGACCACGCACCAGGCGCGAGTTCACGCGGTATGGAATATTCGCGGCCTCGAGATAGGTGCACATCTGCTCAAAATGCCGGTGTGATTCCTCGTCCAGATGCTCGTGCAGGCTCGGCGCCGCGGCGATCAGAGACTGCATGACCGGATTTTTGCTGTCCAGCACACGCAGCGGATTGCCATCGAGGCGCCGACGGCTGTCTTCGTCCAGATGTTCATAATGGCCACGCAGGTATTCGACCAACACCTGCCGATAGCGAGCACGTGCCGCCGGCGTACCAAGTGAGTTGATCTGCAACTCAAGGTTACGAATTCCGAGCAGGCGCCACAGTCGCGCCGTCACAAAGATGAGTTCGGCATCGATATCCGGCGTATCGATGCCGAATGCCTCGACGCCGATCTGATGAAACTGACGGTAGCGGCCCTTCTGCGGACGCTCATGGCGAAACATCGGCCCGGCATACCACAAGCGCTGTACTTGATTGTGCAACAGCCCATTCTCGACACCGGCGCGCACACAACCGGCGGTACCCTCCGGGCGCAACGTCAGGCTGTCGCCGTTGCGGTCCTCGAAGGTGTACATCTCCTTCTCGACAATGTCCGTGACCTCACCGATCGAGCGTTTGTAGAGCTCGGTTTTTTCGATGATCGGAAAGCGGATCTCGCGATAGCCGTAAGCAGTGAGCACCGTTTCGGCCACCTGCTCTATGCGTTGCCAGAGCGACAACACCTCCGGCAGCAGATCATTCATGCCGCGGATGGCCTGGATGGCCTTGCTCAAGGGGGATTACCTCGGTTCTGGGTTCTGGTCGAATGCGCGACTGACGACAGTCGGCAAGTGTCAGCGCGCTGGCTCTACCGCGGCTTTTTCCTCGCCAAGCGTGAAACGCGCCATCATCCCGCGTTTGTGCCGGGCAACATCCACGGTCTGGCCATTGTAATCCAGTCGCACACCCGCGGCATTACCCAGAAAAACGCTCACCGGCGCCACGCCTTCGAGCGTCACACTGCGTCCCGCCGGTACCGTGTCGTATAGAAGTCTGGTCTGACGCGCGTCGCGGATATCGGCCCACGAATCCTGATCGGCGTGCAACACCAGTTTTACCCGCGGACCAGCAGGCAACACGGCGGGCGCAGACACCACCCCAGTCGGTTGCGGTGCGACAGTTGGGGTGCTGGCCGCAGTCGGTGCTGATGGCGCTACCAGGACTGGCGGCTTGCTACCCGTCACAGCGATTCCCACCGGTGCAGGGGTTGCTGGTTTTTCAGCTGACAGCTTCTCCGACTCGGCAGTGGCGTCCGCGCCAGGCACAGTATCCGGAGCCGCTTCGGCGGGCTCATTCGCACGCTCGGCCAGTATCGGATTGGGCGGACGGACATCACGCCCCTGCCACCAGGCAATCGCCAGCCCGATCACGATCGCTGCCATAACATAGGTGACGAAGCGCACTTGGTGATCACGGCTGGTAATTTCCCGCTGCGGGGCAATCGCCCTGAAATCCGGCGAGACCGGCGCAGCGGTCAGGCGCGCATGTGCTTCCAGGATCGGCTCGGGGGAAAGACCCAGCAGCAAGGCATAGCTTTTCAGGTAGCCGCGCACATAGGTTGCCCCGGGCAGACTCGAGTAATCGTCCTGTTCGAGGGCCTGAATCTGGCGCGTGGCAAGATGCAGCTTTGCCGCGACCTCTTCTTGCGCAAGGTGCAAATCCGTGCGCGCATGGGCAAGCAGCGCTCCGGGACCGTGGACTGGTGCGCGCACGGCGGTATCTGGCTGGGCAGTCGTCATGTTGTTACTTTCCTGTCAGGGTACGCAATTGCTTGGCTTCAGCTGATTTCGGGAATTTGCCGCGCAGCCGAAGTGCATACGTGGCCTGCGCATCCTTGGCACCCAGAACTCGCTCGATACGAAATGCGAGCAACAGCGCCTCGGGTGTGTCCTTGGACACTTCAAAATAACGCTGAATGAATCCACGAGCCGAGAGTGTCTCGCCGACCTCGAAGCTGTAGCGCGCCATGTGCAAGAGCGCCTGCGGCTGACGCGGATTGTGCTGTAGCGTCGTACGGAAGTAAGCGGCGGCGGCATTCTTGTCGGGCTTCTTGAGCTGGCAAATTCCGGCATTGAGACTGGCCTGCTCCGGAGATTTGTAAAGCGGATTATTGATGGCAGCACGGAACTGCTCATCGGCCTCATCCAGGCGCCCGCGTTCACAAAGAAACACACCGTAACTGTTACGCGCATCGGCATTACCCGGCTGCTCGCTGATGGAGCGCCGGAAATACTGCTCGGCCTTGTCGTTTTGCTTCAGGCGGATCTGTAGCAATCCCATGACGTGATTCGCCTGCGAGTCGTCCGGGTTGATCTCCAGCGCATGTTCCAGCTCCTGCTGTGCGACATCCAGCTGATTACGGGAAAGGTAGGTGGCGCCTAGCTGGGTATGAACCTCCACGCGCTTGTTGAGTTTCGCCTCCTGCTCTTCACGTTCTGCCTGGGTGGTGCAACCACCGATCAACAGGCAGGCAAGAACCAACGATACCGCGTGGCGCATCATGATGGCGAAATTCTCCGGCTCAGCCGCTGCGAGCGTGGCGTAAGATCCTGAATGCGGCCGGCAAGCTGGCCGCAGGCGGCATCAATGTCGTCGCCGCGGGTCTTGCGCGTAACGGTTGTGAGGTTGGCATTCATCAACACATCGCGGAAACGGTCAATCGTGGCAAGGTCGGAACGCTCGAAGCGCCCCTGTGGGAACGGATTGAACGGAATCAGGTTCACCTTCGCCGGTACCCCATCCAGTATTTTTACCAACTCATGCGCGTGGGCCACGCTGTCGTTGACGCCGGCGAGCATGACATATTCGATGGTCACGCGCCGGCGTGCATCGCCTTCGACATAGCGCTTGCAGGCCGCGAGCAGCTCGGCAATCGGATACTTGCGGTTGAGCGGCACCAGTTCGTTGCGCAGTGCATCATTCGGTGCATGCAGTGACACCGCCAGGCTCACCGGGCATTCCTCGCGCAGGCGTTCGAGCATCGGCACCATGCCGGCAGTACTGAGGGTCACGCGCCGCCGGGACAGGCCATAGGCCATGTCATCCAGCATGATTTTCATGGCCGCGACCACGTTATCGAAATTGAGCAGCGGCTCGCCCATGCCCATCATCACCACATTGGTAATGATGCGCTCGCCCTTCGGGTCGCGTCCAAGCGCGCGGTTGGCGGCCCACACCTGGCCGATAATCTCGTGCGCGTCGAGGTTGCGATTGAAACCCTGATGGCCGGTGGCGCAGAACGCGCAGTTGAGCGTGCAACCCACCTGCGAGGACACACACAAGGTGCCGCGTTCGGCCTCGGGAATGAAGACGGTTTCGATGCAGTTGCCGTCGGCCAATCGCAACAGCCACTTGCGCGTGCCGTCCGCGGCCAGCTGGTCGAGGGCGACCTCCGGCGGACGGATCACGGCGGTTTCCTGGAGACGCGTACGCAGCGCCTTGCTCAGATTGGTCATGGCGTCGAAATCGGTGGCGCCATAGTGGTGGATCCACTGCATGACCTGGCCGGCACGGAACGGCTTCTCGCCTAGAGCCGCAAAAAAGGCCTGCAAAGCCGCAAGGTTGAGGCCCAGAAGATTGATCTTGCCGGTAGTGGAGGTTTGCATAATTCGACTATAGCGGATGCGCGAGTTTGTCTGACTTGTTCCGGACTACGCCTTCCGGTTTCGTGATGACGTGAGGCACGCGATCGCCATGTAATCTCCGAAGAACCCTGTTGTCACAGCATACTGACCGGTGCCCGGGAAGCAGGTTCCGACCTTCTGAAACAATAAGATAGTTTAACGGCTAGGCGCCGAGGAGACAAACACGCTGCCGGCGGCTGGCCGGCTTATACATCCGGTCCGCGCTTCAGTCAGCCCCCGGCTTCGTCGATCCAGGCCATCTGGATGGCCTCGAGGATCTTTTCGCCGCAGTGCGCCGGGTCGTCATCGAACTCGTTGAGCTGCTGCACCCACTGATACAGGTCGGTAAAACGGACGGTTTTCGGGTCGATATCCGGATGCGCATCGCTCAGGGCGATGGCGATTTCGAGGCTTTCGGTCCATTTCAGTCCCATGGCGCTTCCTATGTGAAAGGACGAACGAAGCAGGTCTTCATTAATGGTGTTCGGACACCATATTGATCGTGTATTTGGGAATCTCAATGACGAGAGCCTGCTGTCCGACACGGGCTTGGCAACTCAGGCGTGAGGTCGGTTCGAGGCCCCAGGCCTTATCCAGGAGGTCCTCTTCCTTCTCCTCGGCTGGTGCCAGGGCCTCGAAACCTTCACGCAGAATCACGTGGCAGGTGGTGCAGGCACAGGCCTTCTCGCAGGCGTGTTCGATGTGGATACCGGCATCGAGCAGCGCGTCGCAGATGCTTTTGCCCGGTTCGACGTCGAGGTTCGCACCCTGTGGACAGATCTCGGTGTGTGGCAGTACGCGTAAGCGGGTCATGATGTCTCAGCTCTTGAATTCGTCCAGCCGGTGGCCGGCGAGCGCCGAACGTACGCTCGCGTCCATACGACGCATGGCAAATGTCTGCGTGGCCTGATCGACCACCGCGACCGCCTGCTTGATGGCTGTCGTGTCCGTTCCGGCGCGCGCATTGCGTAACGCCGCGAGCGCCGCATCAATGGCGGCGCGCTCGTCCCGGTCCAGGTACTTCTCTCCGTCCGCACGCAACGCCGCCTGCACCGCCTCCAGTACGCGGTCGGCATCGACCTGCTGCTCGCGCAGATTGCGTGCCGTGTTGTCGTCACTGGCATGTG
>Ga0209706_10001327_pt1 | contig 14017 bp, 10 predicted proteins | sample PPLLaktember2015_6_FD_187263 | JGI IMG/M metagenome (GOLD analysis project Ga0209706, IMG submission 187263) | Freshwater sediment microbial communities from Prairie Pothole Lake near Jamestown, North Dakota, USA - PPLs Lake P8 Core (1) Depth... | ecosystem: Environmental > Aquatic > Freshwater...
GCACCTCGGGTTCACCCGGGAAGTGGCTCGGCGCTTCAACAGCCGCTTCGGCGCGTACTTCCCCGAGCCGGCGACGCTCATCGGCCGCGGCTCCCGGGTCATGGGCATCGACGGCGCGTCCAAGATGAGCAAGTCCATGGACAACATCATCGGCGTCGCCGAGGCGCCGGAGGCGATCTGGGAGAAGCTCCGGCCGGCCAAGACCGACGAGGCCCGCAAGCGCCGCAGCGACCCGGGGGATCCCGATCGCTGCAACATCTTCAGCTACCACAAGCTCGTGACGCCCGAAGCCGAGCTCGCCGAGATCGTCGCCGGATGCAGCGGGGCGACGATCGGCTGCATCGACTGCAAGAAGATCTTCCACCGGAACCTCATGAAGGTCCTCGATCCCATCCGGGAGCGGCGCCAGGCCCTGGCCCAGCATCCGGACCGCGTCCGGGACGCCCTGGCCGAAGGCGCTCGCAAAGCCCGGGCGGTCGCCCGGGAGACGCTCGACGGGGCCAAAAAGCTCATGGGCCTCCTCTAGGAGGGCGGCCCCCTGGGGGCGGGCCTTCTTTTCTCTCGAAGGGAACCTTCATAGGGGGACTTTCGTCTATTCCCTTGAACGTCGATCTCCAGGAGGCTCCCGTGTCCAAAATCAAGGTCCTTATCGCCCTCTCATTGACCCTGCTTCTTCTCGCGGTCTCGTGCTTGCTGGCCGGAGAGGACTACAAAGAGGATTTCGCGAAGACCCTGCCGCTTAAGGCGGGGGAACGCTTCTCCCTCGAGAACGTCAACGGGGGCGTGACGATCGCCACCTGGAAAGAAGACAAGGTCGAGATCAAGGCCGTCAAGACCGCCCGCAGGAACAAAGAGGACCTGGACAAGGTCGAGATCCGCGTCGACGAGGGCGCGGGCTCGGTTTCGGTCAAGGCCATCTGGCCCAAGTTCCCGCGGCGGGCCAACGTCAACGTCCAATTCACCGTCATGGTCCCCGAGGGCGTCAACCTGGACGAGGTGGGCACGGTCAACGGCGGGGTCGATGTCACCGGGCGCTACGGCCGGCTCGATGTGGGGACGACGAACGGCTCCATCGCGGTCAGGGACGCGTCGGGCGAGCTCGAGGCCGGGACGACGAACGGCGAAGTCCGGGTCAGCCGGTTCGAGGGGCGGATCGAGGCGGACACGACCAACGGCAACATCCGGCTCGAAGGCGTGGGGTTCAAGGACGGCGTCACGGCGGAGACGACGAACGGCTCCATCACGCTGGCCGTCGCCTCTCCCGAGTCCCTCAATGCCGACCTCCGGGCCCGGACGACGAATGGCTCCATCACCGTGGATTTCCCGGTCACGCTCCAGAACCTCGGCCAATCGAAGCGCCGGGTCGAAGGGCGGATCGGCCAGGGCGGGCCCGAGATCTCCCTCCATACGACAAACGGCTCGATCAAGCTCACGAAATAGCTTAATGACACCCTTCACCCGCGAGGTCAAGGCTGTCCTCCGCAGGATCCCGCGCGGCCGGGTCGCGACCTATGGCCAGATCGCAGCTTTGGCCGGGCGGGAACGCGCCGCCCGGGGCGTTTCCTGGATCCTCCATTCGTCCTCGGAGGCGGCGGGCCTTCCCTGGCACCGGGTGATCGGCGGAACGGGCCGGATCTCCCTGCCGCGGGGCCGGGGTTTCGAAGAACAGAAGAAGCGGCTCGTCGCCGAAGGGGTCATCGTGGGTCGCGGCGGCCGGATCGACCTCAAACGCTCTCAGTGGGAGCCGGCAGCCGGAGCCGCCGGACGCTCCCGCGCCGCGAAGGGATTCCTGAGGGGACTCCTCAAGAACGCCGGCTAAGACCTCTTTGGCGCGCAATGCGGGGCCACGCGCATTTCTCCCCTAATGACAAGCCGCTTTCGGTCCAAGGGAGACCGTCAGTATGGATAGCGATTCTCCCCGGATCTTGCGCTCCAGCGTCCCGCCGGCCTTGAAGCTCGCAGGCATCCAATCGATGACCGTCCCTCCGCTGCTGAAATAGTAGGGGCTCACGAGGAGGTCCATGGCCTCTCCGCGAAGGACTCGGAATTCCCGGACCTGGAACTCCTTCTCTTCGTGGAGATCGAACATGCTATCGCCAAGGTCGGGGACGGGCTCGAACGGATAGAGCTCGTCAAGGACCCTGGCTTTCTCCTCTTCGGGAATGATGTACTCCTCGATCCTGTTTCCCCCCGTTTCTCTCCATCGGGTCGGATAGATCAGCCTGGGCAATTTCTTGAACACCGTTGACCTCCTTGGGATCACGTCTGTTTCCTGTTCATGAATACAGACGCTCCAGGAGGAATCGGATTCTCAGGCCGAGTCAACGGGGATCGGAGAAATCGTGACCTTGCCGAATATTCTATGTTAACTGGACTTAACGCAAAATCGATTCTGGGCTAATTATAGATGCCATAGATTAGATCGGTCCTGCCCGATTTCAATCCATGGCGGACGGGTCCTTTAGCAGGAATCGTTATTTCGCGTCCCGAATCCTGATGTTCCGGAAGTAGATGGGGGCGCCGGCGTGCTTGCCCTGGAAGCCGATCCGTCCCTTCGTGGCCAGCTCGGCGAACGGCCGGCTCAGCCAGGCCGGGATCTCGCTGCCGTCGGGGTTGGTCTTGGCCGAGGTCCACAGGCTCATGTCCATGTCCGTGACCTTCTCGCCGTTGAGCTCGACGGTGATCCTTTTCCCGGCGCAGGTGATCGTGAATTGGTTCCATTCGCCGGGCTTTTTGACCATGCTCTTCGTCGGGGCAAGGTGGCCGAAGATCGCGCCGCAGTGCCACGTGGCCGGCGACTTGGCCCACTCTTCGGCGAAATCGTCCGCGATCTGGATCTCGACCGAGTTCGGGATCCAGTCCGCCATGTCCGAGCAGTAGACGATGACGCCGCTGTTCGTCCCCGGGGCCGTCATGAACTCGAGGTCGAGGACGAAATTCTCGTAGTCCTTGTTCGTCCAGATGGCCTGGTCCTCCGAGGCCGTGAGGACGCCGTCGGCGACCGTCCAGATCCCGGCCGGGAACTCGGCGTTGGAGAGATCGGCGGCGAAGAGATCGGTCCACTGCGGTTCCTGGGATGCCTGCGGGGCGGCGACCGGCGCCGCGGGTTCCTCGGCCTTCTTACAGGCCAGGGACGTTCCCAGGGCCAGAACGCAAAACGCGATGACGATGGATTCCGCGCGCATTATCAGGGCTCCTTTCTTGGGACTCTATTTTCCCCTACTTTATCAGTTTTCTTCTCCCGCTCGCCATAAAAATGTCGGGGACACGTATCTGAAAGCCGGGGACACGTACCAGAGGTGCATGTCCCCGTCCGAGGGCTTGCCATTAGGCCGCCCCTGGGCTATCCTCTAATCCCGAATCCGTCGAGGAGGTCCCGCCATGAGCCGACGCTTCCGAGGCACGATCCCGGCCCTGATCGCCCTGGCCCTGCTCTTCGCATCCTGCGCGCCCAAGCCGGCGGCGACCGTCCCCGCCGTCAAACGTCCGCTCGTCCTCGGCATGCACGCCATCACCGAGACCGACGCCGACGCCAAAGCTCTCATCGGCGAGGTCCCCGCCCTGGCCAAGCGCGGCGTCAACCTCCTCATCGCCGAGGTCGACTACTTCTACGGCTATGCCTCGCATCCGGAGCTCCAGATGGAGAACCCGGTCAAGAAGGAGACGGTCAAGGCCCTGGTCGCCGCCTGCCGGGCCCAGGGGATCCGACTTGTGCCCCAGTTCCAGAGCCTCGGCCACCAATCCTGGGCCGAGAAGACCTTCCCGCTCCTCATCAAGTACCCCCAGCTCGACGAATCGCCCGGCAAGTACCCCGGCAACAAGGGGACCGATCCCTGGGGCACCGAGTTCTACTGCCGGAGCTGGTGCCCGCTTCACCCCGATCTGCTGCCCATCATCAATGATCTCTACGACGAGCTCCTCGACGTTTTCGAGGCCGACGCCCTCCACATCGGCATGGACGAGGTCTTCATCATCGCCGACGCCGACTGCCCACGGTGCGCCGGGAAACCCACGGGCGAGCTCTTCGCCCGCGCGGTCAACGATGCCCACGACCATATCGTCCGCAAGCGCGGCAAGGAGATGATGATGTGGGCCGACCGGCTCCTCGACGGCAAGGCCACGGGCTACGGGCTGTGGGAGGCGTCGATGAACGGCACGGACGCGGCCATCGACATGATCCCCAAGGACATCATCATGTGCGACTGGCATTACGAGCGGAAGTATCATTTGCAGCCGACGCCACGGTCGACCTTCCCCTCAGTCCGGATCTTCGTCGACAAGGGCTTCAGGGTGCTGCCGACGAGCTTTCGCGACGTCAAAGCCGTCAAATCGTTCATCGACCAGTCCCTGGCGGTGCCGTCGGACAAGGTTCTCGGCCACCTCTGCACGCTCTGGCACCCCTTGACGCCCGGCACGGCGGCCCGGCTGCCCCAGCTCAAGGCGGCCTCTAAGAAGATCCGGAAGGCGTCGTCGGGAAGCTGAAACCGGCCTGCCGGCGCAGGCCCCCGTCGACGCGCTATTTCGCCACGGTGATGAGGTTCCTCCGCCTCAGCTCCTCGAGCCCCTTCTCCCAGGGACCGGCCGCCCCCCAGAGATAATAGGAGAAGTAGCGGACCGTCTTCTGGAAGATGGGCACCCACGGCTGGAACTCGGCGTAGTAGTGCGCCGACTCGCCGTTGGAGGGATGGTTCATCCACATGTGGAGGAACTCGGGCTCGCTCACCGGGAAGGCCCCGACGAACGAGACGTCCTCGACGGTGTCGCGCCCGGCGTTCCAGCCCTCCTTGAGGAAGAAGACCTCGCCGAAATACTCCTCGGGCCTCATCCTTGCTTCGCGCCGCCCCGATTTCGCCGGGACGACGAAGACGTCCTCGGTCCAGTGCTTCTCGCCCAAAGCCAGGATGGGCTGGGGGCCGAGCATGTTCAGCTCGGGGTTGCGGAACTCGAGGGCGAAGCGGACCTCGAGGAGAGGGGAGGCGCCGTCGAGCGTGAAGACCTTCTCGATGCGGTTGCCGTAATAGTCGGCGGTCATGCGGACTGAGGCCGACGTTCCGCCGTTCTTCATGATCTCGGCATCATAGACCTTGTGCGTCTCGATCGACGCCTGGCCGAGGAAATCCTCGAAGCCGCCGTAGGGATAGAAGCCGCGCTCGCGGAAGGGCCGCCGGTCGGTCGCCTCTTTCTCCGGCCAGAGCTTGAACAGGACGTTGTCGTTCTTTTCCTTGACGATATACTCGATGACCCGGGCCCCGATCGCGAGCAGTGTGACCTTGACCTTGTCGTTCTCGAGCCGGTATTCCATGAGCCCGTCGCCGTCGACGTCCACCGGAGTCACGGTGACCTGACCCGCGGGCGCGCCGACGCCGAGCTGCGTCTCCGCCGTGATGCCGAGCGCAGTTGTCTTGACGGTATAAGAGCCGGGCTGGAGCGGCAGCCGGAATTCAATCTCCCGGTGCCCGCCCGCTGGAGACGCCCCGTTTAGTGATGTCACGAGGACGGGCGTCGCCGGCCGGTCATTGGCGAAAACCTTGACCTCGACGGGATACTCCATCGCATTCGTAAAGTTGTGAATGGAAACGGGATAGACGACCTCATGCGCCTGGCCGTATAGCAGCCGGTGAACGGATACGGCCGGAGGCAGGTCGAGGACGGCAAGCGTTCGTTTCCGGCCGTTCTTCCAGCGCACCTCGACCAGGATGGGATTGGCCTGGCCCATGGCCGCGTCCGAGGGACTGAGACGGAACGATACCTCCTTCAGGCTTCCCGCAGGCAGTGCCATCTCCCGGGTCCGGCTGTCGATGCCGAGCTCGGGAGCGGGCCGGATCTCGAGCGTCGCGGAAATGTCGGAGGCGCCGAAATGGGCCATCCGGACCTTGAGATCATAGCCTTCGATCTCGGCTTCGAGCTGGAAACTGTCCGCGAAGCGGTCCTCCAGATAGACGCGGTCGAGGAGGAGCATCTGCAGGGCGTTGCGGAATCGTGCGGGCCCCATCATCCGGCCGAGGGGCAGGACACCCACGGCTCGCCGGTCCAGGATGGACTGCCACATCTCTTCGCGGCTCCACCGCCGTCCCTTTTCGGAGAAGAGGACCATCGCGGCCGGCGGCTCGTCCTTGATGAGCCCCGTCTGCAGGATAAACGGCACGTCCTCAGTGTCGATCTGCTTCTTGTTGCCGTCGATGGCGATCTGGCCGTCATACCTGTACTTGTCGCACTCGGGGGCATATACGGGCCGGAAGACGTAACCCCCCCGGTCCTTGACGAAGCGGAGCCATTCCTCCTCGGTCGGCATGTCCTGGATCTTGAACCCGTTGTAGTCCTTAAGCCCGTAGGCGACGGTCCCCAGGCTGCGGCTGGCTTTGCCCGTGCCGACATCGATAGCCATGTCGAGACCGACCTTCTCCAGCCAGGCCGGTAGCTGGCCCCGCATCAGGTAATCCATGTAGCCGCTGAAGGTGAACCAGTCATTGCCCTGGCCGAGCCCCTGGCCGATGACCTCGAGCGGGTGGCCGGGGTGGCAGGTGACGCTGTGAAGGAGCGTTCCGGTGCCGAACCAGCCGCGGTGGAGGTCGTAGCGGGTGACAATGTCCCGAAGTTCGGCGAGGAGCTCCTTGAAGCGGCGCCGGTCGGCCTGCTCCGCGGCTGTAACGACGAACAGGCGCCTGTCGCCGTCCGAAAGGGCCATGGAGCCGATCGGGCGGAAGTCCTCGGAACGGTACTGGTGAGGGACCTTATCAGTATCCGAAATAACGTGCTCCGTCCCCGTCCCGGCCTTGAGAAAGAGCGCCCGGCCAAGCTGGCTGGACGGCTCGAGCCAGGCCAGGACATCTCCGCTGTCCAGGGCCCGGCGGAGAGTCTCCGCGTCGGGGTCCTGAAGCTCTATGGGATTTGACCGGAGCCAAGCGTCGAGAAAGCCGTAGTCGATGCCGAGGCCTGGGAGGCCCAGCTCTTCGGCGATGTCGGCTCTGTTCTGCCAGATGGCTTTATCCACGTCGGGCTGGGCGACGAGGAACAGGTTCCCGTGCTGGCGCCACCTCCAAGCGATCGTATGCCAGTAGTTCGTGTACCCGCTGAAGCGGCCTTCATGCCAGAGCGGTTCGTTGGCCGGGGTCCCGGGGAGGTCGCCCCGTCCCGAGATGGGTTTGAACTTGTCGAATCGGTCCTGCTCTTGCGCGGTGGCGGGGTCGGCGATGCCGAGACAGATGATCAGGAGCAGGGCCGAAGCTAAAACCAGGTTATGCCGTCTCATGGGGCCTCCACGATTTCGCTCGGTCTATGGTTTACCTCAATCCGACGGGGAATAGCAATCGGAGGGCAGGTACCAGGGGCCGAAGGAATAAAACGGGGACACGTAAAGAATGGGGACGCGTACCTGCGGTACATGTCCCCGGGATCTAGTCCCAGATGTGGGAATACTTGGCGCCGCTTCCGGTGTTGAAAAGGACGACCGACTCGCCGTCGCGGACCCAGCCGTCCTTCCGGAGCCGCAGGAGCGCGGCCAGCGTCGCGCCGCCCTCCGGCGCCGGCCAGATGCCCGTCGTCTTCCCCATAAGGCAGGTGGCCTCGAGGATCTCGGCGTCCGGAACGGCCACGGCCGTGCCGCCGCTCTCGCGCAAGGCCCGCAGGATGAGGAAATCGCCCACCGCGGCCGGGACCCGCATGCCGTCGGCGATCGTCTTCGCATTCGGCCAGGGCTCGGCGAATTCTTTGCCTTCCTGGAACGCCTTGACCATGGGGGCGCAGCCCGTCGATTGGACGGTGACCATCCGCGGGCGTTTCGGGCCGATCCAGCCGAGCTTCTCCATCTCGTCGAAAGCCTTCCACATGCCGACGAGCCCGGTCCCCCCGCCGGTCGGGTAGATGATGACGTCGGGGAGCTGCCAGCCCATCTGCTCGGCGACCTCGTAGCCCATCGTCTTCTTGCCCTCGATCCGGTAGGGCTCTTTGAGGGTCGAGACGTCGAACCGGCCGTGTCTCTCCACGCCTTCCCTCGCGGCCTTGCCGCAGTCGGTGATGAGCCCGTCGATGAGCGTCACCTTGGCGCCGAGGACCCGGCACTCGTTGATGAAAGGCTTCGGGACGTCGGCCGGCATGAAGACGTGGGCCTCGAGCCCCGCCACGGCGGCGTAGGCGCTCATGGCGCAGCCGGCGTTGCCGGCCGTCGGGATGGAAACGGCGCGGACCCCGAGCTCGAAGGCCCGTGACACGGCCGCCGAGAGGCCCCTGGCCTTGAATGAGCCGGTCGGGTTGAGACCCTCGTCCTTGACGTAGAGGGGCCCAAGGCCGGTTTCCCGCTCGAGCCGGGCCGTCCGGAAGAGCGGCGTGAACCCCTCGCCGAGCGAGAGCTTGAAGGCGTCGTCGCGGACGGGCATCAGCTCGCGGTAGCGCCACATCGTCGGCTCGCGGCGGGCGAGGTCCTCGCGCGTCACGGCCGCGCGGGCCGCGTCGAGATCGTATCGGGCGAGGAGGGGCTTGCCGCACTTGGGGCAGAGGTTCCACAGCCGGTCGGGCTCGAGGCGCTCGCCGCACAGCCCGCATTCGAGATGGGAGAGGGAGCTTCGTGTGTCCATGCCCGGCTCAATCCTTATACAGCGATTCGATGACGTCGGCGTATTTCTGCTCGACGATGTTCCGCCGGACCTTGAGGGTCGGCGTCACCTCGCCCAGGTCAAGATCGAAATCGCGGTCGAGGACGGCGATCCTTTTGATCCTTTCGTAGGAGGCGAGCCCGGGCGTCATGCGGTTGACCTCCTCGAGGAGGAACGCGGCGATCTCGGGACGGCGGCTGAGGCCGGTCCGGTCCTCGAAAGCGATGCCGTGCGCCTTGGCGTAAGCCTCGAGCTTGTCGAAATCCGGCACGATCAGCGCCGAGATGAACTTGCGGCTGTTGCCGACGACCACGGCGCTGGCGATGAGGGGACTGGCCTGAATGAGGCTCTCGATGGGCTGGGGAGCGACGTTCTTTCCGCCCGAGGTGACGATGATGTCCTTCTTGCGGTCGGTGATGATGAGAAAGCCGTCCTCGTCGAACCGGCCGATGTCCCCCGTATGGAGCCAGCCGTCCTTCAGGACCTCCCGGGTGTCGGCCTCGTTCTTATAGTAGCCCATCATGACGTTGGGGCCGCGGGCCAGGATCTCGCCGTCCTCGGCGATGCGGAGCTCGACGCGCGGGATGGCCCGGCCCGCTGTCCCGAACCGGACCTTGCCCGGCGCGCTGCCCGTAAGGACGGGCGATGTTTCCGTCAGCCCGTATCCCGGCATGATCCTCAGGCCCAGGGCATAGAAGAACTCGGCGATGTCCCTCGATAGGGGCGCCCCGCCGCAGATGGCGTACCGGATCCGCCCGCCGGTCTTGGCCGTGATCTTGGAGAAGACGAGCTTGGCCGCGATGGCGCGCTTGAAGGCCAGATGGACCGGGACGGGCCCGCCTGCGATCGTCTTCGCCGCGTACTTTTTCCCCGTCGCCAGGGCCCAGACGAAGATCCCCCTCTTGAGGCGCGAGCCGGCCAGGACCTGGTCCATGACCCGGGCGTAGATCTTCTCGAAGAGCCGGGGGACGCTGACGATGATGGTCGGCCGGACCTCGACCATGTTCGAGGCCACGGCTTCGATGCTTTCGGCGTAGGCCATGGCCGCTCCGACATTGAAGAGGAGGAAAGTGGCCGTCCGCTCGAGGACGTGGGACAGGGGCAGGAAGGACAGGCCGGTGTCGGCTTCGCAGAAATCGATGAACTCGGTCAGGGACACGACGTTGCTCACGAAATTGGCGTGGCTCAGCATGACGCCCTTGGGCATGCCGGTCGTGCCGGACGTGTAGATGATGGAGGCCAGGTCCCCGGGACTGACCGCCTCGACCGCCCTCTCGAAGCCCCCGGGATCGTCGGCCTCGAGGCGCCGGCCCATGTCCTCGACGTCCGACAGGGCGTGCGTCCCGGCCGGGGGATCGCCCTCGATGACGATGACGCGCTCGAGCGCGGGTAGCGCGCTCCTGACGGCCTCGACCTTGCGCCACATCTCGAGGTCCGAGCAGACGACGATCTTCGCGCCCGCGTCGCCGATGATGTAGCGGATCTGGTCGGGGAGGAGCGAGGTGTAGATGGGGACGGTGACGGCGCCGGCGCAGAGCGCGGCGAAATCGGCCATGACCCATTCCGGACGGTTCTCCGAAAGGATGGCCACCCGGTCGCCGGGCTTCAGGCCGAGCGCCCGGAAGCCGAACGATAGACGCCGGACGGTCTCTTCGACCTCGTCCGTGGAGATCCTCTCCCAGACGCCGTCCCGCTTGACCATCATCCGGTCGGGTTTCTTGTGGGTCCGGCAGGAACGGAGGAAGAGCCGGCTCAGTGTTGTGACGGAGGGATCGGTCATCGCGGTCTCCTTAGAGGACCGCCATTATACACCATGACGCGTGCGGCAGGCGAGGAAAAGCCGGATCCGGCCCTAGCGGCCTTGGATGATCTTGATGAGGGCGGCGGCCATTTCGGCAAAAGCGGGGTGCGCGGCGGCCATGCGGGCCAGCTCGAGGGCCCGTTCGAATGACCCGGCGTTATGGTAGCCGGCGGCGCCGTTGTACTGGCAGGTCGCTTTGATCGCCTGGACCGAGAGGATCTGGGCCCGCTTCTTGGCGACCAGGCGGGCTTTTCTGTCCGGCGACATCTCCGAGCCCTCGATCTCCGCGATTCTCTTCTCCAGGCCTTTTTCCTTGTCCTCGTAGCTCATCGCGGCCCCGTCGAAATAGACCCCGGAATTCAGCCAGTCCTTGCGGTCCGCGTAGAGGCGACCCAGGTGGTAGGCCGCGTCGCTCGCGGCGGGGTCGAGGTCAAGGGCCTCACGGAGGTCCTTCTCCGCGTCTTCGAGGCGCCCCTGCTTGTAGGCGATGATCCCGGAGAGGGCCGCCACGTCGGACATGCCGACGAGGAAGACCTTGGCCGATTCGATCGAGCGTCGCGCTTCTTCGAGGCGCCCGAGCTCGTGCCGGTTCCAGGCCGACCAAAAGTGCCCCTCGCCCATATAGTAAGTACCTAGTTCGAGGAGCCGGCTGAGGACGGTCAGGGCTTCCTCGTTCCGCCCGAGATAGCCGAGGGCCAGGCCCTTGCCGAGAAGGGCGTCGCGGTAGGCCGGCAGGAGCGCCAGTGCCTTCTCGTTCCATTCGAGACAGCTCTCCGTCTCCTCTATCTGGAAGGCGACCTTGGCCAGGGAGATGATCACGGACAGCGATCCGGGGATCGTCTTGTTGACATCCAGGTAATGCCGCTCGGCCGTGAGAAGCTTTCCCGCGAGGAGCGCCTCCTCGCCGAGGTAATAGTGGACCTCGGAAAACCCCGGGTCGAGCGCGAGCAGGGCCTCGAGTTCCTCGGCCTCGAAGGCCGGGCAAACGGCGGCCTGGAAGGCCGCCAGCCGCGAGCCGGGATGGAGGCCGAGGATCGCTTTGCGGTCGAGATTGTCCTCGAACTTGAAAGAGAATTCGCGGCGCAGGGTCAGGCGGAGCGCGGCCGCCAGATCGTCGGTCCGGGCCGCGGCCTCGAGCTCCCGATCGATCACCCGCACTCGGGCCCTTACCCAGTCGAGCTGGGCGTCGATCGTCCGCCCGGCGGTCTGGTCGATCCCCGGAATGCCTTTGATCTTGTTGGGGAGCCCGGCGACGAGCTCGAGCCACGGCGCGTAGCGTGCCAGGGAGGGATCGTCAGCGGCCAGGGCATCGAGGTCGACGCCGGGGCCGTCCGCGAGGATGCCCAGATCCTTCTTGCGGAGCTCCAAGGCGAGGGCCGCGCGGACGCATTTCTCGGCGACGCCGGCGCGGCGGATAGGCCCCGCCAAGGCCTCGCCGTAGATCCGCAGGGCGTCCTGCAGGGCGGCGTAATGGCCCGCGGCATAGAGTCCGTCGGCCTCCGCCAGCCGTGCAGCCCAGTCGACCGGCAGCGCCTCCGTCACAGGCGCCTTCCCGGCCGTCGCGCAGGCCATGGCCATCGACAGAACGCAGGCGAGAATGGCCGCCCTACCGATCCGTATCATACGCTCACCTTCATTGGATATTTCGCCCCAGCCCTCTGATCCGTTTATCCGGTGGCCCGTACAAGCGCTATGGCCCCATTGTAGACCGCTTTGAGAATATGGAAAAGCCCAGGCTAAGCCCTTTCGTGAGGTGAGGCGTATTCTATGCGATAATGACGGTACGAAAGCAAGGAGAAAGGAGTCGACAGAGATGAAGAGAAGGGATTTCGTCGGGAAAGCCGGCTGCGCCGCCGCGGCCTTCGCCGCCGCGGCCGGGCTCGCCAACGGGCAGGAGAAGGCGCCTCAAGCACCGGTGCCGCCTCCTCCTCCTCCGCCCAGGTCCAAGCGATACAGGATCGACATCGAGATCTTCGAGGCGCGCCCCGATTCCTGGTGCCACAAGAAGGGCGACAAGTTCGCGTATCCCGCCGATTGGGGCAAGCTCTGCCCCTGGCTTCGGGCCAGCCTCAATGAGTTCGTCCGCCTCCTCGAGAACGGCGTGACGCTGCCGTGGATGTACGAGGGGACGCCCTACGCCAAAGTGATCGATCCCAACGGCGTCACGACCGAATATGTCCGCTGCCCCGACCCGACGTCGGCCCTGGTCGCCAAGATCGTCCGGACGCGCGCCTGAGACCTACCAACCTTTGGCGGGGATCCGGAGTATGTATTAGCGGTAAGAAAAGACTCGCGAGGAGCTCCCCATGAGCCTGACCCGCCAAGTGTATCTCATCCTGGCCACCTTCTCTCTCTCTGCCGTCATGTCCGTTCAGGCTTTCCCGTCCCAGGCCCAAGCCCAGGCCAAGCCGGAGGATGTCCGATCCGCCTGTTTCGACATCGCCAAGGCGTCCGCCCCGATCAAGATCGACGGCGTTCTTGACGAAGAGTGCTGGACCGCGGCCCCGGTGATCCCTCTGGCTTTCGAATGGCAGCCCGGCGATAACATCCCTTCGCCGGTCAAGACCGAGTGCCTCGTCACCTACGATCTCCGCAACCTCTATATCGGCTTCCGATGCTTCGATCCCGAGCCGGGCAAGATCCGGGCCCATCTCATGGACCGGGACGACACGGATACGCTCATCCTCGACGACCACGTCAGCTTCATGGTCGATTCCTTCAACGACGAGCGGCGGGCCTTCCAGTTCCGGGTCAATCCCAAGGGCGTCCAGGCCGACGCCAACTTCAGCGAGTCGGAGGGCTACGAGGATTTTTCCTGGGACGCCATCTGGAATGCCTCGGCCAGGATCACCGATTGGGGCTGGGCCCTCGAAGTGGCCATCCCGCTCAGCCAACTCCGTTTCCGCGGCTCCGACGCTCCGCAGACCTGGGGCTTCAGCGCCGAGCGGTCCTGGCCCCGCGACGCCCGGCACCGCATGACCTCGCACCCCCGGTCGCGGAGCGTCAATTGCATCCTCTGCCAGTTCAATAAGCTGTCCGGATTCGCCGGGGTCTCGGCCGGCCGGAATATCGAGATCGACCCGACCTTCACGGCCAGCCGGACCGACGAGACGGACCCGGACGTCGGCTTCCCGGACGGCCCCCTCGTCCGGGGGGATTCCGATTACGAGCCCGGCGTCACGGCCAAATGGGGCATCACCCCCAACCTCATCCTCAACGCCGCGGCCAACCCCGATTTTTCCCAAGTCGAGGCCGATATCGCCCAGCTCCAGATCAACCGCCGCTTCGCCCTCTTTTACCCCGAGAAGCGGCCTTTCTTCCTCGAGGGGGCCGACTTCTTCCTGACCCCGGTCCAGGCCGTCTTCACCCGGACCGTGGCCGATCCGATCTGGGGAACGAAGCTCACCGGAAAAACAGGCCGCACGGCCCTGGGCTTCTTCGCGGACCAGGACCGGATCACCAATCTCGTCATCCCGTCGAACCAAGACTCGGCCCGGGCTTCTATCGACCAGGACGTCTTCGGCGGGGTCTTCCGCCTGCGGCAGGACGTCGGCAAGATGTCGACGGTCGGCGTCCTCTACACCGGCCGGGCGGGGAGCGATTATTCCAACCACGTCGGCGGGGCGGA
>Ga0209706_10001330_pt1 | contig 13989 bp, 13 predicted proteins | sample PPLLaktember2015_6_FD_187263 | JGI IMG/M metagenome (GOLD analysis project Ga0209706, IMG submission 187263) | Freshwater sediment microbial communities from Prairie Pothole Lake near Jamestown, North Dakota, USA - PPLs Lake P8 Core (1) Depth... | ecosystem: Environmental > Aquatic > Freshwater...
GGGCGTCGAGGGGACCATCATCGACGTCCGCATCTTCTCCCGCCGGGGCATCGAGAAGGGGCCCCGGGCCAAGGCCATCGAGAAGGACGAGATCGCGACCCTCAAGCGCAACCTCGACGACGAGATCGTCATCATGGAGAACGAGAAGTGGGAGAAGGTCCGGGCCCTGCTCAAGGGCTCGATCGTCGAGAAGAGCCAGAAGGCCGGCGGCCAGACGATCGAGAAGGGCGCCAAGCTGACCGAGCGGCTCCTCGAGACCCTCGACTTCGACGAGGCCCTCAAGCTCAAGCTCAACGACGACGAGGACCGCGACCGCGAGATCAAGGACCTCGACAAGAAGGTCAAGCGCCAGATCGAGGCCCTCCGCTCCATCTTCAAGGAGAAGGTCGACAACCTCAAGAAGGGCGACGAGCTCGCCCCCGGCGTCATCCAGTCGATCAAGGTCTTCATCGCCATGAAGCGGAAGCTGTCGGTCGGCGACAAGGTCTCCGGCCGCCACGGCAACAAGGGCATCGTCGCCAAGATCGTGCCCGAGGAGGACATGCCCCGGCTGCCCGACGGCCTGCCCGTCGAGATCGTCCTCAACCCGCTCGGCGTCCCCTCCCGCATGAACGTCGGCCAGATCCTCGAGACCCACGCCGGCTGGGCCGCCCGGACCCTCGATTTCTGGATGGCCACCCCGGTCTTCGACGGGGCCAGCGAGATCGAGATCAAGCAGCTCCTCAAGAAGGCCGGCCTGCCCGAGAGCGGCAAGACGGTCCTGTTCGACGGCGTGTCCGGCGAGCTCTTCGACCAGGAAATAACGGTCGGCTACATCTATATGATGAAACTTTACCACCTCGTCGACGACAAGATCCACGCCCGCTCGACCGGCCCGTACTCCCTCATCACCCAGCAGCCGCTCGGCGGCAAGGCCCAGTTCGGCGGCCAGCGGTTCGGCGAGATGGAGGTCTGGGCCCTGGAAGCCTACGGCGCGGCCTACTGCCTGCAGGAGCTCCTGACGGTCAAGTCCGACGACGTCGAAGGCCGGGCCAAGATCTACGAGGCCATCGTCAAGGGCGACCTCGACTTCACGCCCGGGCTGCCCGAATCGGTCAACGTCCTCATCCGCGAGCTCCAGAGCCTCTGCCTCAACGTGGAGCTCGAGAAGGGCGAGAAGGAAGACGTCCTGCCCTGGGGCATCGCCGTGCCCCAACCGGGCAAAGGAGAAGTCTAATGGACATCCGACCTCCGATCACCACGGCCCCCCGGCCGCGGCTCGAGTTCGACCGGGTCCGGATCAGCATCGCCTCGCCGGACAAGATCAAGAGCTGGTCCTGGGGCGAGGTGACCAAGCCCGAGACCATCAACTACCGGACCTTCAAGCCCGAGAAGGACGGCCTGTTCTGCGCCAAGATCTTCGGCCCCATCAACGATTATGAATGCCTCTGCGGCAAGTACAAGCGGATGAAGTACCGGGGCATCATCTGCGAGCGCTGCGGCGTCGAGGTCACCAAGAGCAAGGTCCGGCGCGAGCGCATGGGCCACATCCAGCTGGCCTCGCCGGTCGCCCACATCTGGTTCTTCAAGAGCCCGCCGAGCCGGATCGGCCTCGTCCTCGACCTGTCGATCAAGGACCTCGAGAAGGTCCTCTATTTCGAGTCCTACATCGTCATCGACCCCGCCGACACGCCGCTCAAGGAGAAGCAGCTCCTCAACGAGGAGGAGTTCAAGGACGCCCAGGAGAAGTACGGCGACAAGTTCGAGGCCTCGATCGGGGCCGAGGCCATCAAGGTCCTCCTGGACAAGATCAACATCCAGAAGGAGGCCGACCGCCTGCGCAAGCTCATGAAGAAGGAGACGTCCCAGCAGCGCAAGCTCCGCTACGCCAAGCGCCTCCGCGTCTTCAAGGCCCTCAAGCGCTCCGGCAACCGGCCCGAGTGGATGATCCTCGACGTCGTGCCTGTCATCCCGCCCGACCTGCGCCCGCTCGTCCGCCTCGACGGCGGCCGCTTCGCCACCTCCGACCTCAACGACCTCTACCGCCGGGTCATCAACCGCAACAACCGGCTCAAGAAGCTCATCGAGCTCAAGGCCCCCGAGCTCATCATCCGCAACGAGAAGCGGATGCTCCAGGAGGCCGTCGACGCCCTGTTCGACAACGGCAAGCGCGGCCGGGTCCACCTCGGCGCCAACCGCCGGCCGCTCAAGTCCCTGAGCGAGGCCCTGCGCGGCAAGCAGGGCCGGTTCCGCCAGAACCTGCTCGGCAAGCGCGTCGACTACTCGGGGCGGTCCGTCATCGTCGTCGGCCCCGAGCTCAAGCTCAACCAGTGCGGCCTGCCCAAGAAGATGGCCCTCGAGCTCTTCAAGCCGTTCATCTTCAACAAGCTCGAGAAGGAAGGCCTCGTCCCGAGCGTCAAGGTGGCCCGGGAGTGGCACGAGCAGGAGCGGCCCGAGGTCTGGGATTACCTCGAGGAGGTCGTCCGCGAACACCCGATCTTCCTCAATCGCGCCCCGACCCTCCACCGCCTCGGCATCCAGGCCTTCGAGCCCCTCCTCGTCGAGGGCAAGGCCATCCAGATCCACCCGCTCGTCTGCGCCGCGTTCAACGCCGACTTCGACGGCGACCAGATGGCCGTCCACATCCCCCTCTCGGTCGAGGCCCAGATCGAGGCCCAGACCCTGATGCTGTCGACGAACAACATCCTTTCGCCCGCCCACGGCCGTCCCCTGACCATCCCCAGCCAGGACATGGTCCTCGGCTGCTACTACCTGACCCTCGAGAAGAAGGGCCAGAAAGGGGAGGGGCGGATCTTCGGATCGCCCGAGGCCGCCCTCCTGGCCCTGGAGAGCGGCGAGGTCGGGCTCCAGAGCGTCATCAAGCTGCGCTTCACCGGACCCTTCATGAACCTGGCCACTTATTACGACGACCAGGGCGTCATGACCTGCCCGATCCAGGAATTCCGGAACGAGCTCGTCGAGACGACGCCCGGCCGGATCATCTTCAACGGGGTCCTGGCCAAGGGCTTCCCCTTCGTCAACGGCGTGTTCCGCAAGAAGGGCATGGAGAACCTGGTCTTCTACACCTACCTCAAGGTCGGGCTCAAGGAGACGGTCCGGATCCTCGACGCCATGAAGGAGCTCGGCTTCACCTATGCGACCAAGGCCGGCTTCTCCCTGGGCATCGACGACTTCGTCATCCCGAGCGAGAAGAAGACCCTCGTCGACAAGGCCGAGAAGGAGGTCCAGTCGATCGAGAACCTCTACCGGGACGGCACCATCTCCTCCGGCGAGCGGTTCAACCGCGTCGTCGAGATCTGGGGCACGGTCACGGACCGGGTCTCCAGCGCCATGATCGAGGAGATGAAGAAGATCAGCCTCGAGGGCAAGGAGCTCAACCCCCTCTTCGTCATGTCCGACTCCGGCTCCCGCGGCAACAAGCAGCAGATCCGCCAGCTGGCCGGCATGCGCGGCCTGATGTCGAAGCCGTCGGGCGAGATCCTGGAGACGCCCATCGTCTCCAACCTCCGCGAGGGCCTGAACGTCCTGCAGTACTTCATCTCGACCCACGGCGCCCGCAAGGGCCTGGCCGACACGGCCCTCAAGACGGCCAATTCCGGGTACCTGACCCGCAAGCTCGTGGACGTCTGCCAGGAGGTCATCGTCGACGAGCACGACTGCGGCACGCTCAAGGGCATCAACGTCTCGGCCATCGTCGAGAACGGCGAGATCATCGAGCCGTTCATCGACCGGATCGTCGGGCGCGTCGCCCTCGAGCAGGTCGTCCACCCCGACACCGGGGATACGATCGTCGACATGAACGCCGAGATCGACGAGAAGGTCGCCCAGCAGTTCCAGGACCTGGGCATCGAGCGGGTCAAGATCCGCTCGGTCCTGACCTGCGAATCCACGCGCGGCATCTGCCAGCTCTGCTACGGCCGCTCGCCGGCCTCCGGCAAGATGGTCGAGCTCGGCGAGGCCTGCGGCATCGTCGCCGCCCAGTCGATCGGCGAGCCGGGCACGCAGCTGACCATGCGGACCTTCCACGTCGGCGGTATCGCCATGGGCGGCGCCGAGCGGTCCAAGATCGAAGCCAAGAACGACGGCGTCCTCAAGTTCAACAACCTCAAGTCCGTCGAGAACAAGGAAGGGACCCTCATCGTCGTCAACCGGAGCGCCAATATCGCCGTCCTCGACCACCGCGGCCGCGAGGTCGAGCACTACCAGGTGCCCTACGGCGCCCGGATCCTCGTCCGCGAGGGCCACGAGGTCAAGTCCCGCCAGGCCTTCGCCGAGTGGGACCCCTTCAACACGTTCATCCTGACCGAGGAGACGGGGACCGTCCGCTTCCACGACGTCGTCCTCGGCGTCAGCATGGAGGAGGTCCAGGACGAGTTCACCGGCCTGATCACCCAGGTCATCATCGACCCCAAGGACGAGAAGCTCCAGCCCCAGATCGAGATCCTCGACCCGGCCAAAACCGACGACAAGGGCCGGCCCGTCATCCTGCGCAAGTACTTCCTCCCCTCGGGGGCCAACCTCGAGATCAAGGACGCCGAGAAGGTCTTCGCCGGCGACGTCCTGGCCAAGATCCCGCGCGAGGCGGCCCGCACCAAGGACATCACGGGCGGCCTGCCCCGGGCCGAGGAGCTCTTCGAGGCCCGGCGGCCGAAGCTGCCCGCCGTCATCTCCGAGATCGACGGCATCGTCCAGATCGGCGGCCTCGTCCGCGGCTACCGCAAGATCACCGTCCGCAACGAGCGCGGCGGAGAGAAGGAATACCTCATCCCCAAGGGCGCCCATCTGAGCGTCTCCGACGGGGAGCGCATCCGGGCCGGCGACGCCCTCCAGGACGGGCCGGTCAATCCCCACGACATCCTCCGCGTCCTCGGGGAGAAGGAGCTGGCCGAGTACCTCCTCAAGGAGGTCCAGGCCGTCTACCGGCTCCAGGGCGTCGCGATCAACGACAAGCACATCGAGACGATCATCCGGATGATGCTGCGCTGGGTCAAGGTCGAGGAGGTCGGGGACACCGAGTTCCTGGTCGACGAGCAGGTCGACAAGTTCGTCTTCCAGGCGGAGAACGAGAAGGTCATGGGGAAGAAGGGCAAGCCGGCCAAGGCCCGGCCGCTCCTCCTGGGCATCACCAAGAGCGCCCTGAGCACCGACAGCTTCATCTCGGCCGCCTCGTTCCAGGAGACGACCCGGGTCCTGACCGAGGCCAGCCTGTACGGCAAGGTCGACTATCTGCGCCGCCTCAAGGAGAACATCATCATGGGGCGGCTCATCCCGGCGGGCACGGGCTACAAGCACTACCGGAACGTGGAGCTCAAGGAAGAGATGCAGCCCCTGCTCCCCGAGAAGGACGAGGAGGAGGTCCTCCCGGAGGCCTGAGGCCTCCAGGGGAGGGGAGGGCGTCAAATTTCTTGACAGAGAGGCCGAATTTTGTTAAACTCGCTCTATTCGTCTCGGGCTATCCCCCTGGGGATGAATAAAACTCATTGAGGAATTTTGTGTAGAGGAGTATTTTTCATTGCCGACCGTCAATCAGCTCATCCGTAAAGGCCGCACGCCCAAAAAATACAAGAGTAAATCCCCGGCCCTCGACGCCTGCCCCCAGAAGAGGGGCGTCTGCACGCGGGTGTTCACGACCACGCCCAAGAAGCCGAACTCGGCCATGCGCAAGGTCGCCCGCGTCCGCCTGACCAACAACATCGAGGTCACGGGTTACATCCCGGGGATCGGGCACAATCTGCAAGAGCACTCGATCGTCATGATCCGGGGAGGCCGCATCAAGGACCTGCCCGGCGTCCGTTACCACATCATCCGCGGCAAGCTCGACGCCGAGGGGGTGCAGAACCGCTTCAAGGCGCGGTCCCGGTACGGGGCGAAGAGGCCGAAAGAAAAACGGGCGTCGGCCTAAGACAGGAGCTTTCCCATGCCGAGACGCGGAACGATCAAGAAGCGCAAAGCGCCCGCCGACTCCCTGTACAACAGCACGGTGGTGGCCCGGTTCATCAACCTGTTCCTCCGCGAGGGGAAGAAGACGACCGCCGAGAGGGTCGTGTACGGGACGATGGACATGCTCAAGGCCAAGACCAAGGAGGACCCCCTCAAGGTCCTGGAGAAGGCCCTGGAGAACATCCGGCCCTTCCTCGAGACCAAGTCGCGGCGCGTCGGCGGCGCGAACTATCAGGTCCCCATCGAGGTCCCGCCCGGGCGGTCCTACTCCCTGGGCTTCCGCTGGCTGCTCAAGTATGCCAAGGAGCGCGGCGGAAAGAGCATGCCGGAGAAGCTCTCCGCCGAGATCATCGACGCCATCAACAACCGCGGCGGCGCGGTCAAGAAGCGCGAAGACACGCACAAGATGGCGGAGGCCAACCGGGCCTTCGCTCATTATAAATGGTAGTCCTTAGGAAAGAGCCCTGTTCGTGATTCGGTACGATATGGAGCGAAGGCTGGATGCGGTCATACCCGATCGAGAAAGTACGGAACATCGGTATCATGGCCCATATCGACGCCGGGAAGACGACCACGACGGAGCGGATCCTGTTCTATACGGGTATGACCTACAAAATGGGCGAGGTGGACGACGGGACGGCCGTGATGGATTGGATGGTCCAGGAGCAGGAGCGCGGGATCACCATCACCTCGGCCGCGACGACGTGCGCTTGGCGTGACCACCGTATCAATATCATCGATACGCCGGGTCACGTGGATTTCACCGCGGAGGTCGAGCGCTCCCTGAGGGTGCTCGACGGCGCGATAGCCATACTGTGTGGAGTTGGCGGCGTCGAACCGCAGTCCGAGACAGTGTGGCGCCAGGCCGACAAGTACCGGGTCCCGCGGATCGTGTTCATCAACAAGATGGACCGAGTCGGGGCCGACCCGGAACGGGCGGTCCTCATGTTGAGGACGCGGGTGGCGGCCAAGCCTCTGCCGATCCAGATTCCCTTAGGCAGGGAAGACGGGTTCCGCGGCGTGATCGACCTCATCGAGCGGAAGGTCTACGACTGGGGTCGGGACATTTTGGGGACGGACTATACCGTCCAGGAGGTCGCGGAGGAGGACCGCGAGGACGTTGAACGGAAACGACAGGACATGATCGAGATGTTGAGCGAACACGATGACGGCCTGATGCAGAAGTACCTCGACGGGGTCGAGGTCTCCGCGCCGGAGCTGCGGAGCGCCGTCCGCCGGGCCACCCTCGCCCAGGAGGTCGTCCCCGTCCTCTACGGGGCCTCCTTCCGGAACAAGGGCATCCACCCGCTGCTCGACGCCGTCGTCGACTATCTGCCGTCGCCGGGCGACATCCAGCCGGTCTCCGGTCACCACCCCAAGACCCAGGCCGAGGAGACGCGCCCGGCCTCCGACGACGCCCCGTTCGCCGGCCTCGTCTTCAAGATCGCCAACGACCCGTTCCTGGGCAGCCTGGCCTACTTCCGGGTCTATTCGGGCAAGGCCAAGGTCGGTCAGGCGATCTACAATTCGACCAAGGGCGAAGAGGAGAAGCTCTCCCGCCTGCTCGAGATGCACTCGAACAAGCGCAAAGAGATCAAAGAGGTCTATGCCGGGGACATCGCGGCCATGGGCTCGATGAAGAACATCTCCACGGGGGACACCCTCTGCCTCAAGAGCCACCCCATCGTCCTCGAGTCCATCCGCTTCCCCGAGCCGGTCATCTCGGCGACGATCGAGCCCAAGACGAAGGCCGACCATCCCAAGCTGGCCATGACCCTGGCCAAGCTCGTCCGCGAGGACCCGACGATCAAGGTCAGCCAGGACCCCATGACCGGGCAGACGCTGCTCCGGGGGATGGGGGAGCTGCACCTCGAGATCATCATGGACCGGATGGAGCGCGAGTTCGGCGTCCGGGCCAACCTGGGCAAGCCCCAGGTCGCCTATAAAGAGACCATCCAGGCCGAGGCCGAGGCCGACGGCAGGTACGTCCGCCAGGCCGGGGGCAAGGGCCTCTACGGGCATTGCGTGCTCCGGCTCGAGCCCCTCGCCCGCGGCCGGGGCTTCGAGTTCGTCGACCGGACCCGGGGCGGCGTCATCCCCCGGGAGTTCTTCGGCGACGTCGAGAACGGCGTCCGCGAGGCCCTCGAGGCGGGCGTCGTCGCCGGCTACCCGGTGACCGATTTCCGGGCCGCCCTCGTCGGCGGGTCGACCCACGACACCGACGCCGCGCCGGTCGCCTACAAGATCGCGGCCTCGCTGGCCTTCCGCGACGCCGCCAAGAAGGCCGGGCCGGTCCTGCTCGAGCCGCTGATGCGGCTCGAGATCGTCGCCCCCGACGAATACCTCGGCGACATCGTCGGGGACATCAACGCCCGGCGGGGCAAGATCGAGGGCATGGAGATGCGCAGCGGCTCCCGCGTCATCACCATCCACGTCCCCCTGGCCGAGATGTTCGGCTACGCCACGGCGCTGCGGACCCTGACCCAGGGCCGCGGCGTCTTCAGCATGGAATTCGCACGGTACGAGCGGACGCCCCAGGGCGTCCAGGACGAGATCGTCGCCCGGGTCGAGGGACGGATCCCTTTCCGGGCCGACCATTAGGATAAGGTCCTTACGTTTGAAGCCATACAGGAGGTGAGCGATGGCGAAAGAAAAGTTTGCGAGGACGAAACCCCATGTCAACGTCGGCACGATCGGTCACATCGACCACGGCAAGACGACGCTGACGGCCGCCATTACCAAGGTTCTGGCGACCAAAGGCCTGGCCAAGGCGCAGAGCTATGACGACGTCGCCAAGGCGGACGCCAAGATGTTCCGCCGGGACGCGACCAAGATCCTGACGGTCGCCCTGAGCCACGTCGAGTACGAGACCGAGAAGCGGCACTACGCCCACATCGACTGCCCCGGCCACGCGGACTACATCAAGAACATGATCTCCGGCGCGGCCCAGATGGACGGCGCCGTGCTGGTCGTTTCCGCGGCCGACGGGCCCATGCCCCAGACCCGCGAGCACATCCTGCTGGCCCACCAGGTCAACGTGCCGGCCATCGTCGTGTTCATGAACAAGTGCGACCTCGTCGACGATCCCGAGATCCTCGACCTGGTCGAGCTCGAGGTCCGCGAGCTGCTGTCGAAGTACGACTTCCCCGGCGACAAGCTCCCGGTCATCCGCGGCAGCGCCACCAAGGCCGCCGAAGACGTCAACGGCGAGGGCGCCAAGTGCATCTGGGAGCTGGTCAAGGCCATGGACGACTACATCCCCGAGCCCCTGCGCGAGGTCGACAAGCCGTTCCAGATGGCCATCGAGGACGTCTTCTCGATCACCGGCCGCGGCACGGTCGTCACGGGACGCGTCGAGCGCGGCGTCGTCAAGGTCGGCGACGAATGCGAGATCGTCGGGCTGCGCGAGACGCGCAAGACGGTCGTCACGGGCGTCGAGATGTTCCGCAAGCTCCTCGACCAGGCCCAGGCCGGCGACAACATCGGGGCCCTGCTCCGCGGCGTCGGCAAGGACGAGGTCGAGCGCGGCCAGGTCCTGGCCAAGCCCGGCTCGATCACCCCGCACCGGAAGTTCCGGGCCCAGGTCGTCGCCCTGACCAAGGAAGAGGGCGGGCGGCACACGCCGTTCTTCAAGGGCTACCGGCCTCAGTTCTACTTCCGGACGACCGACGTGACCGGGTCCGTCAAGCTCCCCGACAACGTCGAGATGGTCATGCCCGGCGACTCCGTCAACCTGGAGATCGAGCTGATCACCGACGTGGCCATGGAGAAGGCCCTGCGCTTCGCCATCCGCGAGGGCGGCCGCACGGTCGGCGCCGGGACCGTCACCGAGATCATCGAGTAACCGCGAGCGCCGCCGAGGGTCCGCCGGGCCGCGGGGCCCGGGCCAGGCATTCGGAGAACAGAGGAACGAACGATGGAAAAAATCAGAATCCGCTTACAGTCCTTTGACCACCGCCTGCTCGACCAGTCCGTCAAGGACATCGTCATCAAGGCGAAACGCACCGGCGCCAGCGTCGCCGGTCCCATCCCCCTGCCGACGCGCATCCACAAGTTCTGCGTCCTCCGTTCCCCGCACGTCGACAAGAAGTCGCGCGAGCATTTCGAGATGCGGATCCACAAGCGGCTCATCGACATCAGCGAATACAACAACGAGACGATCGAGGAGCTCCAGAAGCTCGATCTGCCGGCCGGGATCGACGTCGAGATCCAGGCCTACGGGGCGGGAGAGTGACCATGATCCAGGGACTGATCGCCAAGAAGATCGGCATGAGCCAGCAGTTCGACGACGCCGGCAACGTCGTCCCCGTCACCGTCCTCAGGGCCGGGCCGTGCACGGTCATCCAGAAGAAGACGGCCGACAAGGACGGCTACGTGGCCGTCCAGCTGGGCTTCGTCGAGGAGCGGGCCGTCCGCAAGCCCACGAAGCCCCAGACGGGGCACTTCAAGCGGGCCGGCGTCCCGGTCGTCCGGAAGCTCCAGGAATTCGACTGCACCGACCCCGCCGCCGTCAAGGAAGGCGACCAGGTCCTCGTCGACATCTTCGAGATCGGCGAGACCATCGACGTCGTCGGGACGAGCAAGGGCAAGGGCTTCGCCGGCGTCGTCAAGCGGCACCATTTCAGGGGCGGCGGCGCGGCCCACGGCTCCATGTTCCACCGCGCGCCCGGCTCGATCGGCGCCTCGTCCTACCCCTCGCGCGTCGTCAAGGGCATGCGTATGGGCGGCCATATGGGGGCCGAGCGGGTTACGGTCCGCAAGCTCCAGGTCGTCGCCACGGACAAGGACCTGAACCTCCTCCTGGTCAAGGGCGCTGTGCCCGGGGCCAAGGGGGGCTACGTCCTCGTCCGGAAAGCCGCGTCCGTTCCCGCGCGGCCGAAGTGAACGGGAAAGAAGGCACCATGGCGAAACTCGACATCATCGACAGAAGCGGCCAGGCGGCCGGCCAGGTGGAGCTGCCGGAGGGCGTCTTCGCCGGCTCCGGGCACGACCACCTGATCTACGAGGCCGTCATCAACTATCGGGCCAACCAGCGCCAGGGCACGGCGGCGACCAAGACCCGGGCGTTCGTCAGCGGCGGCGGCAAGAAGCCCTGGCGGCAGAAAGGCACCGGCCGGGCCCGCGTCGGCAGCACGCGCTCACCTCTCTGGAAGAAAGGCGGGACGGTCTTCGGGCCGCACCCCCGCGATTATTCCTACGAGCTGCCGAAGAAGGCCCGCCGGGGCGCCCTGCGCGCCGCCCTGGCCCAGAAGCACGCCGCGGGGGAGCTCGTCGTCGCGAGCGAGCTCGAGGTCAAGGAGCCCAAGACGAAGGAAGCCGTCGCCCTGCTCAAGGCGTACAAGATCGAGGCGGCCCTCCTCGTCGACACGGCCGACAACGCCAACCTCTTCCGGGCGGTCCGCAACCTGCCCCGGATCAAGGCGGTCGACGTCTCCGGCCTCAACATCTACGACGTCCTCGCCCACAAGTCCGTCGTCTTCAGCCGGCGGGCGTTCGAGGCCGTTCTGGAGAGATTGACGTGATCAAAGACCCTCACAAGATCATCATCCGCCCCGTGATCACGGAGAAGACGACCCGGCTCAAGGCCACGAGCGGGGTCATCTGCTTCGAGGTCGCCCGGGGGGCCAACAAGATCGAGATCAAGCGGGCCATCGAGCAGCTGTTCAAGACCAAGGTCGCCGAGGTCCGCACCCAGTCGAAGGCGGGCAAGGTCCGCCGGATCGGCCGCAACGCGGGCAAGACGAAGGACTGGAAGAAGGCCTACGTCCGGCTCCGCGAAGGCGAGAAACCGATCGAATACTTCGAGGCGGCGTAACATGGGCATCAAAACCTACCGGCCAATGACCCCCGGCCTGCGCCACAGGACGGGCAATCGCTACGACGAGCTGAGCGGGGACCGCCCCTACAAGCCCCTGCTCGTGTCCCTGTCCAAGTCGGGCGGCCGCGACAACCGCGGCCGGCTGTCCATGCGGAACCGGGGCGGCGGGCACAAGCAGCTCTACCGGGTCGTCGACTTCAAGCGGGACAAGATCGGCATCCCCGGCACGGTCGAGACCGTCGAGTACGATCCCAACCGGTCCTCCTTCATCTCCCTCGTGAAGTACCGCGACGGCGAGCGGCGCTACATCATCTACCCCGTGGGGCTCCAGGTCGGGCAGGAGATCGTCTCGACCGACCGCCAGGCCGACATCCTGCCGGGCAACGCCATGCCGCTGCGCTTCATCCCGCTCGGGACCGTCATCCACAACATCGAGCTGCGCAAGGACAAGGGCGGCCAGGTCGCCAAGTCCGCAGGGGCCGGCGCCCAGATCCTGGCCAAGGAAGGGGACTACGCCCAGGTCCGGCTGCCGTCCTCGGAGATCCGCAAGGTCCACCTGGACTGCCGGGCGACGATCGGCCAGATCGGCAACGTCGACCATTCGAACATCAGCATCGGCAAGGCCGGCCGGAGCCGCTGGAAAGGCATCCGGCCGCACGTCCGCGGCACGGCCATGAACCCCATCGACCATCCGCACGGCGGCGGCGAGGGCAAGGCCAAGGGCGGCCGCCATCCGGTCAGCCCGACGGGCATCCCGACCAAGGGCTACAAGACCCGCCAGAACAAGCGGACCCAGGCCTTCATCGTTCGCCGCAGGAGCAAGTAACCATGAGCAGATCCCTCAGCAAGGGCCCCTTCATCGACGGCCACCTCCTGGAGAAGGTCCAGGCCCTGTCGACGCCGGCGGGCAAGCGCCAGATCATCAAGACCTGGTCGCGCCGGTCGACGATCATCCCCGAGATGGTCGGCATGACCATCGGCGTCCACAACGGCCGCAAGTTCATCCCGGTCTTCGTCACCGAGAACATGGTCGGGCACAAGCTCGGCGAGTTCTCCCCGACCCGGCACTTCAAGGGCCATACCTCCCGGACCGCCAAGCAGCTCAAGGTGGGCAAGACATGAGCGCCCCGGCCCCCCTCTCCCATGCCGTCGCCCGGTGGGTCCGGATGAGCCCGCAGAAAGGGCGTCTCGTGGCCGACCTCGTCCGCGACCGCTACGTCGGCGAGGCCCTGACCATCCTGCGCTTCAGCGAGCGGAAGAAGATCAGCGCCATCCTCGAGAAGGTCCTGCGCTCGGCCATCGCCAACGCCCAGCAGAAATCGCCCAACGTGGACGTCGACACCCTCTATATCTCGCGGATCCAGATCAACGGCGGCCCGATCGCCAAGCGGATCCGCCCGGCGCCCCAGGGCCGGGCCTACCGCATCCAGAAGCGGACGAGCCACGTCCACATCTACTTGAACGAAAAGGGGAAATGACCGTGGGACAGAAGACACACCCGTACGGATTCCGGCTCGGATTCAACAAGCCCTGGTCGTCCCGCTGGTTCGCCAAGGGCCCGGACTACGCCCGCCTCATCCATGAAGACCTGAAGATGAAGAAGGCCATCAAGGAGAAGTACTTCCACGCCGGCATCGCCGGCGTCGACGTCGAGCGCGTCGGCCCCAAGATCCGGGTCATCATCCACACGGCCCGGCCCGGCATCATCATCGGCCGCGGCGGCAAGGAGATCGAGAGCCTCAAGGCCTATCTCGAGTCGATCGCCAAGCGCGACGTCTACGTCGACATCCGCGAGGTCGACAAGCCCGAGCTCAACGCCCTGCTCGTCGGCGAGAGCATCGCCGTCCAGCTCGAGAAGCGCATCGCCTACCGGCGGGCCATGCGCAAGGCCGTCGAGTTCGCCCTCAAGATGGGGGCCAAGGGCATCAAGGTCATGTGCGCCGGCCGCCTCGGCGGCGTCGAGATCGCCCGCTCCGAGTGGTACCTCAAGGGCCAGCTCCCGCTCCAGACGCTCAAGGCCGACATCGACTTCGCCTTCACCGAGGCCTTCACGACCTACGGCCAGATCGGCATCAAGGTCTGGGTCTACCGGGCCGACGTCGAAAAGCCCAAGATGACCTCCCAGATGGCCGAGGTCGAGGAGATCTAGCCATGTTGATGCCCGCGAAAGTCAAATTCCGCAAACAGCAGCGGGGGCGCATGCGGGGCAAGGCCCTGCGCGGCGGCACGCT
>Ga0209706_10001333_pt1 | contig 13961 bp, 12 predicted proteins | sample PPLLaktember2015_6_FD_187263 | JGI IMG/M metagenome (GOLD analysis project Ga0209706, IMG submission 187263) | Freshwater sediment microbial communities from Prairie Pothole Lake near Jamestown, North Dakota, USA - PPLs Lake P8 Core (1) Depth... | ecosystem: Environmental > Aquatic > Freshwater...
AAGCTCTCGAACTCGAAGAGGTCCTCGGCCACAATGGCCCCGGCCTGGGCGCAGACGGCCTTGAAGACCCCATAATCGCCCGCCACGGAGGCGGTGTGGCTCGAGGTCGCCGAACGCCCCTCGGGGCTGCGGCCGGCCTTGTAGACGAGGACCGAACGGCCGGAGGCGGTGATCTCCCGGATGGCCCGCGCGAAGGCCAGCCCGTCGCCGGGCTTGAACCCTTCCATATAAACGCTGAAGGCCCGGATCTTGGGGTCGTTCTTCAGGGCATTCAGGTAGTCGGAGGCCGTGAGGTCCAGCTGGTTGCCGAGGGAGACGGAATAGACCGGCTCGATCGCCGGCAGCTTGCTCATGCGGCAGATCATGAACGCCCCGCTCTGGCTGATCATCGCCGTCGCGGAGCCGGCCTCCTTCGGTCGCGGCAGCTTGTGGTCGGGGATGAACAGCGTGTCGTAGAGGCCGGGCTTCGAGACGACGCCCAGGCAGTTGCCGCCGTTGACGACGGGCGTCGTCCTGCCGCTCCTCCGGCCCTCGGCCAGGAGGTCGCGGATCCTGGCTTCGATCGACGCGCCGCCCTCCTTTTCGCCCATCCCGCCGGCGATGAGAATGACCGAGCGGGCCTTGCCGTGGTCGACGAGGTCCTTCATGACGTCATAGACTTGGTCGGCGCCGAGAGTCAGGACGAAGAGGTCGACCGTCCCCGGCATGGCTTCGACCGAGGGGACGCACCGGCAGCCCTCGATCGAGTCGGCCCCGGGCTTGATCACGGTCACATTGGCGGCCGCAAAGCCGGCCTTGAGAATGTTCTTGAGGATGACGTGGCCGATGTTCATCTTCTCCGAGACGCCGATGATGCCGATCGTCGCCGGCTTGAGCAGGCGGCCGACGGCCTCGATCGGGCGTGCCGAGGGGACGGCTTTCGCGCGGGAGAACCGGCATACGCCGTCCAGGGGCACGAGCCGCCCGCGGCGGACGACGAACGGATTGACCTCGGCTTCCTCGAGGACGAACGGGGTATCCGCGCTGAAGGCCGAGAAGGCCGCGGCCAGGTCGCGGAAGCGAAGCAGCGACTCGACCAGGACCTTGGGGGCGACGAGCGGCTTGCGGCCGCGGAACTCCGCGGCGAGCTTGCCATAAAAGGTCAGCGGCGAGATGAGCTGCCGGGCTTTCGAGTCGTCGAGGAGATGGGCGGAGGTGATGGCCACAGCCCGCCCTTCCTTGAGCCGCGCGTTCATGTATTCGACGTCGAGGCCCCCCGAGCCCATGGTCAGCACGGGCCCGAAGTCCTGGGAGTTCCGCAGGCCGAGGAGGATCTCCGAGCCGAACCCGGCGTTGTCGAACGCCACCTTCTCGACGAGGAGGAAGCCGCGGACGGACTCCCGGACCTCCTTTCTCTTGGCCGCAGGGCTCCGGGATACGACGGCGCGCATCATGGCCGCGCAGGCCTTGTTCACGGCGGCCGGATTGGCCTTGGCGAAAGCGACGCCGCCGACGTCGGACTTGTGGATGACGAGGGGCGAGACGATCTTGACGACAACCTCGTCCGAGCCCAGCGCGCCGAGCTCCCGGCGGCCGGGCGCCTTCCCGGCCGGGACGAAGAGGTGGCGGGGCGTGGGGATGCCCGCGGCCCTCAGGACCTCGTAGACCTCGGGCTCGAGGAGGAAGCTCCGCCCGTCCTTCTCCGCTCGTTCGAGGACGCGGACCGTCCTGGCCCAGGCGGTCCTCATGAGCCGAGCGCCGCTTTCTTGCCGAGCTCGAAAGCCTTGAGGTTGGCTTCGAGGACGGGCAAGCCCCGGCCGCGGAACAGGCCGTCGATCGTCTTGAGAAGGCTCTCCTGCTTGAGGATCAGGAACGACGAGGCCGCGCCAAGCAGGACGATGTTCTGGGCCTTGACCGTGCCGGCCTCCTTGGCCAGCTTCTCGGAATCGACGACGATGCTGCGCGGCGCCAGCCGCAGGGCTTCGAGGACCTTGTCGACGTCGGGATAGTCGGGGATATTCCGGAACGGCGTCGAGCTGGTGATGACGATCCCGTCCGGCCGGAGATGGTCGAAATAGCGCAGGGCCTCGAGCGGCTCGACGCTGAGGATCATGTCCGCTTCGCCCTTGGGAATGAGATCGCTCCAGATCGTCCCGTCGGACAGCCGCATGTGGGACTGGACGGCGCCGCCGCGCTGGGCCATGCCGTGGACCTCGGCCTGCTTGAAGGCCAGGCCGTCGGCGAGGGCCGCGTTGTCGATAACGTAGGCAATGGACAGGATGCCCTGGCCGCCGACGCCCGCGAGGATGATGTCCTGTTTCATGGCCTAGCTCCTCTTCTTCCTCTGTTCCTGGACGCACTCGCGGACGGCGACGACGACGGACAACCCGGGGTATCCGATCTCGTCTTTGATGACCTGGACATTCTTGTCGTGGTTCTTCGGCAGCGGCTCGATCGTCCGGACGTGATCCTTGAGGACGCCGAGGCTTTCGACGAGACGGAGCAGGCGCTCGCCGGAGCCGTAGGTCCGCTGGCCTCCGGTCATGGCCGTCGTGGCGTTGTCGAGGATGATGACGGTCATGTCGGTGTTCGCCGTGGCCGCGCTGAGGAGCGGCGTGATGCCCGAGTGGGCGAACGTCGAATCGCCGATGACCGAGACGGCCGGGTGGAGGCCGACATCGGAGGCGCCGCGGGCCATGCCGATGCTCGCGCCCATGCAGACGCAGGTGTGGATGGCGTTATGGGGCGGCAGGGCGCCCAGCGTGTAGCACCCGATGTCGCTGAAGACGTTGGATCCCGTGCGCCCCTCGAGGGCCTTGTTGAGCGCCTTGAAGGTGTCGGTATGGGGACAGCCGACGCAGAGCTGGGGCGGACGGCCCGCGAGCGGCAGCCCGCTCGCCTGAAGGGACGGAAGAGGAGCGCGGCCGAGGGCCCGGCGGACGATGTCGGGCGTCAGCTCGCCGGAGGCCGGCAGGGCCCCGCTCGTTTTGCCCTGGACGGTCTTCCCGGGGATCCCGAAAAGGCCTTGGATCTGCCGCTCGATGAAGGGATAGCCATCCTCGAGGACGAGGACCGTGTCGACATGGCCGACGAGCTTGCGGATGAGCCCTTCGGGCAGCGGATAGGTCGAGGTCTTGAGAAAGGACGGCGGGGCCGCGTCGCCGGCGACGGCCTCGCGGAAATAGTTGTACGCGATCCCCGAGGCGATGACGCCGAAGGAGCGGTCCTGGTCGTTGAGCTTCAGGATGTTGAAGCGGGACTCGTCGGAGAGGCGGACCATCTCGCCCTGGCGGTCGAGGAGCTCCGCAAAGCGGCGGCGGGCGTTGACGGGAAGGAGGATCCAGTCCTTCCCGGCGCCCTTCTTCAGCTCGTTCTGCGGCCGCGGCTCCCGGGTCTCGACGGCCGAGCGGCTGTGGGACAGGCGCGTCACCAGGCGCATGAGCACGGGCAGACCGAGGCGCTCGGACAGGTCGAAGGCCTCCCGGGTCATGTCATACGCTTCCTGATGGTCGGACGGCTCGTAGCCGAAGATCCGGGCGAACTGGACATAGAAGCGGCTGTCCTGCTCGTTCTGCGAGCTGTGCATGCCGGGGTCGTCGGCGCTGACGACGAGAAGGCCGCCGTTGGCGCCGGTGATGGCGGAGTTCATGAAGGGGTCCGCGGCGACATTGAGGCCGACGTGCTTGAACGAGACGAGGGCCCTCTTGCCGGCGAACGAGGCGCCGAGGGCCTCTTCATAGGCGACCTTCTCATTCACCGACCAGACGGCCGGAAAGGCCTTGGTCTCCGCGGCCAGCCGCAAGAGGTACTCCAGGATCTCGGACGCGGGCGTGCCGGGGTAGGAATAGGCCGCCGATAGGCCGGCATGAACGGCTCCCAGGGCCACGGCTTCATCGCCGAGGAGGATCTCACGGGGCATGGGCGTTCCTTTATCGAAGGGATTTCGGGGCTAGGATACTCATTGCGCGACGAGGGTGTCAAGCCGGCGCCGCTGGGCCTGCGGTCGCTTGGGAGTTGACTAAGTTGATAATTCCCATGGGTCTATGTTGATATTCGCCGAAAACCTCTATAATATGGGTGGAAAAGGAGCCGGCCATGATCAGACTCTCGACCAAGGGACGCTACGGGACCCGCCTGATGCTGAATCTCGCCCGCCATCACGGGTTCGGCAAAGAAGCTGTCATTCTCAAGAACATCGCCGACGACGAGAGGATCTCGATCCGTTACCTCGAGCAGATCATCATCCCCCTCAAGATCAATCGCCTCGTCAAGAGCATCCGCGGCGCCGGCGGGGGCTATACCCTGGCCCGCAAGCCCGAGGAGATCCGGATCAGCGAGATCCTCACCGCCCTCGAGGGCAACTGCTGTCTCGTCGAATGCACCGAGGACGGGACCTACTGCGAGTTCACGGAAACCTGCCCGACCTACGACATCTGGAAAGGCGCCACGGATATCCTGAGGGATTACTTCGACAGCATCACCCTCAAGGACGTCATGGTCATGGCCGAGAAGAAGGACAAGAAGCTCAAGGCCAAGGGCCGCTGAGGCCCGGCCCCCCGACCTCTCCCCTCTTTAAGATTTTTCCAATCCCTGGAAGAACGCCGGCCAGAACGGGTCCTGATCCGGGACCGCGAGCGTTTCGGTCCGGCCGTCCGAGCGACGGATCGTCCGGCAGCGGCGGTCCGCAAGGACCCGCCCAACGACCGAGGCGGCGATGCGCTTCCTCTTCAGCCGGGCCAGGACGCCGGCGCTCTTCCCCGGCCGAACGGTGATGAGGAGGCTGCCTTCGGCGATGGCCCGGACCGGGTCGATGCCGAAGGCCTCGCAGACCATGCGGACCTCGTCCGGGTAGACGAAGAGCCGCTCGTCGATCTCCATGCCCACCCGGCTCGCGGCGGCGATCTCGAAGAGCCCGCCCATGACCCCGCCTTCCGTCGCGTCGTGCATGGCCGTGACGCCTCCGGCCGCCGCGGCCGTGAGCGCGTCGTCGACGACCGTGATGGACCGGGCCAGGGCTTTCGCCTTGGCCACGAGGGCCGCGGGATATTTCGCCAACAGCTCCTCCTCGCGAAGGGCCGCGAGCAGGGCGGCCGTCTCGATGGCCGGGCCTTTCGTCAGGATGATCTCGTCGCCGGGCCGGGCCCCCGCCGGCGTCACGACGTCCTTCTTGCGCCCCACGGCGAACACGGTGATGCCGCCGATCGTCGGCGCCGCGAAGCCCGGGTAGTATCCCGTGTGGCCGCCGACAATGGCGATGCCGAGGCCGCGGGCGGCCCGGTGGATCGCATCGATGATCCGCTTGATATCCTCGCGGGCCGTCTCGGGAGGGAGGAGCAGAGAATAGGTCATGTAGCGGGGCTTGACGCCCATGACAGCCACGTCGCTCGCCCCGATGTGGACGGTGAAGCGGCCGAACATCTCCAGGGGCAGCCGCGGCATGGTGAAGATCGGGTCCTCGGCGACGACAAGGACCCGGCCACGGCCGAGATCGACGACGGCGGCGTCGATGCCGGTCATGGGCGGAACGAGGACGCTCGGGTCGCGCCGGCCGAACTTCCCCATCACGAGAGAGCGGAAATCGGATTCGTCGATCTTGCCGATCTTCATGACCGTCCCCCGTAGGCTCAGGGCGCCAGGCCGGCCTTGCGCTCGGCCGCTTCGATGGTGTTCATCATTAACATCGTGACCGTCATCGGCCCGACGCCGCCGGGCACCGGGGTGATGGCCGAGGCCTTCTCTTTGACCGGCTCGAAATCGACGTCGCCGACGAGGCGGAAGCCCTTGGCGCAGGTCGCGTCGGGCACGCGGTTGACGCCGACGTCGATGACGACACAGCCCTCAGGGACCATCTCGGCCTTGATCGCCCGCGGCACGCCCATGGCGGCCACGAGGATGTCGGCCTGGAGCGTGAACCGGGTGATGTCGGGCGTCGCGGTGTGGCAGACAGTCACCGTGGCGTTGGCCCCCTTCCGCTTCTGGATGAGCATGGCCGCCAGCGGCTTGCCGACGATGTTGCTCCGGCCGCAGATGACGACATGCTTGCCGTCCGGGCCGTAGCCGCCCCGGACGAGGAGTTGGACGACCCCGTAAGGTGTGCAGGGCAGCGGGCAGGGCTCGCCCCGCAGCATCTTGCCGACGTTGACCGGGTGGAAGCCGTCGACGTCCTTGTCCGGGGAGATGAGGTTGATGACCTTCCCGGAGTCGACGTACTTCGGCAAGGGCAGCTGGACGAGGAAGCCGTTGTACCGCTCGTCCCGGTTGAGGCTGTCGACCTGGCGGAGGATCTCCTCCTCGGACGAGTCCGGCGCCATCCGGATCGTCGTCTCGAAGATGCCGATCTCCTCGGCCGCCTTGCCCTTGGCCGTCACGTAGGACACCGAGGCGGGATCCTCGCCCACGAGGACGACGGCCAGTCCGGGCACGTGCCCCTTCTCTTTGAGACGCGCCGCGCGGCCCTTGAGCTCTTCGCGGATCTGTCCGGAAACTTCCTTGCCGCTGATGATGGTCGCCGCCATGGTGTCCTCCTACAGCTGTCGGGATCGACGCTCCCCTACCTTAAACAAAAGCGTCAGGGCGGTCAAGGCCGAGCGGCGGCGGCGACTTTCCCCCGCAGGAGACTGTCCCTCTTGGCGAGGGGGTCTGTCCTCTCGGGCTCGCTTGAAATGCCGGGACGTCGCGCGTATAATTTTCGAGACTTCGCGGAGACGACAGGCGAAGATCGGAGGTCCCCTACCATGAGAGTCGGCATCCTGACCGGCGGCGGCGATTGCCCCGGGCTCAACGCGGTCATCCGCGCCGTGACGCGTAAGGGCATCGTTTACTACGGTTTCGAAATCCTCGGAATCAAGAACGGCTGGCTGGGCCTCATCGAGGGCAAGGTCTATCCCCTCGACCTCAACTCCATCTCCGGCATCCTGCCGCGCGGCGGCACCATCCTCGGCACTTCCCGCACCAACCCCTTCAAGGTCGAAGACGGCGTCGGCAAGATCTTCTCGCAGGTCGAGAAGTTCGAGCTCGACGCCATTATCGCCATCGGCGGCGAGGACACGCTGGGCGTCGCCAAGAAGCTCTATGAAAAGGGCCTGCGGTGCCTCGGCGTCCCCAAGACGATCGACAACGACCTTTCGGGAACGGACTACACCTTTGGATTCGACACCGCCGTCTCCGTCGTGGCCGAGGCGCTCGACCGGCTCCACACGACCGCCGAGGCCCATCACCGGGTCATGGTCGTCGAGGTCATGGGGCGGCACGCCGGCTGGATCGCCGTCGAGGGCGGACTCGCCGGAGGGGCCGACATCATCCTCATCCCCGAGTTCCCCTTCGACCTCGACGAGATCTGCGCGCAGATCCAGAAGCGCCGGGAGCGCGGCAAGCTTTTCAGCATCGTCGTCGTGGCCGAGGGGGCCAACCCCAAGGACGCGAGCCTCATCCTCCAGTCGGGAGAGAAGGACGCCTTCGGGCACGTCCGCTTGGGCGGGATAGGCAACATGATCGCCCGGGAGATCGAGATGCGCACGGCCATCGACACCCGGGTGACGGTCCTCGGCCACGTCCAGCGGGGCGGTTCGCCGACGGCCTTCGACCGCATTCTCGCCACCCGCTACGGGATCGCCGCGATCGACCTCGTCAAGGAAGAGAAGTTCGGCTTCATGGTCGGCCTGCGGGGCAACCGTATCGTGACGGTCCCCCTCGAGGAGGCCCTGGCCCAGCCGAAGACCGTCGACGCCGAGCTCTACGAGATAGCCAAGGTCTTTTTCGGCTAGCGCCAGCCGGCCCGAAAAGAGTTGATCTTAAAAGAGTTGGACGCGCCACGGGGTTGACATCCCCGCATGGGCGTGTTAGGCTCCTCTCGCCAGGAGGCGCCAGGACCATGATCAGGAAGCTCGCGTCGCTTTTTGCCCTATCCCTCCTCGTCGGGACCGCCGGTTCTCTCGCCGCGGCCGACATCCGATTCGAGCTCGGCTTCGGCTGGACCCTGGTCGCGCCGACCATGAACGCGACCTACGTCAACCAATACCAGCCGGCGCTCACGCCTCCGGACCGCTACATCGCCAGCGCCGCGGACCAGACGGTCCGTTTCAAGGCCAAGACGACCTACGGCATGAGCGGGTTTTTCAATGTCCTGTTCACGGAGAACGTCGGGCTTCAGGTCCTGGCCGACTACCATCGCCCGGGCATGGGAGGCTCCAACGCGCCCTATCTCATCGAGATGCAGTTCCGGACCTTCGATGACACGGTCGAGACGTATTCCCGGTCGATCCCCTGGGACAACTCGGTCGGGAATCTCACCGAGACGACCTTCAGTCTCAACGCCCTGGCCCGCTTCCGAGTCGCAGATACGCTCTCGCTGAGCCTTTCGGCCGGGCCGAGCGTTTTCCATTTCGAAGGCAAGACCGGCCACATCGGCTACACCTACTTCGACCTCGCCCTCGTCGGCGAGCAGTATCAGCTGACCGGCGGGACCTATCGCATGATCGTCGAATTCGGCCCGCAGACGAAGTACGGCATGAACGTGGGCGTCGAGGCGGCCTACGAGGCCTTCAGCCACGTCATCCTGGCCCTCGACCTGCGCTGGTACGGCGCCGCCAGGACGAACCTGCCTCTCCACATCGTCGAAGACGATATCATCACTGTCCCCCTCGACCAGATCGAGCAAAGGATCGGCCTGGGGGGACTGAGCGTGAATCCGTCCTACATCCGGGCTGGACTGGCCATCCGCTTCATCTTCTAGCCTGGCTATTCATAAAAATGCCGGTTTTCTCAGTAAGACATTAAGGCCCAAGACCGGCATTTTTACCCTTCGGGCAAGCCGATCCGACAGCATCTGCATCGTTCATCTGCAGCCGCCTCGGCTCGTGAATAGTCTAGGCTAGGCCGGCTCAGATCTTGGCCCGCCGGAGCCGGAGGGAGTTGCTCACGACGGACACGGAGCTCATGGCCATGGCCGCCGAGGCGATCATGGGATTGAGCAGCACTCCGATGAACGGATAGAGCGCTCCCGCGGCCACCGGGATGCCGACGACGTTGTAGACAAAGGCCCAAAACAGGTTCTGCCGGATGGTCCGGATGGTCCGCCGGCTGAGCTCGACGGCGGCGGCGACATTCCCCAGGTCCCCCGAGATGAGGGTGATGTCCGCCGAGGCCATGGCCACATCGGTGCCCGTCCCGAGAGCGAGGCCGACGTCGGCCTGGGCGAGCGCCGGGGCGTCGTTGATGCCGTCGCCGACCATGGCCACGCGCCGCCCCTCGGACTGGAGAGCGCGGATGACCGCGGCTTTCTCCCCGGGCAGGACCTCGGCGCGAACCTCCTCGATGCCGGCTTCGGCGGCAAGCGCCCGCGCCGTCGGGGCGTTGTCCCCTGTCAACATGACCACGCGCCGTCCGGATCTGCGGAGACTTTCGACCGCGTCGCGGGCGCCCGGCTTGAGCGTATCGGCCAGGGCCAGGAGACCGGCGGCCCGGCCATCGACGGCGACGAAGGCAACGGTCTTCCCCTCCCCGGCCAGCCGTCCGGCCGGCCCGGCCAGCGCCGATATATCGATGCTCTCGGCCTCGGCGAGCCTGCGGCTGCCCACGAGGACCCGCCTTCCCCGGACGACGCCTTCGACCCCCATGCCTTCGAGGGCCCGGAAATCCGCCGCGGTCTCGACGGGGAACCCTTCGGCGCGGGCCCGGCGGACGACGGCCTGGCCGAGCGGGTGTTCGGACCCGTTCTCGACCGAAGCGGCCAGCGAAAGCAGCGTCTCGCGCTCTGTCCCGACGGCCGGCAGGACGTCGGTCGTCTCGGGCCGGCCGTTGGTCAGCGTCCCCGTCTTGTCGAAGACGAACGTATCGACCTTGTGGACGGTCTCGAGGCTCTCGCCGCTCCGGATCAGGATGCCCCGCTCGGCGCCCCGTCCCGTCGCGACCATGATGGCCGTGGGCGTCGCCAGGCCCATGGCGCAAGGGCAGGCGATGATGAGGACGGCCACGAAATTGAGCAGGGCGAAGACGAGACGCGGCTCCGGGCCGAAGAGGGCCCAGACGACGAATGTCAGGATGGATATGGCGATGACGGCCGGAACGAACCGGGCCGCGATGACATCCGCGAGTCTCTGGATGGGAGCTTTTGAACCCTGGGCCTCCTCGACCAGCCGGATGATCCTGGCCAACGCGGTGTCCTCGCCGACGCGGACCGCCCGGAAGCGGAAGCTTCCCCACTTGTTGAGCGTGGCCCCGACGACCTCCTCCCCCGGCCCCTTGTCGATCGGGAGGCTTTCGCCGGTGATCATGGATTCATCGACGGACGAGCGTCCCTCGAGAATGACGCCGTCGACCGGGACCTTCTCCCCCGGACGGACGACGAGGACGTCACCGGGGCGGACCTCTTCGACGGGGACTTCGCGCTCGACGTCCTTGTCCAGGATATGGGCCGTCCGCGGCCGCAGGCCCATGAGCCGGCGGATGGCGTCGGAGGTCTTGCCCTTGGCCCCGGCCTCGAGCATGCGCCCGAAGAGGACGAGGACGATGATGACGGCCGAAGTGTCGAAATAGACCTGGGGCTCGACCCCGGCCCCCCGGAAGAACCCGGGCAGGACAGTGGCCGCAACGCTGAAGAGATACGCGGCCGACGTGCCCACCGCGACGAGCGTGTTCATGTTGGCCGCACCGTGCCTGAGCGCGCTCCAGGCGCCGCGGTAGAACCGCAGGCCGAGCACGAACTGGACGGGCGTCGCCAGGGCCCAGAGGACGAAGAAGTTCTGGAAGAAGGCCGGCATCCAGGGGAACCAATGCCGCATGCTGCCCAGGAAGATGACGAGCGCCAGCAGGCCGCCCCAGATGACGGAAGTCTTGAGCGAGCGGTACTCCCGGTCCGCGCCGGCACCGGCCTCCTCGACCGCCGCGGCGACCCCGTAACCGGCCTCCCGGATGACCCGGACGAGGTCGGCGCGGGAGACGAGGGCCGGGTCGAAAAAGACCGTGGCGCGAGCGGTGGCCAGATTGACGTTGGCCCGGCGCACGCCTTCGAGCGTCCTGAGGGCCTTCTCGACGTTGGCGGCGCAGCTCGCGCAGCTCATTCCCGTGATGGACAGGTCGACCCTGGAGGCCTCCTCGTCGCCCACCGATCTCTTCCCGGCGTCCTGCCTATCGCTCATCCCCCCGCCTTTCTTTACCGCCCGGACTGGGATCCCGCCTCTCCGGAATTCGCGATCAAACGTCGCTCCGGGTCGTTCCGCCTTTCTTGCCGGACTCCTTCGTCGAGATCCCTAAGGGCCTGTAGACCGGGCAGAACCCGACAAAGGTCGTGATGACGAAGATCGCCGCGATGATGGCCAGGATGATGGCCACGGTCCCCTTGAGGACCCCGACGACGAGAAGCACGGCGATGACGGCGGCCGCGGCGAGCCTGAGGGTCCTGTCCCAACGCCCCATGTTCTGCTTCATGAAAGCCTCCTCCTGATATCCCGAACTGTTGCGATATCTTGATTCTACCATAATCACTACTCTTTCCGTAGGTAATCGTCGCAGCGGTTGCGCCGGTGGGTTCTTTGTGCTATTCTTTTGGGGCTCGAACAGACAAGGAGATAAGCATGTCCGGACATTCCAAGTGGGCGTCTATCAAGCATAAAAAGGCCGCGACGGATTCCAAGCGCGGCAAGATCTTCACCCGGCTGATCCGCGAGATCAGCATGGCCGCCCGGGCCGGCGGCGGGGACCCCGACAAGAACGCCAGTCTCCGCAAGGCCATGAACGACGCCAAGGCCGCGAACATGCCCGCCGACAACGTCAAGCGGGCCATCTTGAAGGGCACCGGCCAGCTCGAAGGCGCGGCCTTTGAGGAAGTCTCCTATGAAGGATACGGGCCCGGCGGCGTCGCCATCTTCCTCCAGGCCGTGACCGACAACAAGAACCGGACCGTCTCGGAGATCCGCCACATTTTCATGAAGAACGGCGGCCAGCTGAGCGAGAAGGGGACCGTCGCCTGGATGTTCAAGCGCATGGGCTACATCGACGTCGAAAAGGCCAAGGCGTCGGAAGACATCCTCATGGACATCGCCCTCACCGCCGGCGCCGACGACCTCAAGGATGAAGGCTCCCTGTTCGAGGTCACGACCTCGCCCGAGAAGTACGAGGCCGTCCTCGAGGCCGTCAAGAAGGCCGAGATCGAGATCGCGACCTCGGAGGTCGGGTTCCTGCCGCAGAATTACGTCAAGGTCGAGGGCAAGGAAGCCCAACAGGTCCTCCGGCTGATCGACGAGCTCGAAGAGCACGACGACGTCAATTCCGTGTCCGGCAACTTCGACATCTCGGACGAAGAGATCGCCACCTTCTCTCAGGCCGGGTGACCCCCGGCGGATGCCATGCGGGTCCTCGGCATCGATCCCAGCCTCCAGTCCACGGGGTTCGGGATCGTCGAGGAACAGAACGGCCGCCTCCTCCCCGTCGTCTTCGGCGTCATCAAACCGACAGCCGGGCTCCCGCTTCATCTGAAGCTCGCCGAGATCAAGAGCGAGCTCGAAGAGCTCATCCGGACCTACAGCCCGGAGGAAGCCTCTATCGAGAATGCGTTCTACGCCCAGAACATGAAGACGGCCCTGCTTCTCGGGCAGGTCCGTGGGGCGATACTCGTCGCCGTGGCCGCGACGGGCTGCGGCCTGGCCGAATACTCCGCCCTCGAGATCAAGAAGGCCGTCACGGGCTACGGCCAGGCGGACAAGGAACAGGTCCTGACCATGGTCCGCTCGCTCCTCGGCCTCGACAACGACCGGATCCCGCTCGATGCCTCGGACGCCCTGGCCACCGCCATTTGCCACCTCAATTGCCGCCTGTACCAGGCCAAGATCGCAGATAAGGACCCGACATGATCGCCTACCTCAAGGGGACCCTCATCGACAAGACTCCGGGACGCGTCATCATCGACACCGGCGGCGTCGGCTATACCGCGGCCATCCCCATATCGTCCTTCGTCCATCTGGGCGAGCTCGGCGGGACGGTCGAGCTCTTCATCCACACTCATCTCTCCGACGACGCCCTGGCCCTCTACGGCTTTGTCTCGCACGAAGAGAAGGACATGTTCCTCAAGCTCATCGGCATCTCGGGGATCGGGCCGAAGCTGGCCCTGAACATCCTTTCGGGCATCGCGCCGGCGGACCTCGAGGACGCGGTCCGGGCGAGCGACCTGGCCCGGATCTCGCTCGTGCCCGGGATCGGCAAGAAGACCGCCCTGCGCATCACCATGGAGCTCCAGGACAAGCTGGAAAAGAAGGAGATGCTCTTGGCGGGCCAAGGCGCGCCCGAGAAAGAGGACCTTCTCTCGGCCCTCCAGAACATGGGCTTCCGGCGCAAGGAGGCCGAGCGGGCCGTCGACCAGACGCTCGCCGCCCTCAAGCCGGGCACGGAGTTCGAGAAGCTCCTTCGCGACAGCTTGACGCGCCTCGCTAAGCTCTAAGGCCTTTTCCCTTGTTTCCCGCAAGTCCCTGGGGGCGACATCCGTCGCGGCCTCACGACGGACTTGCCCAAAAACAAGAGATGAGTAGAATAACAGCGATGCCCGCCATCCTCAGCCCTATCCGGACCAAAGAGGATATCCTTTTCGAGGACAGCCTCCGGCCGAGAACATTCGACGAGTTCGTCGGCCAGGAAAAGGTCAAGGCGAACTTGCGGGTTTTCATCGAGGCGGCCAGGAAGCGCGACGAGCACCTCGACCACGTCCTCCTCTACGGGCCGCCGGGATTGGGCAAGACGAGTCTGGCCTACCTCATCGCCAAGGAGATGGGCGTCGGCATCAAGCCCACGGCGGGGCCGGTCATCGAGCGGACCGGCGACCTCTCGGCCATCCTGACCAACATGCAGACCAAAGAGGTCCTGTTCATCGACGAGATCCACCGCCTCCAGCCCTCGATCGAGGAGATCCTCTACTCGGCCATGGAGGATTTCAGCCTGGACATCCTCATCGGCCAGGGGCCGGGCGCGCGCAGCCACAAGCTCAAGATCAAGAAGTT
>Ga0209706_10001334_pt1 | contig 13958 bp, 12 predicted proteins | sample PPLLaktember2015_6_FD_187263 | JGI IMG/M metagenome (GOLD analysis project Ga0209706, IMG submission 187263) | Freshwater sediment microbial communities from Prairie Pothole Lake near Jamestown, North Dakota, USA - PPLs Lake P8 Core (1) Depth... | ecosystem: Environmental > Aquatic > Freshwater...
TCCACAGCGCGACGAACCCCGGCGGGGAGATTCGGGGCCAGTTGGTGCCGGATCGCTGAGCCAGACGAAGGGTCCGTGACAGGGTCCCGGAAGTGGGTCCCCGACTCCCGACTCCCGACTCCCGACTCCCGACGTGATCAGTAGAAGTCGTCGTACCGCCTCTGCTCCTCCGACCGCTCGTCGATGAGGATACCGAGCGTGTCGAGCTTCATGCGCGCGACCTGTTCGTCCAGCGCCTCGGGCACGGTGTAGAAGCGTGGTTCGAGCGTGCCGCGGTGCTCGAGCAGGTACTTCGGCGCCAGCGACTGCAGCGCGAAGGTCATGTCCATGATCTCTGCCGGGTGCCCCTGGCCGACGGCGATGTTCACAAGCTCGCCGTTGGCCAGCAGGTACACCCGTCGGCCGTCGGCGAAGCTCATCTCCTCCACATCCGGCCGCACCACGCGCGTGGCCTTTGCGGTCGCTCGCAGCGCCGGGATGTTGATCTCGCGGTTGAAGTGGCCCACGTTCGAAAGGATGCACTGGTCCTTGATCACGGCGAAGTGCGGCTCGTCCACCACGTGCAGCCCGCCGGTGGTGGTGATGATGAAGTCGGACTGCGGCGCCGCGTCGATCATCCGCATCACGCGGAAGCCTTCCATGCGCGCGTCCAGGGCTCTGGTTGCGTCGACCTCGGTGACGATTACTTCGGCGCCCAGGCCGCGCATGCGCATCGCCACCCCCTTGCCCACCCAGCCGTAACCGGCCACCGTCACCACCTTGCCGCACACGGTGAGGTTGGTGGCGACCAGCAGCCCCTCGATGGTGCTCTGGCCCGTGCCGTAGCGGTTGTCGAACAGGTGCTTCATCAACGCGGTGTTCACGCCGATGCAGGGGAAGCGCAGCCCCTCCTTCCGCTCGATGGCCTTGATGATGTTCACGCCACCGGTGGTTTCCTCCGACAGGCCGATGACCCTGTCCAGCAGCTCACGCCGCTCCTTGTGCAGCGTGGACAGCAGCTGCGCCCCATCGTCGATGATGAGGTCGGGCTCGTGGTCCAGCGTCTCGTGGAAATGGCGGTGGTACTCCTCCGGGCGCTCGCCGCGCGCCCCGTAGCAGGTGAGGTACCGCTGCAGGTAGGTGACTGTCGAGTCCTGAGTGGAGAGCGGGTTGCTGGGGCACATCACCACGTGCGCGCCACCGGCCTTGATGGTCAGCCCCAGGTTCGCGGTCTTTGGCTCGAGGTGCAGGCAGATGGCAACGGTCAGCCCCTTGAACGGCCGCGTGCGCTCGTAGTCTGCCCGGATGCGCTGCAGCACCGGCATGTGCGCGAACACCCAGTCCACGCGTTTCTCGCCAAGCTCGTAGTTGTCCATAGGCGGCTCCAAGTGTAACGGGCTTGCCTCGCCGAAGCTCGGGGCTGAGTTCGTTCGAGCGAAGGTGGCCCTTGCCTCGCCGAAGCTGGCTTCAGAGTTCTGCCAGCGAAGGCGGGTGCGGTATCGTTGTCGCCATGCGCACGCGACTGGGATTGTCCCTGTTCATCACCCTCAGTGCGGTGTTGTCCGCGCAGAGTACGGCACCGTTCAACGACTCCATCCGCGTCGCGGACCTCCGGGCCGACCTGTTCTTCCTGGCCGGCGACGGCTTCAAGGGCCGGCTGGTGGGGACGCCCGAGAACGCGCTGGCGGCCGAGTTCGTCCGCTCGCGGTTCGAGCGTGCGGGGCTGAAGCCGGGCGCGCCAAACGGGTCGTTCATCCAGATCAACAACCTGACGATCGCCACGCTGGGCGAGGGCAACCGCCTCGAGGTGGCGATGCCCGACAAGACCACGCTGTCGCTTCGACCCGAGCAGGACTTCTATCCCCAGCGGTTCAGCGCCAGCGGCTCGGTTCGCGCGCCCGTCGTCTACGCCGGCTTCGGCATTCACTCGCCGACGCTGGGCTACGACGACTACGGCGACCGCGTGAAGGGGCGCATCGCGCTCATCCTCGAGCATGAGCCCGGCGAGCGGGATCCCGAGAGTCCCTTCGACGGCGTGGTGACGGCCGAGGCCGCCGTGGCCATCAAGAAGGCGCTGGCCGCGCAGGAGAAGGGCGCCGTCGGCGTGCTGTTCGTCACCGACGTCCACAACCACACGGAACCGCAGAACTTCGAGGCATCCGCGCGCGCGTTCTGGCCGGTGCAGGGCCCGCGCATCGAGCGCTTCACGCTGGGCAGCTGGGCCGACCGTGTCCGCATCCCGGTTGGCCAGATCTCACCAGCCCTGGCCGAAACGCTGGTCCGCGGCACCGGGCGCTCGTTGATGGACCTGTCGAAATCCGCGGAGACGGCCAAGGGCCATCCGGGGCTCCCGCTCGACGGCATCGAGGTGACGCTGACCACCTCCGTGAATCGCCACACCGTGCCCGACCGTAACGTGCTGGCGATGATTGAAGGCAGCGATCCGAAACTCAAGGACGAGGTCGTGATCATCTCCGCGCACTACGATCACGAGGGCGCCGACGGCGCCGTCATCTACAACGGCGCGGACGATGACGGGTCGGGGACGGTGGCGCTGCTCGAGATCGCGGATGCCTATGCGATGGCGGCCGCGGCTGGCCAGCGCCCGCGGCGCTCGGTGCTGTTCGCGTGCTGGGGATCGGAAGAGCGTGGCCCGCTCCTCGGCGCGTGGGCGTACACCGAGACGCCGACCTTTCCGCTCGATCGCACGGTGGCTGTGCTGAACATGGACATGGTGGGGCGCAACGAAGAGGTGCTGGTCGGTGGCGGCCCGCGTTTCAACGGGCTGGAGGTGCAGACCGGCGAGTCCAACAAGAACGCCATCAACATCCTGGGCTACAGCCGCCATCCCGAGCTGAGCGCCCTCGTCGACCGCGTGAACAAGGCCGGCTACGGGCTGGATCTGAAGATGCGCTACGACAACAACCGCTCGAACCTGCTGCGCCGCAGCGATCAGTGGCCGTTCCTGCAGAACGGCGTGCCCGCGCTGTGGTTCCACACGGGCCTGCACCCCGACTACCACACGCAGTACGACCGGCCCGAGCGGATCAACTACGAGAAGATGGAGAAGATCGCGCGGCTCGTGCACCAGGCGAGCTGGGTGCTGGCGAACCAGGACGCGCGGCCGAGATAGGGGGTTGCTGACGCCCATCGCGTCGTCTCCCGGAAGCTCGGGGGCCACGGCTCGTGCGTCAGCAATCACGAATATCTACGTCGTCACTTTCGGCTCCGGCACCCGCGTGCGCGCGTGGGGCGGAACGTGGCCGCGCTTGTAGACCATGAACGTCCGCCGGAACTCGATGACGATGGTCCCGTCCTGCTTGAACCCGGTGGTCTTCACCGTGACGATGCCGACGTTCGGGCGCGACTTCGACTCGCGCTTTTCCAGCACCTCGCTCCGCGAGTAGACCGTGTCGCCCTCGAAGAGCGGGTTGGGGAGCCGCACCTCGTCCCAGCCCAGGTTGGCCATCACGTTGAACGACAGGTCGAACGTGGACTGTCCGGTCACCAGCGCCAGCGTGAAGGTGGAGTCCACCAGCGGCTGCTTGAACTCGGTCTGCTCGGCATAAACCCGGTCGAAGTGAATCGGGTTGATGTTCTGCGTGAGCAGCGTGAACCAGCTGTTGTCCACCGGGAGCACCGTGCGACCCAGCGGGTGCGGGTAGATGTCGCCCACCTCGAAGTCCTCGAACACCCGACCGGACCAGCCGTCCTTGACTGCCATACCGCCGATTATGGAGCGGGCGGCCCGGCGTCGTGATCGCTACTTCCGCAGCTGGCTGAACACCGCGTTCGCCGCCTTCTGATGACACGCGAAGCACGCGGCGCGGGCCTTCACGTCAAGCGCCGCCGCCTGCGTGTCGCCCTTGAAGACCTCGAAACCCCAGCCGCCGGTGTCGCCGAACTTCCGGCTGTCCTTCACCATCACCGCGAGCCGCCTGCGCGCGCCTTCGTCGCTGACGCCCGGTGTGGCCGCGTCCTTCAACTCGACCAGGTCGTCGATCAGTACGGCGCCATCCGGAAAGGTCCCGGTGCGATAGCCCTCCATGCCCTTCGCGTTCGCGTAGAAATGATGCAGCCCGCCGTTGGTGGCAAAGCCCGGGTTCTGCGGGCCGACCAGCGTGCTCTTGACGTGGGCCCATTGCCGGTAGTCTGCAGGGTAGCTCACTGCCTCATCCGGCGCGGCGGCGGTGTGGGTGGCGATGGCAAGCGTTCCGGCGGCGACAATGCCCACGATCCTCATGGTGTCCTCCCTTGCGAACGAACCCTATCCTTTCTTCGGCTCCATCTCCACGATGAAGGCACGCGTCTCCTTGATCACCTCGTCGGTCATCCCCATGTGACCGCGGTCGGTGTAGTGGACGAAGCGGTGCTGCACGCCGGCCGCCTTCAGCTTCCCGACGAAGTCCACCGCCTGCTGCACCGGCACCGACTTGTCGTCATCCGAATGAATGACGAGGATGGGCCTGGTCGAGGTGCTCACGTGCGTCATGGGCGAGGCCAGCCTCCGCTGCTCTTCGATGTTGCCCGAGACCGGCGTCCACAGGTTGCCCCACGACAGTGTGTTGACGTCGTAGGCGGCGGCGACGCTGATGACGGCCCGGACGTCGCTCCGCGCGGCGTCCCAGCCGCCTGCCTTAGGGAACGGTCCATCACCGAGCGTAGCGGCCAGCGACACCATGTGGCCGCCCGCGGACTGCCCGATGAGGTAGATGCGTTCCGGATCCACGCCGTAGTCGGCCGCATGTGCGTGCAGCCACCGGATGGCGCACCGCAGGTCGATGTAGGGGGCCGGCGCCGGCGACCCGCCGACCAGCCGGTAGTCGATCGACATGGCGAAGAAACCGGCCTCCGCCCACTGGGTCACCTTGATGCTGCTCGCGTCGGTGCGGTTGCCGGCTCGCCAGCGTCCGCCGTGGACGGAGAGGATGGCGGCCCGCGAGCCGGGGCCGTCGGGCCACGCGATGTTCGCGAGCAGCGCCGAGCCTTCCACGCGCCCGTAGATCACGTCGGTGCGTGTGACCACCGGAGCCGACGCCTGGGCTGCGAGGGCGGTGTTGTCACGACGCGGCGCGGCGAGCGCGGCGGCGGCGGCACCGGCGGTGCCGAGGAATGTGCGACGAGACGGTCGTTGGACGTCGGACACCGTAGCTACCTCCGCTGGAGCGAATTCATATCCTGTCTCGCGCCCACGAACAAGCCCGCGGTGGCAGAAGGGTGTGCCAGTCAACTTTCAAGGCCACATTCCCGACTAGAATCCAGGCACCATGAAACTCTCCTGCCTGGCGGGATCGGTGCTCGTGTGGTTCAACAGCGCGGTGCTGGTGCCGCAGACGAGACGGCTCGGTGTTCCGCTGCTGGTGCTGGCCGTGGCCGCGGTGGCAGACACGGCCGGTGGCGCCGGCGCGCAGGCGCCGCCCGCCGATCGCTTCGACGTGATCGCGCTGCAGAACGTCATGGTGCCCGCACGCGACGGCGTGCGGCTGGCCACCGACGTCTACCTCCCCGGCCGCGGTGGCGTCGTCGCGGGCCGCGTGCCCGCCATCGTGGAGCGCACGCCGTACAACAAGGACACCACCGCCGCGGGCGTGGTCAACTACTTCGTCCCCCGCGGTTACGCTGTCGTCTTCCAGGACGTGCGCGGGCGGTACCGGTCCGAGGGCCGATGGCGTCCCATCCAGGACGACGGAGCGGACGGAGCCGACCTGCTGGCGTGGATCGCGAAGCAGTCGTGGTCCACGGGCAAGATCGGAACCGTGGGCACGTCCTACGCCGGCGCCACGCAGCACGCGCTGGCCATCACCAACGCGCCGGCGCTGACCGCGATGGTCCCGGTGGACGCGATGAGCAACACGGGCTACTACGGCGTGCGCCACAACGGCGCGTTCGAGCTGCGGTGGCTGAACTGGGTGTTCACGCTCGGGAACGCCACCGGCCTGCGCGCCGGGGCGACGGGCGTGGCGCCCAGCCCCAACGGGCGGCTCTCGGCGACGCGCGCGGCGGTGACGCCCGAGGCCGTGCCCGCCCTCGAGGACCTCGGCGCCCGCGTGCGAGAGTACGTGCGCGGGCTCCCGCTCAGGCCCGGAACCACGCCCCTGAAGCTCGCGCCCGACTACGAGGCCTGGCTCGTCGAGGCGATGCGCCACGGCGACAACGACGCCTTCTGGGTGGACATGGGCGCCAGCGTGGTGGAGCACATCGGGAAGTACCAGGACGTGCCCGCCTACCATGTCACCGGGTGGTACGACTCGTGGGGCACGCAGGTCGCGAACCTGAACTACGTGCAGCTCTCCAAGGCCAAGCGCAACCAGCGCCTCATCATCGGGCCGTGGACGCACGGGGGGCAGAACGTGAGCTTCTCGGGCATCGCCGAGTTCGGGCCCGAGGCCGCCATCGATATGAACGCGCTCCGCGCGCGCTGGTTCGACCGCTGGCTCAAGGGCGAGCAGAATGGCGTGGAGAACGAGGCGCCCGTCCGCCTGTTCGTGATGGGCGGTGGCGACGCGCGAAAGACGCCCGAGGGACGACTGTTCGTCGGCGGCTCGTGGCGCGACGAGCGCGAGTGGCCCCTGGCGCGCACGCAGGCGACGCCCTACTACCTGCACGCGGATGGCACGTTGTCACCGCAGGCGCCGGGAGAGGCGCCACCCACGCGGTATCAGTTCGATCCCCGCAACCCCGTGCCGACGATTGGTGGCAACGTCTCGTCCGAGGGGATCCTGATGCCACGCGGCGCGCAGGATCAGCGCTGCACGCCGGACCACTGGCTGTGCCGCGATACGCTGCCGCTGTCGGCACGGCCCGATGTCGTCGTGTTCCAGACGCCCCCGCTCGAGCAGGACGTGGAGGTGACCGGCCGGCTGGTGGTGACCTTATGGGCTGCTTCCGATGGCCCTGACACGGACTTCACGGCGAAGCTGGTGGACGTCTATCCGCCCAGCCGGGACTACCCCGCGGGCGTGGACCTGAACGTCGCCGACAGCATCGTGCGCGCGCGCTACCGGAACGGCGCGAAGACGGCGACGATGCTCCAGCCGGGGACGCCGGCGGAGATGACCATCGAGATGTACCCGACATCGCTGGTGTTCAAACGTGGGCACCGCATCCGGATCGATATCTCGAGCAGCAACTTCCCGCGCTTCGACGTGAACCCCAACACGGGCGAGCCGCTCAACCAGCAGCGGCAGTGGCGCGTGGCGACCAACGCGGTGTATCACGATGCCCAGCACCCGTCGCGCATCGTGCTGCCGATCATCCCGGCGCGGCAGACGAGCGTTCGCGCCCTGCGGTGACCCGAGTCTCTTTTCGGAGCGGAGAGGTCCCGCGCGCGCCAGGGTGCCTGCGCGGCTACGTCGTCTCCTCGGCCGGAACCTCGCGGTAGAGATCGCCGGCGAGGTACTTGAGCCCCGAATCGCACACCGTCGTCACGATGCGCGATCCGGCAGGGAGCTGCTTCGCGCGCTGGAGCGCGATCCAGACGTTGGCACCGGACGAGATGCCGCCGAAAATGCCCTCCTCGCGCGCCAGCCGGCGCGCCGTCTGGTACGCGTCGGCGTCGGTGACCGCCACGACCGCGTCCGCCAGGTCGGCGCGGTAGTTGGCCGGCGCAAAGCCGGGGCCCGTGCCCTCGATGCGATGACCGCTGAAGGGCCCGCTCGTCGTCAGCGCCCGGCTGGTGGCGGGCTCGCCTGCGATGCAGCGCACCTCCGGTACCTTCGCCTTGAACACCTCGGCGTTCCCGGAGAAGCAGCCAGCCGTGCCCACCATCATGACGAACTCGTCGAGGCGCCCGCCGAGCGCAGCCAGCGTCTCGTCGGCCATGGCGTGATAGCCGGCCGGGTTGTCCTTGTTATTAAACTGATCCGTCCAGAACGTGTCGGGCTCCGCGGCGAGCTCCCGCGCTCGCGCGACGATGGCCTGGATGAGCCCCGGCGTGATCTTGCCGCCCTCGCTGGGCAACACCTCGAGTCGCGCGCCGAAGGCGCGCATCGTCTGGAGCTTCTCCTCTGCGAAGGCGTCCGACGAGACGAAGTGCGCGCGATAGCCGAGCGCGGCGCACACCATCGCGAGCGAGCTGCCGGTGCTGCCGCCGGTGTACTCGACGACGCGACCGGCGGGACGGAGCTGGCCACGGTCCACCGCGCCCCGGACCATCGAGAGCGCCATGCGGTCCTTCATGCTGCCGGTAGGGTTGGCGCCCTCCCACTTCACCCAGATTTCGACGCCGTTGTCGGGCGCGACGCGTTCCAGGCGGACGAGCGGAGTCTGTCCGATGTGCATGGCGCGATCCTATCGCGCCTCCGCGACGCGGGCGATCCGGATCGTGCGCGCGGAGTCGGCGGATGGAACCCCGGGTGTCAGCGGGGAGCCGGACCCACTCGCTCCAGCGTCAGGCGGCGCGTCCATCGCTCGTCGCCGGCCCTGATCGAGCCCTGCGCCGGACCGAAGAGCAGCCGGCCCTTCTCGAAGCGGAAGTACCTGACCTGCTCGGTGCCCACGTAGTCCGGCCGCCACGCGGCCTCCACCTTCAGCGTCACGCTGCCCTTCGCCTCGTCCACCACGCACGGGCCGCTGTAGGCGATGTAGCTACTGAGGAGCGTGGCCTTCATCTGTTCGCCGATCGGCGTGGCGCCTGCACCGAAGGAGGGGACGTCGCCCGACATAATCTGCAGGTAGCAGAAACCGCCCTCCACGACGATTGTGCCGACGGGATGCGCCCCCCAGGGCAGGCGCGCCACCGTGCCGTCGGGGCGGAGGTCCTCGGCGGCCAGCAGCTTCCAGCGTCCCGCGATGGTGTCCGCGGAGGCCAGGGCGGGCAGGGCGAGCAGAAGCAGCGCAGCGGATGAGCGGAAATTGGCCAGCATATTCTCTCCTTCAAGCGCCTGAGTGAGACCGGGCCTGTTCGAACGTCGCGAGCAGGTCGCTCTGGCCGAGTGCCTCTTCGAGCAGGCCCAGGACGTGGTGGATGCGCGCGACATCGATGCGGGGGCCTTGTACCCGCAGCAACGTGTGGACGTCTTCGAGGTCCTTGGGCCGCCCGGCCAGCACCTTGAGGATCACCAGGTCGGATACCTCCACCACCGGCACCTCAACGTCATCGATGGTGTGCGTCACGGCACGGGCAAGGAGCTCGTCTTCGAGCCCGGGCCCGGCGAGGACGATGTCGACGGGGAGCCCAGTGGTTACGTGCACCAGCGGCAGGACCCGGCTGTGCTCGACGAATGCCGGGTTGTCGAAGCGCCGTCGGAAACCATGCTGCTCGATGACCCGCAACCACTCGCTGACCGGCGACGCCGACGGCGCCCGGACCGTGACATCCACGTCAGCGGTCAGGCGTGCCACGCCGTAGACGATGGATGCCTGCGCCCCGAACAGATACCACGGCATGCCGAGCTGCCGGAGGGCACTGGCGAGATCGGCGAGGATGTCAGCGACCGGTGAACGCACGGGCAGCCCGATCCAGTCGCTCACATGTCTCGATGTGGCTGGCCAGGTCCGCCGAGCGCTCGGCGTCGGAGGGAAATCCGGGTCGGACGTGCCGCGCATGTTCGAGCAGCAGTAGCGACGCGCGCCTCGCCGCCTCGGAGCCCCGCGTGCGGTACTGCTCGGCCCAATAGTCGCGCTTGGCATCGGCCACGGCCGACCAGTCGCGTCTGGCGAATCGGCGGAGCGCCTCCCGGTCCACGCGCCGATTGTACTGCGTGATCGCCGTCACGGCCGGGATGGCTGCCGGCTGCGCGTGCGCCGGTCCCCCACTCGTTGTCGCGGGTCGCGATAGACTGGCAGGGTTGCCAGGAGGGTCCCCATGCGTGTGAATCACTCGTTGTCGATCTTCGTGTTGTGCGCCGCGATGGGCGCCGTGTCGCTCGCGCAGGGCGTCCCGGGCGTGAAGCTGCCCGCGTCGCCGGTAGGGCAGGCGGCCATCCAGCTGGGCGGCGCCTGGGAGAAGACCGCGGAAGGTCAGCGCTACAAAGACGGCAAGTGGATCGTCGTGGACTACGGCCGTCCGCTGCTGCGCGGGCGGAAGGACATCTTCGGCACCGGCGCCGAGTACGGCAAGCAGGTGATGGACGGCTCGGCGATCTGGCGCGCGGGCGCCAACGACACCACTACGCTCACGACACAGGCGCCGCTGGTGATTGGCGGGAAGACCATCGAGCCAGGTGTCTACAACGTGTTCGTGGAGCTGAAGCCCGGCAACTGGACGCTGGTGCTCAACACCCAGACTCGTCAGGAGAAGTACGACCCCGACGACAAGGTGAAGCTCTACGGCGCGTACAACTACGACTCGAAGTCCGACATCGCCCGCGCGCCGATGACGGTGCGCACCACCGACCAGTCGGTGGAGCAGTTCACGATCGCATTCGTGAACGTCACCGACACCGGCGCGACGCTCACGATGGCGTGGGAGAAGACGGTGGCGTCGGTGGACCTCAGGATGGCGGCCGGCACCAGGTAGGCGCGCGTCAGGCCAGGTCGCGGCGATACACGACGAAGTTCCGCCGGATGCGCCCGCCCAGCTTCTCTGCGGTGCGGCGCGACCGGCGATTGGTGTCGAGCACCGTGGTGTAGCTGGCGCTGCGATAGCCGCGCGCCATCATCGCCAGGTACACACGGGCGGCCATCGCCAGGTTCAGGCCCGTGCCACGAGCCGATTCGAGGACGCTGATCGAGATCAGCACGCCATGGTCGATGGCCGACAGCGCCGCGGCCACGGCGTCGCCGTCTGGCGGTGCGGGCGAGGCCTTCAGCCGGTGAAGCGCCTGGTTGATGTCCGGCACCGCGAGCACGGCGCCGACGGTGTCGCCGCCGACGTCTGCGAAGGCGGTCTGGTCCTCGGGCGTCACATCGCGGAGCTCCTTGATGAGGTCTTCGCAGTCCTCGGGCGTGAACGGCGGGGCCCCCCAGTGGGTGCCGAACGTGGCGTTGTAGATGCGAGAAAAGAGTCCGGCTTCGGCCTCGGCGTCTGCCAAGCGCCAGGGCCGCATCACCACGCCGCGCGCTCCGGCATCCCTAACCATCTGCTCGTAGCGGACGGCCAGGTCCGGAGTGAAGTTGATGATGTACTCCACCGCGCCACATTCGGTGGTGAACCCCGCGTCTTTGATGTACCGGTGGTAATACGGCGGATTCACGGTATGGAACGCCGTCGGCACCTCGTCGTACGCATCAATCGTGAGCGGCAGCTGCCAGCCGTAGAGGAACCCGAACCGCGCCGCGGTGCACCCCTGGCGCTGTAACCAGCCGCAGGTGGCATCCAGCAGCGCCCGCGACGCGGCCTCCTGCCCGGGCAGCGCCTCGTAGAACAGCACGTGCCCGACGCGGTCATGCCAGTGCGTGTTGAACAGGTCATCCACGACACCCGTCGCGGTCGCAAGGATGCGGTCTTCGTCTTCCACCCAGAACGCCTGGATCCGCACGTGCGTGCCGGCGAAGCCCCGGCCGCTCAACTGCTCTACCAGGTGGTGTTCGTCCTGCGGGACCCACGCCGGGATGTTCCGATACACGTCGGCGGCGAACGCCAGGTACCGGCGCAACTCGTCGGCGGATCGAAGCTCGCGGATCGTCACGATCGGGTCCCCGCGTGTGTCGGCGACACCAGTCCCGATCAGCGAGTGGGTTTCCGCGAATCCAGGTCCATCCGGTTGAGCGGCACGTCCCAGTGTGCCGTCAGGATCTCGAAGCGCCGCTGCTCTTCGCGCGCGAACTTCGCGCGGTCGGGATAGAGCTTTGCGATGATCTCTTCATCCGTCGGTGTGGCGGGCGCATTGGGCGGGACGACCAGCTCCACCGCAAACGTCCAGTCGCCGCGCCCGTCCCCATGGAACTCGGGCACGTAGGTCTTCACCGCGGAGAACCGGCCGGCCTTCTCCTTGGCCTTCAGGATGGGATAGTGGTTGCGCTGGAAGAGATCGAGGTACTCGTCCTGGAATCCCCACTTCACCGTGTAGAAGTACCACGTGGTCTTGGGCTCGCCGCCCGCCTGTTTGGGCGGGGCCTGTGCGCCGACCGCAAGGGACCCGAGCAGGCATGCCACCGCGATGGCCGTCAGTCGTCGCGTCATCGACATCGCTGAACTCCTTTGGAGACGCGGATTATAGCTGCTTCGCGGCCGTTGTGAGGGGCTGCGGGCGACTCCCGAGGGCCGTCCATCCCCTGTCAGCGCAACCTTCTCCGCGCTGAGCCAGGAGTTCGAGTAGCCTGAAGAGCGGCGGCGCCGTCTCGATCAGGTCGCCGTCAGCGGCCAACAGGGTGACTGTGTTGGATCCGGAGGCAGCCCCATGACGAGGACACGCCCGAACCGCACCTGCGGCCGGCGTCATCGGACCGATCGGCGGGACTTCCTCAAGGACGTCGGCTCGATGGGGGTGGGTCTCGGGCTGGGCCCGGCCGCGGCGATCAGCCTGCAGGGCCGCGCCGAGGCGGCCGCGATGGCCGGCAGCGCGGCCGTCCAGGCCGGGAAGGCGCAGCACCTCACCATCCTGCACACGGCCGACATGCACGGCCAGCTCGACATCCACGACGAGTTCTTCCACGAGAACGGGCGCCCGGTCTTCAAGCGGCGGGGCGGGTTCGCCACCTTGCGCACGATGCTCACGGCGCTCCGGAAGCAGAACGCCGGCTCCACCCTGCTGGTCGATGGCGGCGATTGCTTCCAGGGCAGCGCCGTGGCCGCACTCTCGCAGGGGGCGGCCATCGTCCCGCTGGTCAACCGGATTGGTTACGACCTCGTGCTGCCCGGTAACTGGGAGGTGGTGTACGGCAAGGAGATGCTCGTGAAGAACATGGGCATGTACACCGCGGCGACGGTCTGCGCCAACATGTTTCATGACAACGGGCCGGAGACAGGTCTCATGTTTCCCGCGTACCAGATCTTCGAACTGGGTGCCACGAAGGTTGGTTTCGTCGGCTACAACGATCCCCTGACACCGACGCGGCAGTCCCCGGCCTACTCACGAGGCATCCGGTTCACACGTCCCGAGGAGGACCTCGCCGGATACGTGAGGCTCCTCCGCGAAGAAAAGGGGTGCCAGCTGGTCTTCGTGATGTCGCACATGGGCCTCGCCCAGCAACTCAATCTGGCCAACCAACCCTACGCGCGCGGCGTGGATTACATCCTGGGCGCCGACACGCACGAGCGGATCCGCGAGCCGCTGCAGGGGACGTCCTGCAAGGTCACCGAGCCCGGCGCGTTCGCCTCCTTCGTCGGCAAGCTCGACCTGGTGATCGAACAGGGGAAGATCAAGGAAGAAACCTACGCGCTGCTCGATGTCGATCCCGAGCAGTATCGCGAGGATGGTGAAATGAAGCGGATGGTCGCGGCCGCGCGCGAGCCCTTCCGCGCGGAGATCGACAAGGTGATCGGCAGGACCCGGACGCCGCTGCTCCGCTATTACGTCCTCGAAACGCCGATGGACAACCTCATCACCGACGCGTTGCGATGGAAGTTCAAGACCGACTTCGCCGTGTCGAACGGCTTCCGCTTCTGTCCGCCGCTCGTGCCGCCACCCGGCGGCATGGCGGACATCACCGATGACTACCTGTGGAGCATGATGCCGGTGGACTCGGCGCTCAAGTCCGGCATCGTCACGGGGCAGCAGATCGTCGAGTGGCTGGAGCGAGAGCTGGAGAACGCCTTTGCGAAGGATCCCACCCGACGCTTCGGTGGCTGGCTGGTTCGATTCAGCGGGTTGCGCGTGACGTTCACCATCGCGAACCCCGCCGGCTCTCGCGTGCAGGATGTGAAGGTCCAGGGCGAGCCGCTCGTTCGCGACACGGCCTACACGGTGCTGGGGTGCGAGCGCGAAGGGGACGAGGAGAACGTGGTGTGCCGCATCCCGGGGGTGGCCGATGCTCGACTGCGTGACGCCACCGTGCACGAGGTGCTGACGGAGTACCTGGCGCTCCACTCGCCGGTAGCGCCAATGGTCGAAGGCCGCGCAGTGGCGACCGACGCGCCCGCCGATCTCCTGTCGCAG
>Ga0209706_10001336_pt1 | contig 13944 bp, 12 predicted proteins | sample PPLLaktember2015_6_FD_187263 | JGI IMG/M metagenome (GOLD analysis project Ga0209706, IMG submission 187263) | Freshwater sediment microbial communities from Prairie Pothole Lake near Jamestown, North Dakota, USA - PPLs Lake P8 Core (1) Depth... | ecosystem: Environmental > Aquatic > Freshwater...
AAACTGGCCTTGGCCTTGGAGCCATCCACGATGGCGGGCAGCGCCATCGTGCGGAGGAAGGCACCGCTCGATATCTCGCGCCGGCAATAATCGCCTTTCTCTTCTTTCTCCTCGTGGGGCTCGCATCTACATTTCCGGCATGGACGCGCCGGCCGGTCTTTCTTTTTCGGGAATCTCGGTCATGGTCGCCTCGGTGAGCAGCAGCACGCTCGCCACCGACACCGCATTTTCGAGCGCGACGCGCACCACCTTGGTGGGATCGATGATGCCGGCCTGCACCAGATCGACGTACTCCTTGCGCGCAGCGTCGAAGCCGAGGTTGCCTTCGCTCGTCAGCATGCGGTTTACCACCACGCCGCCGTCCACTGCCGAGTTCTCGGCAATCTGGCGCGCCGGCGCCTCGAGCGCGCGCCGCAGAATCTGCAGGCCGGTCTTCTCGTCGCCTTCGGCCTTGGCCTCTTCGCGCGCCACGGCCTCGGTGGCACGCAGCAGCGCCAGTCCGCCGCCTGGCACAATACCTTCGGCGACCGCCGCCTTGGTGGAGGCGATGGCGTCATCGAGCGCCTCTTTCTTCGACTTCATCTCGGCCTCGCTGGGCGCGCCCACGCGGATCACGGCCACGCCGCCGGCCAGCTTGGCGAGGCGCTCTTCGAGCTTCTCCTTGTCGTAGTCGCTCGTGGCCTTGTCGACCTGCGTGCGGATCTGCGCGATGCGCGCCGCGATCGCCTGCTTGTCGCCGGCGCCGCCGATGATCGTGGTGTGATCCTTGTCCACCACGATGCGCTGGGCGCGGCCCAGTTGTGCCAGCTGTGCGTCCTCGAGTTTGAGGCCGAGTTCCTCGGCGATTACCTGACCGCCGGTGAGCACCGCCATGTCCTGCAACATCTCCTTGCGCCGGTCGCCGAAGCCGGGTGCCTTGACCGCACAGCTGCGCAGCACCGCGCGGATCTGGTTGACGATCAGGGTGGCGAGCGCCTCGCCCTCGACGTCCTCGGCCACGAACAGGATCGGCTTGCCGACCTTGGCCACCTGCTCGAGCAGCGGCAGCAGGTCCTTGAGGTTGCCGACCTTGCGGTCACTGAGCAGCACGAAGGCATCCTCGAGCACGGCCTCCATTTTTTCGGCGTGGGTGATGAAATAGGGTGAGATAAAGCCGCGGTCGATCTGCATGCCCTCGACCACCTCGAGCACTGTCTCGGTGGTCTTGGATTCCTCGACCGTGATCACGCCCTCGCCGCCAACCTTCTCCATGGCCTCGGCGACCAGCTCGCCGATCGCCGGATCGTTGTGCGCGGAGATGGTCGCGACCTGGGCCTTCTCGAGCCGGGTCTTGACCGGGCGCGAAAGCGCGCGCAGCGATTCGATCGCGGCCTTGAGTCCACGGTCGAGCCCGCGTTTCAAATCAACGGCGCTCGCACCGGCCACGACATTGCGGATGCCGTCGGCGAGGATTGCGTGCGCGAGAATGGTCGAGGTCGAGGTGCCATCGCCGACCGCGTCGCCGGTCCTCTCCGCCGCCTGGCGCAGCATGCGTGCGCCGAGGTCTTCCACCGGATCCTCGAGTTCGGTTTCCTTGGCGATGGTCACACCGTCGTTACACACCAGTGGCGTGCCCCATTTCTTCTGGATCAGCACCGATTTGGACTTGGGGCCGAGGGTGATGCGCACCGCATCGGCGAGCTGCGCGGCGCCGTGCAGAATCTTCTCGCGCGCCTGCGAACGGAACAGGATCAGCTTGGCAGTCATGGAGTCTTCTCTTTGTCTGGCAGAAGCGAGGTACTGACTAACTTGCTTGGCAGGCTAGAACATGCGCCGGCCACAGGCTTTGATATGCGTCAAACAACATCGGAAACCAGCCGATTAGTTAGTAAGCCGTGAGTCGCGTGACCCAGCGGACATCGCGCCGGATCAGGGCGCGCCGCAGTTCAACCAGGCATACAAAAGGACAGACTCGATTGAAGCCAAACCGTGTACTGATACATTAAGCATAATGGGGCGAACACAGAGAGATGGCTGTTATTTCAATCGAGTCCGACCCTTTTGGATTCTTACTGAGGAGAACGGTAAATAGTGCGCACCCCCCCGCATGTCCTGGGTCCCTTCTCCCTGCGGGAGAAGGACAGAGCCCGCCCCCCGCGAAGGCGGGGGATGAGGGCCGTTTTTTGCTCTGCTTGGCCCTCACCCCGGCCCTCTCCCGCAGGGAGAGGGAGAAAAGCGACATGCAACTATCATGTACTATATGGTGACCGGATCAGTAAGGCGATCATCCGGATATTTCGTCACTCCCGCGTAGGCGCAGTGAATTGTGGTTTGGTGGCGCCCTTAAGTAAGTGCCATTCGGAACAGGACCTAATCCCTCCGTCGCCTTGTATTTCTTCGTGGCTTTAATGACTCGCCACGGACTGCGACCTGCCGGGAGCAGGCGCGGATGCCGTGGCGGACCGTGCGGTAACGGGACCCAGGCCGCGCTCGATGGCAGCGAGTTTTGCGGCGATCTTGGCGCCGATCGAGAGTTGCGGGAAGGATGGACTTAACTTCTCGCTGGCTTCGCGCTGGTTGATGGCCGCGATGGCGCCCTGAAATGCCGGGATGAATGTGCGTTCGCGATTCAAGGCGTCCTTGAACACCGCCTCACCGAAATAGGTGAAGTCGCGCGCGTTGGAGCAACCGAAAGACTGCTTGTCGGTGGCGGCCGCCGTCATGACCAGAGTGAAATCATCCTTGAGCACCTCGACGAAGTTGCCCGAGTAACAGGCCGAGATCAGCAGCACCCGCCACTTGATGCCGGCCTCATCCAGATAGGTCTTGAGCTTCTCCGCCGGCAGTTCATTCAGCGACAGCGGCCAGAGCTGCGCCGCAAGTCCGCGCTTCTCGCTGCCATGGCTGGTCAGGTAGACAAACAGGACGTCTTCCTCGACGTTCATCCGGCGACCGATCAGTTTGAGCGTGCGGCGCAAATTCGTGCTGCTGGCCAGCGGTATGTTGTTGACCGTGTCGGCATGGTTGATCATCACCATCGAGCGCCCGCGCGTACCGAAGCGGTGATCCAGCAGATCCCTGGCATACAGCGCTTCTTTCTTGAAGACATCCTGGTTGGCGTAGCTGGCAAACCCGAGGAAATAAAGTTCCGCTACACCCGGGCGACCGGCATGCAAAGCGCGGGTCGCGCCTTGCAATAGCTCGGGCTGTGCGTCGAACACCTCTTCCGCGTTCAGGCGTTTGTAGCGTGCCTTTTCTTCCGGGTACTCGCCGGCATAGAAGAATTCGACATGCATCGTCGCAGTCGACAGGGTGAACGCAATAAAGCCGGCCAGCGTTACCCCCACGCGCCAGTCACGGCTGCCGGCCTGGCGCGTCAATATCCAGCCGACAACGGCGAAGAACCACAAGAGATAGGCCCACCACAAGACGCCGACGGCCCACGGCACTTGCGCCCAGACCACGTAGCCTTTTTTCAGCGCAAAGCCGACCAGCGAGAACAACGGGGCGATGCTGTAGACACTGACGACGAAGCGGGTGATGAGCGCCTTTTTCCGGAACAGTCGCGCGAACAAATAACCGACAGCGAACAGCGCGGCGAAACCAAGCCCGGCACTGGCGAAACCCCAAACATTGAATTCCGGCCTGGGCAAGGCATCCACCCAAGCCAGAACAAGCACGATCAACACGTCCAGGACCGCCAGGTAAAACACCTGATCCGCCGAGACCCGGATGTGCTTGAGGGCATCGCGGCGGAACAGTGCGAGGCGCGCGCCCGCCCGCACGTTCCGCACCAGAGTGCTCAATTCACGCTTGACCCAGACCATCCCGCTCCTCCTGCCGGTGACGCCCGGATCAAGCATGTCGGTGATGGGCTAGCGATGCAAGTGCCACGGCACTAACGATAAAAACCGGGGGGAAATTTTTATCTGAGAATCAAGCCGTCCCGATTTTTATGCCAGCGCCTAGCCACCGACCGACGTGCAAAGCTCGACAAGCGTTCCGTCCGGGCAGCGCACATAGGAGACAACTTGTCCCCAGGGCTTGGCCTTCGGTGCGGAGAGTTCTGTGGCGCCCGCGGAAAGCGCGTTTGCATGGGCCTTCTCAACGTCGGGGGTTACGAATGCCACCTCCATGCCGAGAGGCCGTGGCGATTCATGCGCGGCGATATGGCCGGACGGAAAATTCATGTCGCCAAGTGCATGGGCAGCGAACGCCAGCGTTGTTTCGCCGGTGTCGAGCTCGCCGTAGGTGCCGGACTCATGCAGGAAGCGGCGCGAGAAACCAAACGCCGTTTCAAAAAACTTGAGAGAAGCGGAAACGTCAGGGACATAGATGATGGTGTATCCAAACTTCATGGGGGCTCCTTGTAATAGAGGCATAACGCAAAAAAGGGCCCGCAGAAACGGCTCCCGCACAAAGCGTTATGCGGCAAGTTGTTGGAACAAAGCAAAACCTTCGCGCCACTCTCCAAGACCGCTATTCGAGTTGATGTGACCGACGGCCCCGGCAGATACAAAACGACTTCCCCATGCCGCAGCACACGACTTCGCAAACTCAAGACTCCCATAGGGATCGTTGCTACTCGCCACAACGATACTCGGGAATGCAAATGGCTCGATGGGTAAAGGCGAGAACCCCTCAGCTGCTTTCGGAAAATTGGGACCGTCGGGGTTCGGCGGCGCCACCAGCAGCGCCCCCTTTATCCTGGAATGTGTTCGCGCCGCCCAATGCGCCACAAGAATGCAAGCAAGGCTGTGCGCGACCAGCACGGCATCCACGCCAACCCGTGCCACGGACATTTCCAGGACCTCAAGCCATTCCTCACAAACCGGACTATCCCAGTTGCGTTGTTGCACGCGCACAAAATTGGAATTCGCCGCTTCCCACAGGCTCTGCCAGTGGGCCGGCCCCGAGTTGCCGATTCCCGGGAGAATGAGGGCGGTCGTGTTCATGGCTTCCGATTCATGTCACGTAACGCAGCGTGCGAGCTACGAGGCGCCAACGTAGCGAGTCAGGCAGCGCGCCGTGTCATGCAGCATTTATTACCTTGTACTTACTTTGCACAAACCCGCTTTCAAAGGCTCTAGTCGATAAATGTTGGAGCTTAATATCATGAACCAATGGGCCAAAGAGCGATATACCATCGCCAATTAGAATGGGAATTCTAGTAATAGTCATTTCATGGATTAAATTGGCTTGCAGGAAACTCTGAATTGTTTTTCCACCGTCAACATAGACGTGCACAGAACCGGATGAAGCCAATCGGTGAATCAGTTCTTTGGGCGACGATGACGTACCTTCCACGCCCTCGGCAAGGTTCTTCGGTGTCTTTGGGAAGCCGCTACTCAACACAGTAACGTTCTTGCCACGATATGGCCATTCCTTGAAGGTCAATGCCAAGTCGTAAGTGTTGCGGCCCACAACAAGCGTGTCTATCGACATGAAGAATTCGTTAAAGCCGTAGTCTTCGCCTCCTGTCTCACCATCACTACCCGGCAGCCAATCAAGACTCCCGTTCTTTCTGGCGATAAAGCCATCCAGGCTAGATGCAATAAATACCGAGCACTTAATGGCCACGAGAACCTCTTCGTGCAGCATCGTTCGCCATAGCCTACAGTGAAAAGCGGGGCGACGAAGGCGCGCCGCTTTTTACTTTCCGTGTAACAACTCCAACATTTCATTGAGTGTTGGCATTTCAACAAACTGCTTTCCTTCGAAATTGTCTTTATCCCATTGCGCTCTTGAACCGAGATGCAACTTAACAATCACGTTTATGTCTGGCGAGCCATCAATACTTCCAACAGGAACGCTATATAGCGGGAAGTTTCTGAATTTGTTCGGAACCGGGCTCCCGCAATGCGAACAGAAACTAACCCTGTATCCGCCTTCTTTCGAGTATGACGAAACACTGTCTTCACCACGAGCCCAAGAGAAGGTGCTCTCCGGCGCCATTAGTGTAGTGCTAAATGATGAACCAGTGGCCTTGCGGCAAATTGAGCAATGGCATTGATAGGCCAGCAATGACTCAGGCGAGAATTTAAATTCAACCGCCCCACATGAACATTGACCGCGGATCTCTGTCATACTTTTCCGGGATAGGTTCAGTCTGCCTCACACACAGAGTTAGGCTTTTGGCCGATGGACATAATTTTTCCAGGCCCCACTTTCGGGATCTTTGACAAACTGAGAATCACTCCTTTGAAAACATCGCTTAGTTAATTTCCAAAAGTCTGCATCACTTCTAGAAAGGACAACGAAGGAAACGACCTCTTTGTCAGTGGCAAACACTATAACGTTATGTCCATCCGAGGTTAACACGTCGGTTTTATCTTCAATCTTCCAAGGAAAACCCAGGACTTCACTCGACCCGCCGGAGTATGGTCCGAAAAAGCAAACCCTCGACCATTGGCGGCCGGCAATTTCCTTAAAATCGAGCGATTTATAGCCTGTTGATTCTAGGTGTGCCGTTATCTCTTTCTTCACGAGACTTTGCGGATCATCGGATATGGAACATCCGACCATCATTAAAGAAGTAACTAGCGCGATGAATAATTTCATTGGCCTAGACGTTCGGAGGTCAGAGAGAAATTTTTGCTAATATTAGCGAAAACTACTCTCTGACCCGGATTAATTCCCAGAGGCTTGTCCTCTCCACCAGAGAGTCCTGTCATCAAAGTGTCGAGTTGCCGCAATTACGGCATTCAGCAGAGAACCGATGTCTGTGGCTACATAAGCTTGGATTGCGGACATGATTCGTCGATGGTCCTAGTCTAATCTTGAGGCATAATGTTTGAGCTCAGGCCACGGCCAGTCAGGTCCGTCGCTCCTGCAACAAATTGTTAGCGGTGGCGTTCCATAAAGTCACGTTGTTCCGCCAGCAAGCGCTGCGTAACTAAATTGGTGAGCCACGAATATGCCATATCGCACTCGGAAAGGTCATGGTCTGATATCTCGACATCAGCCGTCACCTTAGGGTGTGTGATGCGATCCCTGAGCTTCACCGAGTTCTTAAAGTGAGACCAGCCCTCTTCCTTGAAGATTTCCTCGTTGAATGGGACAAGGTCAAACATTACCCGCAACGAGAAAGCAAAGTGATCTGTGAACTGTACCTTGTGCTTAGCTGAATGGACCCTTCCATTCGTTCCGATCTTGGGCAGCTCGTCCCTAAGAAGAAAACTCAGATCCTCATCTACCGGGAAACCTCTCCTAGCCTTGACCTCATTGATCTCGACGGCATGAGAGCGGTATGTGAACGCCAGTGCCTCGTACCAAGCGAATAGCGCTCGGACATAGGTTCGGCGATTGGTTTGTGTTGAGGCAGAGTTAAGGCTGGCTCTCGCCGCTTCAGCATCTGCTGCAAGTATTTCGACAGCCGTGTCCATGCGTACCTCCGCCAACGTCAGCGCTCAGCCGCGCCGCTTTTTGGCGTCGGCTGGAGCGCCTTGTTCGCTTTTCTTTGGAAAATCGTATTGACATGGTCAACGAGATTGCGGTTGCTGGTAGACGCGATTACGCCATATCGTGGAACCGTGCCGTTACTATTTCGGTAGTGATCGTAGAATATCTCTACGGCTTCGGTTCCGACACTGGATTCTCGGCCTTGAATCTTACATTCGATATGATCTCTCGTTGCCCCTAACACCAAGTCCGCAAGCTGCATTAATGGACTGTGATTGGCTCTGGTGAAATGTAACGAATGTGAGAACCCTAGGGGCTCAAGCGCACCGCAAAGAGCTGATTTAGGAGAAGATGCTTTCCCAAAATGAAAGAGCTGGTAGTAGCCTCGGTCGAACGGCTTTGAATCGTTGTCTGGCGGCCAATCTAGGACGCACTGCCATTTACCACCGAGGTCCTTTGCCTCCAACCCCGCCCTCATGAGCACATTTTCGAAGCAATACGTATTCAACTCATTCTTCACCCGGTGAATGACTTCTTTGTCTTCCGAATGTGCCTCGATGCACGACACAATGATCTGATAATCAAGTTCGTTTATCTGTCGAAATAACTCGAGCCGCCATTCCCGCGATGCGTCGAGCATATTTCTGTACTCAGCGCTTCTGCCAAATTCTTCGTATTTCTTCTTGATGGACGTGTCTTTGAAGTTCCATTTCACGGGCATGTTCGGATGCGTGTACTGTCTTTTTACGTCCCTGATCTTCTCGATTATTGCGTCTTCTGACTCTCTATTGACGACCACACCGCCGAAAAGGTGGACCCTTTTTGGGATATCCTCGGATGAGGTCTTTGCGTATGTGTCGTCAGCGTAGAGTATGTGCATCATTTACAAGCGAACAGTGTATTAGACAGAGTTCTGTGTTTTCCGGTAATACAGAATTCTGTCTATTCCGGTTCTCCCATTTCTGTTGAGAAGCAGGCATAACCACGATATTCCGGCCTGTTCAAGCCCATAAGTTACGCCGGGTGCAGCGTTTTGTCTTCTGTAAAATACAGAATGCCGACCTGCGCAGTCGAAGGTTGCTTGCTTGGCTGACTGCGGCACGCCTCGATATGACGACTATCCATTACCGGTCGAGAGCAGGCGTGCTTCCGTTCGCGCCCGACTACCGCAACAACTCCAACAGCATTCGTAACCAGAACAGCGCAAAGTTGCGCCACAACACAGTCTCCGGCAGGTGATGGCGAGACGCGTGCCGGACGGCGGGCCGGAAAACTGGCTTGCCGGCTGGCGGTGGATACGCTTCAATGCCAGCGAGACTTCGACCCTCCTTCATGGAAACACTGCTGACCTATCTCGCCGTTGGTGCGTTCGCCGGTACCCTTGCCGGGTTGTTCGGCGTGGGTGGTGGGCTGGTCATCGTTCCGGTGCTGGTGTTCGTGTTCAAGAGTCAGGGCATCAGCGAGGCGGTGATCATGCACCTCGCAGTCGGCACTTCGCTCGCGACCATTGTGTTTACCGCGATCTCGTCGGTGCGCGCACACCACAAGCGCGGTGCGGTACGCTGGGATGCAGTGCAGCGGCTGACGCCTGGGATCGTGGTCGGTGCGCTGGTAGGCGCGGTGATCGCCGATGCCATGCCGACTCCGGTGCTGCGCGTCTTTTTTGCGGTATTCGAGTTGACCGTCGCTGCCCTGCTCTGGTGGAACCGCCAGCCGGCGGCGCATCGCGGCCTGCCGGGTACCGTTGGCATGAGCGTTGCGGGCGGCGTGATCGGCGCGGTGTCGTCGATCGTCGGCATTGGCGGCGGCACGCTGACCGTGCCGTTTCTGGCGTGGTGCAACGTGCAGCTGCGCGCCGCGGTGGCTACGTCTTCGGCCTGCGGCCTGCCGATTGCCGTTGCCGGCGCGGTCGGGTTCCTGATCATGGGCTGGAACGAGCCGCAACTGCCGGCCTTGGCGAGCGGTTACATCTACTGGCCGGCGTTCGCCGGCATTGGCGTGGCCAGCGTGCTGTTCGCGCCGCTCGGCGCCATGCTTGCGCATGCGCTGCCGGTTGCCACGTTGCGCAAATTCTTCGCGCTGTTTCTGGCCGTGCTCGGCGTGCGCATGTTGCTTTACTGAGTGTGGCGTTCTTCTTGACGTCGTAGGGTGCGTTTCACGCACCGATCGAAATAAAACGGTGCGTGGAACGCACCCTACATTAGCGATGATACTGAGTTTCCAATCTCAGAATCGGTAACTCATACCAGCTGCCAAACTCAAGCTATACAGATCGGGGCTGAACCCGTTGTAATCAGGGGAGCCAGCCTGAACCATTCCCTCAATATTAAACCGCAGGTTCTGCGTAATATTGAATTCCCCACCTACTCCTGCGCCAAAGGTGACAACAGCATCGGTAGAACTAGTACCTAAAGCAACATTCGTGTAAGTGGTGTCCCAGAGCGAGAAGCCGACCAATCCGTAGACATTGGCCGTTGCAAAGGAAGTCTTTGGCTTGGCATAGACGCCAATGATCGTGCCCGTATCCAGCTCATACAGGTCTCCGAATGGATCGATGTCGGTGTCATTCCCGGCAGTCATTACATGCGCCTCAACTGCGAGGAACTTCAGAATCTCGTAGCCGCCCTTGATGCGCACATGGCTCGTCGTGTAAGACTCGGTACCCTCAAAATAGTCCAGATCGGTTGTGCGCTGGACCAGGTCCGCACCGATATAAAATCCCGAGGCCAATGCAGAGGTCGGCAAGGATGCTGTCCCAATAATGGTAAGCCCGAGCACTGCAAATCCGAAAAACGATTTCTGGTTGTTCATCTTCATAAACTTCCCTTAGTTAGATTGTTTCTGCACGGCAATTGCCAGACAGCCGATACTACTCATTCTTCTTTCGATATGCCCACACCATCAACCCGACACCGAACAGGATCATCGGCACGCTCAACACCTGGCCCATGGTCAGCCAGCCGAACGCGAGATAGCCGAGCTGCGGATCCGGCTCGCGCACAAACTCGACCAGGATGCGGAACAGGCCATAGCAGATGAGGAACAGGCCGGAGACGCTGGCGGTCGGGCGCGGCTTGCGCGCAAACAGCCACAGGATCACGAACAGCGCGAGACCTTCGAGCGCCGCCTGGTAGAGCTGCGACGGATGGCGCGGCAGCGGGCCGGCGTCGCGGAACACCATGCCCCACGGGCCATCGGTGGTGCGGCCCCAGAGTTCGTGGTTGATGAAGTTACCAAGGCGTCCGAGGCCGAGGCCAATCGGCACCCACGGCGCGAAGAAATCCGCCACCGTGAAAAATGTCTTGCCGGTCTTGCGCGCGAAATACAGCATCGCCAGTAGTACACCGATAAGGCCACCGTGGAACGACATGCCGCCCTGCCAGACCTTGAACACATCGAACGGGTGGGCGAGATAGTGCGGCAGGTTGTAGAACAGCATGTAACCGAGGCGCCCGCCGAGAATTACGCCGAGCGCACCATAGAATACGAAGTCGCTGACCTGTTCCACCGTCCAGCCGGAATCTGGCCGCTTCGCGCGCCGCGAGGCTAAGAACCAGAGTGCGAGAAAACCGATGACGTACATCAGCCCGTACCAGTGAATCTTGATCGGGCCGAGGGAAATCGCGACGGGGTCTATGTTCGGGGCGAGCATGATTGTTAATCCTCCAAAAACATTTTTAAATCAGGACCGGCGCACAGAACGAAAAGATCGACGCAGCTCTCTTGACGTCATTCCGGCGCAAGCCGGAATCCAGGGATCTTGCCGAAACCACTGGATTCCGGCTTGCGCCGGAATGACGAAGGTGGTGGTGATTTTCACGATCGATTTCTTCGCGTCCTTTGCGCCTTTGCGGCAGATGTCAGTTCTCAATTCGGCAGCACTCGCGCGAAGAACGCCTTGAGGTAGGCAGTCTCGGGGATCGCCGGGTGCATGGGATGGTCCGGCCCTTGATGGCCTTCCTCGACGATCTGCAGGAAGCGATCGAGGTGACGGCTGTTCTTGAGCAGCAGGTCGCGCAGCGTGTCGCGCTCCAGATGATACGAACACGAGCAGGACACGAGGATGCCGTCTTTCGCCAGCACCTGCATGGCCATCTGGTTGAGGCGCTGATAGGCCATAGTGCCTTCCTTGATGTCTTTGCGGCGCTTGATGAGCGCCGGCGGGTCGAGGATCACGACGTCGAACTTCTCGCGCGCGGCGCGCAGTTCCTTGAGCAGTTCGAAGGCGTCGGCCTGGCGGGTCTGCACGCTCGCTTCGACATGGTTTAGCTGCGCATTGCGCGTTACACCTTCGAGCGCGAGCGCCGAACTGTCCACACACAGTACCGATTCGGCGCCAGCGGCCGCGGCCTGCACGCCCCAGGCGCCGAGATAACTGAACACATCCAGCACGCGCTTGCCCTTCACGTAGGCCGCGGCGCGGGCACGATTCATGCGGTGATCGAAGAACCAGCCGGTCTTCTGGCCGCGCGCCAGCGGCGCCTCGAAGTGCAGGCCATTCTCTTCCAGCGCCAGCCACTCCGGAATTTCGCCGTGCACGGTTTCGATGTAGCTCGGCAGATTCTCCATGGCGCGCATCGAGGAATCGTTGCGCAGCAGGATGGCGCGCGGCTTCAGCACCTTGTCGAGCGCGGCGATGACTTCGGCCTTCAGGCGCTCCATGCCGGCGGTGGTGATCTGCGCCACCAGCACCTCGGCGAAGCGATCCACCACCAGACCCGGCAGGCCGTCGCTGTCGCCGAACACCAAACGATAGTACGGCTTGTCGAACAGGCGCTCGCGCAGGGACAGGGCGACGTTGAGCCGATGGGTAATGAGCGACTGATCGAGCAGCATCGTCGGGTCGCGGCTCACCAGGCGCGCGCTGATGAGCGTGGCCGGGTTCACATAGCCGCTGCCGATCGCCCGGCCCGAGGCCTCTTCGATGACGCAGACCTCGCCCGGTTCGAAGGCGTCGAGCGGCGTCGCCTTGGTGTCCACCTCGTTGCTGAACACCCAGGTATGGCCGGTGTGCAGGCGGCGGTCTTCGTGCTTCTTGAGTCGCAGGGGCTTGGGGGGCATGCACAGGGCTCGGCGGGATAACGCTGCTTATTATATGGCAAGACGAACGCGGTAGGGCTTCATTATCAGGAATTGCGCGCTAAGGACTACCTCTGATTAAGTCGTCATTCCGGCGAAAGTCGGAATCCAGGCTTTGAGAAAACATCGGCCGTCAGGCCGATTCTGGATGCCGGCTCCCCGCCAGATTCATGCGGGGACAAGCTTCGCCGGCATGACGGCAAAAGAACCGGTTCAGCGCCTCTCTAACCGCCTTTCAGCGAAGCAGCCGGCCAGATGTGCAGCTGCGTGTCGGCATATGGCTGCTCGTAGAGCGATGGCGAGGCGGGCAACGGGCGCGGTTGCCAGACATTCATATAAGTGACAATCAACCCGTCCGGGTGCTCGGCAATCCACAATGCAACCTGCTCGGGTTCGACGACCGCGAGCGGCTTGGTCAAGCGCCCGGCGAAGTGGTATTGCCCGCGGTAGGCACCGACATGCGCGACCGCGCTACCCTGCTGCTGGGCCGTGGCCAACACGCGCGCCGCACCGCTCATATCGAAATTGGCATTCAGCTGCCAGCCACCGATCAGCAACACCAGCGTCGTAATCACCACCACCGTGACCGCCATGTTGGCGATACGCGCTTCGATCGCCGGCAACGGCAGCCAGCCGATCGCCACGCCGACGCCGATGATGCCGACACCCACGAACGGCGACAGCTGCCACAGGAACTCCGGCAAGTACCCGACGCGCGGCAGACCCGGCAGAATGGCGAGCAGGCCGCCGAGCAGGAGCAGCGGAAAAATCATGGTCGAGGCGAGCCGGCTGTGATCGTGGGTAGCGTGCTTTTCGTCCAGCAACAACCAGGCGGCGACCAGGAAAAACGCCGGCACCACCGGCAGCAGAAACTGCGGCTGCCTCACCTCGAAGAACGAAAGCAGCGCGATCACCGAAACCGCCCACAGCATGCAGAACGCCAGGCCATTGCTGATCGGCTCGCGCCGGATGTGCCACAACCGCATCCACGGCAGCGGCCACAATGCCCAGGGGAACGCCAGCGCCGGCAACAGCAACAGATACCACCACCACGGGCGCGCGCCGGCAAACAGATCGAGCGTGTGTGCGTCCAGCGGCGCCAGCAGCGGGGCGAGTACGCCGGCCACACCGGCGCCCGCCGCTGCCGGCACCGCCCACGCGGCATAGATCGCGAGGCCGACGAACGCGGCCTTGAAGATATCGGCATACCAGTATTTCCACGGCATGGTCGGCGTACCGCGCGCCCAGAGCGGCGCGAGCAGTGCCACCGGCAGGACATGGATAAATATCAGGCTGCCGGAGGCGAGCAGCCCGAGCCCGAACGCCAGCCCGAGCAGCAGCCACACGCGCAGGTCGCGCGTGCGCCACATCCACAACACGGTACTGAGTGCGAACAGCGTGAAGAACACGGTGAGCAGATCGGCACTGAGCAGGGTCGCGCTGAACACCCAGTAGAAACCGCCGAGCAGCGCGAGCGGCAGGTAA
>Ga0209706_10001337_pt1 | contig 13927 bp, 16 predicted proteins | sample PPLLaktember2015_6_FD_187263 | JGI IMG/M metagenome (GOLD analysis project Ga0209706, IMG submission 187263) | Freshwater sediment microbial communities from Prairie Pothole Lake near Jamestown, North Dakota, USA - PPLs Lake P8 Core (1) Depth... | ecosystem: Environmental > Aquatic > Freshwater...
CCATGAAAGTATCACAGAAATACGGTATGATCCATGCAGGGCAGTCATCCACTGCCGCCGTCCGCACGGTTTTTTTCATCGATGACAAGGGGATTATGCGGGCAATGTTTTACTACCCTCTCCAAAACGGGAGGTTCATGCCCGAGATTATCCGCATGGTTAAAGCTCTCCAGACAACAGACAAGTTCAAAGTATCCACACCCGCAAACTGGCAGCCCGGCGATAAGGTGGTTATACCGCCCCCCAAGACGGCCGCCGAGATGGAGAAAAGGCCGACTGAGGGGTACGAGTGCAAGGACTGGTATCTCTGCTTTAAAAAAATCTGATACCGTTCATCTTTTTTCTTCAGCTTCATTGACACGTATCAATGAAACCGGACAGTCAGTCTCATTAAATTAAAAAAATATTTCATTTTATATGCAAAAAAATTTAGCATTGTTTAATTACTCATATGAATATAAAAAAAAGTATGAAATTGCACATCCCAATTATCGTAATGATATGCGGCATCCTTATCGCAGGATTTTTTTCTGCTGGTTGTTCTACACCAGCACCGGGCGGGACATCTTCTGCAGGGAGAGAGATGATCACAGTCACCGATATGATGAATCGTACGGTTACTCTTGTAAAAGACCCCCAACGAATCATCGGGATAGGCGCGGGTTCCCTACGGATGATTGTATACCTCCAGGCCCAGGATAACGTGGTCGGAGTTGATATGCGGGAACAAACTGCCCAGAATGCTTCCTCTTCCGGTATGCCATCCGGAATCGACAGGCCCTATAATATCGCACATCCGGATCTTGCGAGCCGTCCCTTTGTCGGTGCAATCACCGGCGATCCTGAGCTGATCGCCACTCAGAAACCCGAAGTGGTTTTTGTGACATTTTTAGCAGGAAAAGACGCTGTGGCCCTCCAGGAGAAGAGTAATGTACCTGTCGTGGCGCTTGTCTCAGGAGATCTCGGGAAAAACCGCCAGGCATTCTACAACTCCCTGCGCACAATGGCCCGGGTTTTAAACCGTGAAACGCGGGCAGATGAGGTTATCACCTACATCAATGCCACGCTTGCTGACCTCCAGAAGAGGACGAAAGATATTCCTGCTGAGAAGCGGCCGACAGTATATATAGGGGGCATTGCATTTAACGGCGCCCACGGATTCCTCTCCACTGACCCTGCATACGCTCCCCTTTCTCTGGTGAACGGGAACAATGTTGCAGCGGTTGCAGGATCCGGCGGGCAGATCATGGTAGACAAGGAGAAGCTGCTCGTATGGGATCCGGATGTCATCTTTGTCGATGAAGCCAGTTTCAATCTGGTAAAAGAAGATCTGAAAGACCCGGTCTACCAGTCCCTCAAAGCAGTTAAGAGCGGCAACGTGTATGGCGTCATGCCGTATAACTGGTACGCGAATAACTATGACACGGTGCTCGCTGATGCATACTACATCGGAAAAATACTCTATCCGGAGCAGTTTGCCGATGTTGACCCGGCTGCAAAGGCGGATGAAATATACACGAGGCTTGACGGTAAACCCGTCTATCCAGAAATGAAAGCGATCTTCGGGGGTTTTATCCCCTTTGACGAGATCTGATGGTAAGGTGGTTGGCAATGGATTCCACGCTCGACCCGCTAATCTCTCTTGAGCAGATTCCCGATTCTGGCATAGAAAACCCGCTTGGGTTTCTGGAAGAAGCAATGGCCGGCATTCGCTGTTACCAGGCGTTTGTAGCCGCGTATGAACAGGGCATTTTTGAAGCCTGCAGACAGCCGACATCCCTGAAAAAAATTGCCGGTGAGACCGGGTGCAATACCGCAATCGCCGGGCCTCTCTGCGAGGGTCTGGTACATGCCGGATTCCTTACAAAAAATGAAGCAGGAAACTACCAGGTGACCGCCGGTATCTCTGACTTTTTTCTCAGAGATTCCCCTTTTTCGCAGGCTGCTGCACTGGCACAGATGCGGGAATATGCTTCTCTTTCCTTCCGATTGCCCGATATCCTGATAAGGGGCCCGGTAACCTATCCCCGTGGCGAGCAGTTCCGGCAGGCCATTATTCCGGCAATGGCAGAATCCGCCCGGTGCGGTCTTGTCCAGCGGGTTTCTGATATAGTAAGCTGCCTTCCGGAGTTCCGGCATGCACGGAAGCTGCTTGATATTGGCGGGGGACACGGCCTCTACGCGATTGCGCTCTCGCGGAAAAATCCGGATTTAACCGCGGTAATTTTTGATCTCCCAGAGGTTACCCATGCAACACGGGACTACATCCGGAAATATGGGGCAGATAGCAGGGTCAGCACCCATGGAGGGGACTTCTTCCGGGATACCCTCGGCAGCGGTTATGATATCATTTTTTCATCTTCGAACCCATCGGGTAAGATGCCTGCCCTTATACCGAAAATCTTTGCTGCCCTGAACCCGGGGGGACTCTATATCAACAAACAGATGATTGACGAACCTGAAGCAGATCCCTTCCTCGACCTTGAATGGAATCTCTGGGCATTCGAAGGGATGTCCAAACAGGGCCGCAGGTTCCGGTTTGAAGGGAGCGTTTCCCTGGAGGAATACAACCGGATACTTGCAGAATCCGGGTTCAATGTCTGCGAATGTATACCCGTTGATAAGCGTTCTGTCATGACGATTGCAAAAAAAACCATTGAATGAAGAGTCTGTAACGATGCATCTCGATGTAAAGACCCCGCCCGAACCGGAACATTACCTGCGTTACATCCGGCGAAAGGAGATCTTCATTGCCGGATCAGCCATTTTCCTAATCTTTCTGTTTTTTATGGCTATTGCTGTCGGAAGCTCGTTCATTCCACTGGCTGAAGTCGCATCAGCGTTCTTTTTTTCTTCAGACGGGAATGCTTCAACCATTGTCATGAACATCCGGCTTCCACGGGTGCTTGCAGCAGTCATTGCCGGTGCCGGACTTGCGGCAGCCGGTGTCGTGATGCAGTCAGTACTCAGAAATCCGTTAAGTTCACCATACACCCTCGGCATTTCCCACGCTGCAGCATTCGGGGCGGCATTTGCAATCACAGCTCTTGGTGCCGGATCTCTCTCTCACCTCATCTCCGATTCAGTGGTGGTCAGGAATCCCTATGCAGTAACAATCTGTGCTTTTTTGGGAGCAATGATGGCGACTGCAGGGCTTCTCCTCGTCGCACGTTACCGGAGTTCCCAGCCGGAAGTGATGATCCTCGTCGGGGTTGCGCTCGCTGCCCTCTTTACGGCAGGCACCACCTTTCTCCAGTATTTCTCATCTGCAGACCAGATTGCTGCAATCGTGTTCTGGACATTCGGCGACGTTGGTCGCGCCACATGGAGTGATCTCGCGCTGATTGCCGCGATTGTAATCCCTTCCCTTATCTATTTCGTTATTGCACGCTGGGATTACAATGCGATTGATGCCGGTGACGAAACTGCCCGCAGTCTTGGTGTGCATGTCGAGAGAGTCCGCACTGTCGCGATGCTCCTCTCGTCGCTCATCACTGCAGTTGTTGTCTCATTTTTAGGTATCATCGGTTTTATTGGTCTTGTAAGCCCCCACATGGTACGCAGGATTATCGGCGGTGACCAGCGGTACCTGCTGCCTGCATCGTGTATCACGGGCGCAATCCTCCTGCTGGGTGCAGATATGGTCGCCCGGCTGATAATCCCCCCTGCTATTCTTCCGGTAGGTGTACTGACTGCGTTCCTCGGTGCGCCCCTGTTTATCTATCTCCTTATCGGGAGGAATGTTTCATGATACTCAGTGTTGAGGGGGTTACGTTCCGGTATAACGGCCGCAAAATATTACATGATGTAAAGTTTCATGTTCCCCGGCACGAGATCCTCGCTATTCTCGGCCCGAATGGTGTGGGAAAGACAACACTGCTCAGGTGTATTAATACCCTGTTACGTCCCGAAGCCGGGACTGTAATGGTGGAGAAGCAGGATCTCCTCTCACTGCGCCGCGAAGAGATTGCCCGCCTTATCGCTTATGTACCGCAGCGGGGGGAGACCGGCCCGGTCACCGCCTTTGATGCAATTCTCCTCGGACGCCGCCCCCATATACGCTGGGATGTAACCCGGGATGATATCCTGAAAGTGCAGGCAATTATCGACCAGCTGCACCTTGGCAGCCTTTCTCTTTGCCCGATAGATTCCATGAGTGGCGGAGAGCTCCAGAAAGTGATGATCGCGCGGGCACTTGTACAGGAGCCCTGCCTGCTTCTTCTTGATGAGCCGACGAGCAGCCTTGACCTGAAAAACCAGGCCGAGATCCTTGCGTTTCTACGGATGATTGTCCGGGATCACTCACTGACAGCGGTGTTGACTATGCACGATATCAACCAGGCCATCAGGTTTGCCGACCGGTTTCTCTTCCTGAAAGATGGGGAGATATTTGCGGCCGGCACTCAAGAAATCCTCACACCGGAACTGATCCAGGCTGTTTACGGTATACCCGTGACAATTGCCGAGGTCAACGGGATGCCATTCGTTGTACCGGGGACCGGCAGGATTCAGACTCTTAAAACCGCTTTACCTTCCTGATACCAAGATACACAAAAGATCTCATATGGTCCGGTTTTTCTCTCAGTTCCCGGCAAGCCGGATATGGTTACCGGCAATCACGGCCAGCTTGCGAATCAGCAAATCCCGGACATTTTCCAGCAGGAGAGCTTCTTCGTAGATAACCCAAAAGCAATCCCTGAGCTTTTCCCGTTCCAGAGCAACCTGGATCTGGTAGGTATTGACGGATTGTTCCCAGAACCAGCCGGCACTGCCAAACTGGATATACTTGGGGTTCCGTGACGCAAGCGTTCTGAGATCGCGGCAAAGCACGGATCCGTTCATGCTCTTTTCAAGAACGAATGCAATGTATGCAATGCGGTAATGTAGCGTGTGAACTATGCCTTGGTACGGTGCGAGCCTCGCTAGGGTATGTTCATCTGGTTCCCTTTCGTGAACAAAATGCCCAAAGCAACTCTGGATGGTATAGCAGTGAGGGACACGGGCAAAAAGCTCCAGAAGTTCAACAAGGGGCGGATCGATTCTTCCACATGCAATCAGGTTTTGTAATGTATTGACTGCAGTAAAACGGTTTTTATCATACTCAGGATTATTCACAAACCGTTTTGGTCCGGCAAATGTTTCCATGGTAATCCTGAACCTTTTTTCTCAGCCCTTCATCTGATGATTCCGGATGATCAGGACCGGATCTGTTTACTGATCAGCTGCACCGGATTGTTCATTGCCCTGATATTTCGATTTTCTCTGCTGACAGTTTGATTTAAAACGGCTGATCGATTTGGTAGTTACGGGGTCATTCTTGGCAAATTCCACAAACTGTTCCAGTTGTTTCAGCGTTTCGGGGCTGACGTGATGCTCTATCTCACAAGCGTCAGTCTCAGCCTGTTTGTGGTCAATTCCCAGGATTTCCAGGAGATCAGCGATAACACGGTGTTTCTGCATCAGCTCCCGTGCCATTTTTTTTCCGGATCTGGTCAGGGTAGCTCCAGTATAGGATTCGTAATGGATAAGCCCCTCTCGTTCAAGTTTTTGCAGCATCTCGGTGATAGAGGGGGGTTTAACCCCCATTCGTGATGCGATCATGCCGGTCTGTGCCCGGCCGTCCTGCTGTTCGAGAACGCAGATGGTTTCGATATATTCTTCAATCGTCTTGTGCCTCATTCAGGTTGACCTTATATACCCAGTAAAATAAGTCTCATCCCACCACCAACCACAAGTGCTGTGCCTGCCATGAAGGCGGTTGCCTTAATCATATCCCGTATACCCAGCTCTTTGAACATTACCGCAAATGTGCCGACACACGGGAAATATATCGTAAGGAGGGTCGTTGCGATCACGAGCTGCAGAGGGGACATGCCAAGGGGGAGAAGCATACCCACGGCAAGGTCTTTGCGCAGGAAACCGATCAGGAGTGCTGTGGTGGCTTCCTTGGGAAGACCGAACCACCCCTGGATGACAGGAGCGAAAATACTGCCAAGCCACTCGACAAAGCCGATGGCATAGAGGACATTAATGAGGAGCACACCGAGAAACAGGAACGGGATAGCTTCCTGCAGGAACCAGCGGATCCGCATCCATGTCTTTTTCAGCACCGTTAACGTGTCCGGCTTCCGGTATGGCGGGATCTCAAGGCAGATTTCCGGGCTGTCCCCTTGTATGAACCGGTTCAGGATGAGACCTGAAGAGACGAATACGATGAAAAGCGTTGCAAATACAAGGACAATATAGTTAAAACCATAGGGTCCGAGAATCCCGAACACCATCGCATTCTTTGCCATGCAGGGAACTGATATCGCAATGAGGGTTGCAGCAATGAACCGCTGCTTCTTTGTCTCCAGGCTCCTTGCTGCCAGCACCCCGGGAACATTGCACCCAAGGCCGAGAAACACCGGGATGATACCGAAACCATGCATCCCAATCCTGTGAAAGAGCGTATCGGTAAGGGTTGCAAGCCGTGGCAGGTACCCCGAATCTTCGAAGACAGCAAGGACCGAGTAAAATGCAATAATATAGGGAAGCACCATTGCAAAGGGAACAAATATACCGGTGGTGAGCAACCCCATCGACTGGATATAGTCGATCTGTCCATCAATAAGTTTTCCGATGAGCAGATCATGGAGAAATCCAGGCCCGAGCCATGTGCTGATACTCATGGCAATTGGTGTGTAGAGTGAGAAGAGCGGGTCAAAAACATAGGTAATCAGGGTTTCTCCGATAAAACTGACAAGCCAGAGTGCAGCAAATATCACGATCAGCGCAAGGGGTAAACCCGTGAGCGGCCGGATTGAGGCCTCGGAAATCCAGTCCCAAAGAGTGTGGTGGCGGTGGGTGACCTGCTGCACATTTCTGATTATCTCCCCGATTTTTATCCAGCGCTCGTTTTCATTCATCGGTTCGATCGTTTCTGCTGAACGGGCTTCGTCGATACGGCGGATCAGATCATGGATACCCTCCCCGCTCAGCGCAACCGTAGGTACAACCGGAATCTGAATCTTGTATTCGAGCTTTTTCACGTCAATGGTAATACCCGTGTGACGTGTTTCGTCCCACATGTTGAGGGCCAGGATCACGGGTTTTTTCCGTTCCAGAATCTGGAGAGTCAGGTAGAGGTTCCGTTCAAGGTTTGTTGCATCAACAACATTGATGATCAGGTCCGCCTGCCTGAACATCTCAAGGGCAACTTCTTCTGCCTTGTTGGAGGGCTCGAGCGAATAGGTTCCGGGGGCATCAATGATCTCATGTCTTTCTTTTCCCAGACACATCCGCCCTTTTGAGAAATCGACCGTAGTACCCGGATAATTTGAAGCGATAACGTTCGCTCCTGTGAGACGGGAAAAGACAACGCTTTTTCCGACATTCGGGTTTCCCATAAGCACAATTTTTTTCATTCCGGATCCCAGGTGATGATGTGCTGTGCCATCCTGCGGCCGAGCGTCATTTCTCTTCCATCAACTTCAACAACTACCGGTCCATGAAACGGGTGTATTGCCACGAGACGGATTGTTTTACGTTCACGAATTCCCAGGTCTCCCATCTTTTTCCGGAACAGGAAACCACCTTCCAACCGGAGAATTACTGCCGTTTTTCCTGTTTCAAGAGAGGTTATTGGCTTTTCCATGATGGTGCCTTTAGGTATACCTAATAATTAAGCGATTGCGGTATAAATACCAAACGGATTCAGGTTCCGGTTTTTTTCCGAAATGAAATTTTCATACCAGATCGGAATATCAACCCATCAGGGTTCCGGAATTCTTATATGGTTTCCTCTGTAAACAATATTGTATACCATGTCAACAAAGCACAAGACAGAATTCATGCCGGTCGAGAATCAGGGATCAGAACTCTTTGAACGGTGGGCCAGGATCATGAACAAGATGAGCAGGAGCGAGAGCATTGCTTTCGACTTCGGTACTGGCAACCTGCTCTTCCCTTCCGAAATCCACACGCTCTGCGTCATCGGTACTATGCCAGGAATCAGGATCACCGATCTTTCTGTCCGGCTCGGCGTCACAAAAGGAGCAGTATCCAAGATAGCGAAAAAGATTGAGGAAAAGGGTCTCATCGAGAAATACCAGGAGCCCGGAAATGAGAAGGAGATTTTGCTCAGGCTGACATTGGCAGGGAAGAAAGCGTATCTCGGCCATGAGGAATATCATAAAAAAGTGTTTGGGCAGATCATAAAGGAAATGGAAAAATTAACTCGTGAACAGGCGGCGTTCCTGTTCCGGTTCCTTAAGATGATGGAGGAATCGATTGATACCTGTCTCCTTGAAAAAGAGTCGTTCAAAAGAATCGACGACACCAGGGGGGAGACTCATGACAGGCAATCATAAGGTTTTCCAGGCATCCCGGGCCCCCCATCTGGACAGCTGGTTGCGGCGACTTCTGTTCCAGCCGGACCGGCTTGTTGGCCGGTATGTCAGTCCCGGTGATAAAGTCCTGGATATCGGGTGCGGGCCGGGCCTCTTCACCCGGGCGATTGCGCGGAAAGTTGGCGATACCGGCCTGGTGATCGCGGTGGATATTCAGGATGCGATGCTGGAAATTCTTAAGAAGAAAGCCCGGAAAGAAGGACTTATTGCCCGCATCAGGCTCCACAAGGCCGAACCGGATTCACTTGGTCTTTCAGAAAAAGGGTATATCAACGTTGCTCTTGCTTTTTATGTGGTTCATGAAGTTCCTGATGCAGAACGACTTATGCGGGAGGTTTTTACCCTTCTGGTACCTGGGGGGACATGCCTCATCATTGAGCCAATGTTTGTTGTTTCCGCGGCGGAATTTGAAAAGACACTCGCAATGGCAGACTCGGCCGGGTTCCGCATGATTAGTACTCCATCTGTTTTTCTGAGCCGTGCAGTACTGCTCAGGAAGGATCAATAAGGCAACTTGTTTACTTTCGAACAGTGTTGACTGGAATCACCCGTGATAGGCAAAAGGGGGCCGGTGAATAGTGTCTGAAGCATCTGGCCATCCGGTACCTAGCGGATAAGCGGCAACTGCTGGTATACTACCTGCGCTACATGCCGCAACGGAAGGCCGAATCTGAGTGCAATCTGCTTCATATCCTCATACTCGGGTTTGACCGCTATGATACGGCCACCGGATTGCGATGTCTTGACCCTTACCGGGCAGGACTGTCCGGCTATCATGACAGCAATTACGTCATTTTTCCGGTCAGCGACCAGCCGGGGTTCTTCCCGTACCCTGACACCAAGGGTTCCGGTTTCATCCATGAGAATAGGGATGAGCTCATGGTACTGTTCATGGGAAGTGATTACGGACATGACATGAACGGGGCGGTTTTTCTTGCCAAATGCCGGCGTTATAAAAACATCAACGGCACCGGCAGCGAAGAGCTTTTCACTGGTATAACCGATTAGTTCACCGCCAATATCATCGAGATTTGTCTCCAGGATAACAATACGTTCCTCTGCCAGATCATTGGTCTCTGCTTCGATAACCCGGAGAATGTTTGAGCCATAGTCATTTTTCTGCGAACCGGCTCCGTAGCCGATACGCAGCGGGGTCATTGCCGGAAACCTTGTTACCCCACACGCCAGATTGGCAAGAATGGCAGCACCTGTTGGTGTAGTCAGTTCCATAGCCAGGGGGCTTTCGGAGACAGGTATACGATGTCTGGCACAGATCTCGAGAGAGGCCGGAGCGGGCCCCCCCACTTCACCACCAGACATTTGAATCATACCACCTCCAAGAGCCGGAGGAGTCGTATAAACAGGACACCCGAAAAGTCCCGCTTCTTCCAGAACGGCGAGAGGGCCAAGGATATCGAAGATCGTGCCAACTGATGCGAAGATATTGCATGAAGACGGGTGAAGATGATTTTTTACAAAGACGAGATCCGCAAGGATGGAATGTGCCAGTGCTGCTGCAGGTGGGGAGAGACCGATTTTATTGATAATCTCTTCCATTTCGTGTACGATGTCACGATCTGGTCCACCATGATCCTCTTCAAGGGTTATTGAAAGGTATGCTGCACTGCAGGGCTTCTCTACACGTTCGAGAGATATTTCGAATACGGAACAGCAGGGTAGCGTGGCAATTGCTTCTGCCAGTGTGTACAGGGGAGTTGCCAGGCCGGTGAGGTCTGCAAGGGCAGCGCAGAGAATATCCCCGGCTATTCCCCCCGTCCTGGGATCTATAAGAATCGATTTCATTTATGGAGGGGGGAAGGGTTCATTAATCTTTTCAAACACTTTCTGTGCGAGTTTTGTAACTTCCAAAGCCTTGTCACCGGCACCCGGAATTGCCCGGGTCAGGAATGCCCCGTTTTCAGCTTGCAGAGCTGCTTCGGCTGCCTCCAATCCGAGAATGCCTGCAACTGCTGCAGGTACGGTGATATTGATGATAGTATGGCCGATATACTGAAGCTCCTGAGTAAGGATAGCACCGCAGAAAAGGGCGACCGGCCAGTCAGGAATCTCACGGTTCTTTCCCTTGAGTGCAAAGTCAGGTACCTCTTTACCGCTCAGATTTTCAACATGATGCGTTTTTCCGTCAATGGAAACATCATACGAGACATTCGAGTCAAAACCCCAGTAACGTTCGGTGAACTTGTCAGTACGCCTGCCATGGGGCTTGATACTGGTAAATTTCAATGCTATTTTCCGACCGGTGAATGCTGACAGAACTGCTGAACCGCGACGCTCAACATAGTCTCTCCGTTCTTCATCAAGGATGCGTGTCGCATCTGCCACCGTTTTACCACTCTTCATGAGGTCATAAGTATGTGCAGCACGCCGGTAAATTGCCCTGTCCCTCACGCCCTCTGACGCAAGGATGCAGGCTTTCGTTATCTTGCCTCGGGTTACCTGTTCAGCTTTTCGTGAAATGGTGTTGAGGCCGCAGAGAGCCATTTCAGGATCGATGAAAGAATTCATCTTATACTCCCTTATTACCTCAGCAACCGCAAAAATATCGCCGTGGTGTTTCATAAGGAGCCTCATGGCCGGAACACAATCACCTTCAAGATGACCGAGCGGCGGATTGACCGGTCCTCCGGAAAATCCTGCCCCGATGGATGGAGCCTCCTCGAAGGCTGCGAATATCTCTGACAAGGCCATCGAACCTATAACCGAGGGGCCTCCTATATCCTTGAGGATAAGGCCAAATTCACCGATAACCTTGGCAGTATCATATTCTTCATGGGTTCCCCTGATGTGCAATTTTTCAGGGAGTTTTGCAGCGTCCCGGGCTCCTTTCCCTGCAAGATACGATGAATCGACACGCCCGAACTTGCCGAACTCCTCCCCCAGGAGAGCGTCCGGATGCACAATTTCCATCGTGACTGCAGCGCCAATAAGGGCAGGCCACAACGCGAGAGGAGTGACCCCGGTGCCTGCCATGCCCTTCATCATGGCGAGGGTACCAATATGTGCGGCATTGTAGGCCAGTTCAGGGATATTGTAGTCTTCACCGAGAGCAGAGTGGCCATAGATTGCCCCGCCTGATATAAAAGGTGGAAGAAGAGACCCGTCAACCCGGGTGAGTTTTTTATCCATCATCGCCTCATAAATGGCAAGGTATGCCGGGAAAGACTGTATACGATGCGTGGACTTGCCGGTAACAAGAGCGATAGCACTTGTTCTGGCTGCCCCGGCATGCATCCTTGCAATGGCACCGAGTTTCCGGTTGCCAAGAGGGACTCCGGATCTGGCACAGGATCCTGAGAAATATGCAAGGGATGCCACAATAAGAGCGGCATTCTCCGGCGCAGCTCCGGCATTCATCGCAGCCTGTACTGCCTTTTTTATCACTGTATCGAGGGGGAGTTCCCCGACTGAGGCATCCACGACAGTCATCCGCCCCATCAGGCTCATCTCGGGACCGGTTATTGTACAGAAGAGATCTTCAGCGATAGAATTGGCAGCTGCAAAAACCGGTATGACAAGAGAACCGTGCCCTTTGGTCGCAGCTTCGATTTTATCGTTGGTCATTGAATCAGGCTCAAAGGTTGAGGCCATCGTGGCTGCAAACACTACTTTATCCTTTTCATGACTGTCTGTCAAAATCAACACCACCAAGCGAAATAATGCAGAATACAATTTTTACTTTATTTAAATATTGCGTAACCCGCCATTTTCCCCTCCCCGACACCTTCTTTTCCGTTCCGTTTGTAGATATGACACAGGCTGGCTGATTTTATCAAACGCTGCAAAGTATCGTACATTCCTGCATGAGGATATTTACTACTCTGACAGGATATATCTCTTTGAAAATGAAGATACTAATTTAACATTGTGAAATGCCGGGAAAATGACAATGGGAGACACAATTAAACTGGGAATCATCATCTGCGACCGGTACCGGACCTGTGCCGGGGGAAAATGCCTGAGGGCGTTGCGCAACCGCGAAGGGGCTTTCGAGAGGTACAAAGGAAAAGACGTGGATCTTGTCGGGTTTGCCACCTGCAACGGCTGCCCCGGCGGGAACGTCGAATATGTACCTCAGGAGATGAAGAATAATGGTGCTGATGTCGTCCACCTTGCAACCGGCATGGTGGTCGGGTATCCTCCCTGTCCCCGGATTTCATATTTTTGCCGGTTTATCAAAGAAAAATACGGGATGGACGTGGTTGTCGGGACGCACCCGATCCCCCAGAAATATTACACCACGCATATGCATCTCGGTTCGTGGGATTCAAAAGCGTGGAAAGAACTTATTGCACCGACACTCACGGACAAGAAAACCCGACTGGCATACGATTAGGGGAATCGGGTGTTGAACTGAACCTGACCGATGAGCATGACACCTGTTGGAAAGCCCACCGGAAAAACTGTCCACCTCAAATATTATCCTTCATGTAACCATACTAAGAACATTATCGTGCATGAACACGAACACTTTTTCATTAATTCCCCGCCGGCAGAGATTTGATGTTAAAAAATGGTGCGGGAACAGGTAACAAATCAGGTACATCCATGAGGTATTAAGAATGGATCTTTTCCCCTGTCCCTTTTGTTCTCCGGATAAGAAAGACATCGTCTTTAAAAATGCGTTGTGGTATGCACGGTGGGATGCATTCCCGGTTACCCTTGGACACTTGCTTGTAATACCCTTTCGCCATTGTACCGGGTTTTTTGATACCACCGCGAAAGAAAAAGTCTCTCTAACGGAGATGTTCGTCAAATGTAAAAAAATTCTGGATGCAAAATTCTCGCCAGCGGGATACAATATTGTCATCAACATTGGAGAAGCGGCAGACCAGAAAGTGATGCATTGCCATGTTCATATAATCCCCCGTTATTCGGGTGATACTAAGAATCCTCCGGGCGGTATACGGGGTATCGTTCTTGGAGAACCGGAGCCTAAGGTTTAAAGATACTATCGGAAGCAGTATACAGGAATAGTTTCGAACGAACCTATCAGGACGAATTTTTACTTTTTCCGGTCTAAGAAGATCCTTACCCGACAGAACTGCTGGCCGTATTCCTGTTCAGAACCGGTAATGTCCGCCATCAATTTTAATGTTCTTTCCGTGCGTCAGCGCATCGGCAATTTTTTTTCGTGCTGATATCACCAGCCGGTGGAACGTCGGTTGTGATATATCCATCTTTTCGGCGCACTCGCTCTGGTCGAGACCTTCCAGGTCCTTGTGCCTCACCGCTTCAAATTCATCAACAGTAAGAACAGTCTCTACAGGCTCTGTAAGACCTGCTGCTGCAGGTCCAAACGAAGTGAAGGCGGGCTTGAACCCGACCCTCCTGCAACGTCTTCTTCCCGACATTACTCCAGAGAGGTTAGCCGTATTTGAATTTCAGTCTTTTCTGCCTCAATGCGTTTGAGTTCAGCTTCAAGGAGCTGCTTCTGTGCGTCCTTGCTCAATGGCTCGGGTTCGATATAATTCCCATAAAATCCCGAACCAAAGCGCCTGCTTCTGCCGAAACTTCGG
>Ga0209706_10001339_pt1 | contig 13921 bp, 13 predicted proteins | sample PPLLaktember2015_6_FD_187263 | JGI IMG/M metagenome (GOLD analysis project Ga0209706, IMG submission 187263) | Freshwater sediment microbial communities from Prairie Pothole Lake near Jamestown, North Dakota, USA - PPLs Lake P8 Core (1) Depth... | ecosystem: Environmental > Aquatic > Freshwater...
CCCGGCCGCGCAGCCATCGCCGCGGCCCACCGGTGCAGGTTGGAAAGGCCACCTGCGCTGTCGATCAACGCCTTGCGGGCAAAGTAATTGGGGTAGAGCTGGAAGTCGGCGACGGACAGATCGCCGGCGAGGTATTCGTTGCCTGCGAGCTGCGCGTCGCAGACCGCAAAGAAATTGACCAGGCGCTTGTGGAAATGCTTGGTGATCGCCTCGTTCTTCTCCGGCGCCACCATCTCGAGCTGGAAGATCGCGCTGCTGACAGGCGCGACGTCGGTGGCGGCCTGCATGAGCCACTGCAGGGCGAGGGCCCGCTTGGCCGGCTCCTTGGGCAGGAACTTGCCGCTCTTCTCGGCGCAGTAGAGGATGATTGCCCCAGACTGAGCCAGGGTCAGCGGCTTGCCGGCGGGCCCAGCGTGATCGACGATCACCGGGATCTGGCCCGCGGGGTTGAGCTTCAGGAACTCGGGCGCGCGGTGCTCGCCCTTGGCGAGGTCGATCTTGTGCGGCGTATAGTCGAGCCCGCATTCGGCCAGGGCGACGGCGGCGCGCAGGCCGTTGGCGGTAGGTGCGAGGTACAGGTCGATCATGGTGTGGTTCCGTGGGTTGAGGTGCGAATGCCGGATTATACGGAGCCCGGGGCTGATACACTGCACCCGCGCGAACGCTCTGGTGCATGAGGGAACGCAACGCGCCCGCGATCTCGCGGGTGCGAGCGCAGTGAAACGCACGGGCCGACGCGGCTGCGAGCGGTCCGCTGTCATCTTCAATCGCAGTCAATACGTGGAGGGAGTACACATGCTTTCCAAGTTCACTCGGCTTTCCGCTGGGGCGGCACTGGCAGCCGCATGCCTGGCGAGTCCGCTCACTGGCGCGCAGGACGTGATCAAGATCGGCATACCGGTGGGCTTGAGCGGCGCCAACAGCGTGGTGGCGCCATCGGTGGTGCAGTCCGCCGAGCTGGCGGTCGAGGAGATCAACGCCAAGGGCGGCATCCTGGGCAAGAAGGTCGTGCTCGAGGTTGCCGACGACGGCAGCGGCGCGGCGGGTGCGCAGAAGGCTTTCGACGCGCTGCTGTTCCAGAAGAAAGTCGATGCGATCATCACCATGGAGACCAGCGCGGCCCGCAACGCCGGCCTGCCCATCGTCAGCCGTGCGAAGAAGCCATTCATCTACACCTCGTTCTACGAGGGCCGTTCCTGCAATCCGTACCTCTACGTCAATGCCTGGGTGCCCGACCAGCAGGTCGCGCCGATCGTCGATTACTTCATTAAGAAGTACAACGCCAAGACCTTCTTCCTGATCGGCAGCGATTACGCCTTCGGCCGCGGCATGCTGGATTTCACCCGCAAGTACATCCAGCAGAAGGGCGGCAAGGTCCTGGGCGAGGAGTACCTGCCGATGGACGGCTCGGACTGGACCGCGATCATCGGCAAGCTCAAGGCCGCCAAACCCGATGCGCTGATTACATCCACCGCGGGTGGTGCGCCCAATGTGACGCTGACCAAGCAGCTGCGCGCTGCGGGGGTCAACATCCCGTACGGCAATCTGGCCGTGGACGAGGGCACCGCCAAGAGCATGGGTGCCGATGCAGACGGCATCTACATCGCTGCGTCCTATTTCACCAACATTGATGCGCCGAAGAACAAGGAGTTCCTGGCGGCGATGCAGAAGAAGTTCGGCGCCGATCTGAAGACGCCGAACGACTTGTCCGTGCCCGAGTACGAGGGCGTGTACGCCTACAAGCTGGCGGTGGAGAAGGCGGGCACGACGGACGCCGCGAAGGTCATTCCGGCGCTCGCCGACGTTACCTTCGACGGACCGCGCGGGGCCATCCGCATGAACAAGCAGCGCCATGCGCCGCTCACGATGTACCTCGGCCAGGTGCAGAAGGACGGCAGCGTGAAAGTGCTGGAGACCTTCAAGGATGTGGATCCGGGCGATCAGTGTCCGAAGCTGAAGTGAGGCGTGGATCCGCTAAGGAACGTCTGATTAACTGTCATCCCCGCGAAAGCGGGGATCCAGAAGTGCTTGAGCAGCCTGGGTTCCCGCCTGCGCGGGAACGACAATGTCGGACTCGATCGGAGTCTCCCTAAGCCAATGTAACGGCGGGTGTTCCAAGGGATGACAGCCGGGTTGCACCTGCGCGAGCTGGGAGGAGGGCGTTCGGCCTCCTCCCTCTTGCCCTAGCCCCTAGTCCCTACCCCCGCCCCTTTTCCTGATGGCTCAGTTTTTCGACATCATCACCACCGCGGCGATTCTGTTCTCGGTCGCCACCGGGCTGCTGCTCGTGTTCGGGGTGATGAAGATCATCAACTTCGCCCACGGCGGGTTCCTGACCGTGGGCGGCTACTCGGCGCTGCTGGTAACCAACCTGGGGCTGAACCCGTGGTGGTCGCTGCCATTCGCTTTCGTCATCGGCTTCGGCTGCGGGATGATCATCGAGCGCCTGGTGGTGCGCCCGCTTTACTCGCGACCGCTGGACGCCATTCTGGCGACCTGGGGGCTGGGCATCATCCTGGGCCAGCTCATAACGCTCGCCTTCGGCCGCGAGGTGCAGTTCGTGCAAAGCCCGGTCAGCGGCGCCATGGATCTGCTGGGCGCGTCCTATTCGCAGTATCGCTTGATTCTCGTGTTCGCCGCGGTGGCGCTGGCTCTGGTGCTGGGGCTGGTGCTCAACGGCACGCGCCTGGGGCTGCAGACGCGCGCGGTGATCATGAACGAGAATCTGGCGCGCGCGCTGGGAATCAACAGTGGCCTGGTGCGCTTCGTCACCTTTTCCCTCGGAGCGGCGCTGGCGAGCCTCGCGGGTGCGCTGATCACACCACTGTCCAGCGTCGACCCGAACATGGGCGTGCCCTGGCTGGTAAACGCCTTTATGCTCGTGCTGGTGTCGGGTATCTCGTTGCTGAGCCTGGCCATCGCCTGTCTGGTGCTGGGCGGTGCCCAGGTGCTGGTGAGCGTGTATGGCAACCCGGTACTCGGCGGACTCACCATCGTCGTGCTCGCGGCGCTGATCCTGCGCATCCGCCCGCAGGGGTTCGCGCGTGAGTAGCGTGCCCGCTGCCGAGGTGGGTGTGCCCGCGGCCAGCAAGCACCGCCGACGCCGCTCCGATCTGCGGCTGGTACTGGGGTTCTCGGCTGCGGCACTGGTCCTGGTTGCCGTCGGACCCTACGTGCTTCCGGACTACCTGGTCAACAACCTGGTGCGCGCCTTTCTGTATGCCGTGGTGGCGCTCACCGTCGACATCCTGTGGGGCTATACCGGGGTCCTGACCTTTGGCCAGTCCGCCTTCTTCGGCATCGGCGCGTATGCTGCCGGGCTGGTTTTCACGCACATGGGCTTCAGCCCCGCGCATGCCTGGCTCGCCTTCGGTGCGGCCATCTTGGTGAGCGCGCTGGTCGCGGTGCTGGTCGGATGGTTGTCCTTCTACCACGGCGCTTCCCCGTTGTATGCCTCGGTAGTGTCGCTGGTGCTGCCCATCGCGGTGACGCAGCTGCTGTACTCCGGCGGCACGTTCACGGGATCGAGCAGCGGCCTGTCCGGGTTCGCGAGCTTCGATATCGAGATGAACACCTGGTTCTGGATCGCCGGCGCCTTTCTCGTGCTGGTGACTGGGGCGGCCTGGATGTTCGTGCGCAGCGACGCGGGACGTGTGCTGGTGGCGATCCGCGAGAACGAGCCCCGCTGCGAGTATCTCGGCATCAACGTGTCGCGGGTCAAAATCCTGCTGCTGGTGGTGATGGCAGTCATCGCCGCCATGGCCGGGTATGCCTTTGCCGGCGTGCAGATGGTGGTGGCCCCCGAGTACGCCGGGTTCGTGTTCGGCACCGAGTTGGTGATCTGGGTGGCGCTCGGCGGGCGCGGGACGCTGATCGGCCCGGTGATCGGCACTCTGCTGATCGACGTGAGCACGGCCTACCTGAGCGGCAACCTGCCGTTCATCTGGAAGCTCATCATCGGGCTCGCCTTCGTCGTGGTTATCGTAGCGCTCCCGCAAGGCATCGCGCCGCTGGTCAAGCGCCTGTTCCGGGGCGGGGGTGCAGTGGACCCGGCCAAGCAAGCTCCGGCGTTGGGTATCGCCCGGGAAGAGCCCCTGGCTGGCCTGGCCGGTGGCGGGGTGCATGCCATCTCTTTGCACGATGTTCGAAAGCATTTCGGCAGCCTGGTTGTGCTGCAGGGCATCGACTTCCAGGCACGGCGCGGCGAGCTGCTGAGCCTGGTGGGACCCAACGGTGCAGGCAAGACCACGCTCATGCGTTGCATCAGCGACGGTGCGGAGCGCTCCGGCGGCACGGTGCTGGTCAACGACCACGACATCGAACGCAAACCGCCGTACGACTGTGTGGCCTTTGGGGTCGGCCGCAAGTTCCAGAACGCCAACACTTTCGATGCCCTGACGGTGGCCGAGTCGCTGCGCATTGCCCGCACGCGCCTCGAGCGACCCTCGGTATGGACCCGTGCGGGTGTGCTCGAGCTCCCGGAAGCTGCGCTGAAAGTCATGCAGGCCACCGGCCTGGACCAGAAACTGGGGGGTGAGGTCCGGCACCTGTCGCACGGCCAGAAGCAGGCGCTCGAGCTGGCGATGGTGCTGGCGCTCGAGCCCAGCGTGCTTCTGCTGGACGAGCCCACGGCAGGACTGACCAAGCCCGAGCGAATGTTGATCGGGCAGATCCTGGTGGAGCTGACCGGGAAGCACGGCCTGTGCATCCTGCTGGTGGAGCACGATCTGGACTTCGTGCGCGAGATCAGCTCGCGAGTGATCGTGCTGCATCAGGGGCGCCTCGTGCTCGACGGAACGGTGACCGAAGTGGTCGAGTCGGAGCTGGTGCGCACGATCTACGCCGGCGGCGGCAGGATCGGTGGGGCGGCGCGATGAGCACAGCGGCCCTCGAGCTGGCGGACGTGCACAGCGGCTACGGCGAAGCCGTGGTGGTGCGCGAGGTCGCGCTGGACATCCGGCCCGGCGAGATCTTCGTCCTGCTGGGCAAAAACGGCATGGGCAAGAGCACCTTGCTGAAGACCGTGATGGGCTTTCTACCGTTGCTGCGGGGCCGGGTCAGGATGTTCGACGACGACATTTCCGGGATGCAACCCCATCGCATCGCCCGCAAGGCGGTCGCCTACACACCCCAGGAGCAGGCGTTGTTCCAGGATCTCACAGTGGAGGACAACCTGCGCCTGGCGCTGCGCGACGGCCGGATGTTGAAGCCCGGGGTGGACCGGATCGGTGCGTTCTTCCCGTTCATCCCGCAACGCATGAAGCAGCGCGCCGGCACGCTCTCGGGTGGTGAGCAGAAAATGCTTCTCGTGGCGCGCGCGTTGATGACGCGACCGCGCCTGATGCTCGTGGACGAGATCAGCGAGGGCCTCCAGCCCTCTGTCATCGAGAAGCTGGCCAGCGTGTTCAAGGCCGAGCGCGAGCAGTCCAGTACCGCCATTCTGCTGATCGAGCAGCATGTGAAGTTCGCACTGGCGGTGGCCGACCGGTACGCTGTGCTCAAGTTGGGCGAGATCGTGGACCGGGGTCTGGTCGGTGCCGCCAATGCGGAGCAGAGCATCACAGATCACCTCGCGGTGTAGGCGGGAGCCGTGAGGCGAGATAGACAAGCAGGCCAACCTAGTGGACTGTAACAGCCGATTCGGTAGTACCCCTCACCCCAACCCTCTCCCACAAGGGAAGAGGGAGTGTGCTCTCCATCTCATTGTTTCGGCCCACTAGTGAGTTCGGATTCGCGAGCATGACGTTTTCCATCGTTGCGCATTGTCCCCGCACCGGCCAGCTTGGCGTCGCCGTCAGCACCGCGGTGCCTGCCGTGGGTGCCATGTGTCCCTACATCCAACCGGGTGTGGGCGCCGTTTCCACTCAGAGCTGGGTCAACCCTTATCTGGCCATCGAGGCACTGAGCCTGATGAGGCAGGGGAATTCCGGTCCCGAGGCGCTGGACGCCGTGCTCTCGCGCGACGACGCGCGCGACCTGCGGCAGATCGGCGTGGTCGACGGGCAGGGGCGGCCCGCGGCCTGGTCGGGGCAGTCCTGCACGCAGTGGTTCGGCCACATCGTGGGCGAGCGCTTCGCGGTCCAAGGCAACATGCTGGTTGGCGAAGCGACGGTGGTCGCGATGGCCGCTGCCTTCCGGGGCAGTGAGCCGCTCGATCTCGCCGAGCGCTTGCTGCTCGCCATGGAAGCGGGCCAGGCGGCGGGCGGCGATAAGCGCGGGCGGCAATCGGCCTCCCTAAAGGTGTTTGGCAACGAAGACTACGCGTTGCTGGACCTGCGAGTCGATGAGCATGCGCACCCGGTTGCCGAGCTGCGGCGCGTGTACACCATCGCCCGGCTGCAGTTGCTGCCGTTCGTCGAGGGCATGCCGAAAAAAGGCACGCCCGCGGGTGCGCTGCCGGAGTCGGTTACACGCATGCTGCTGACCGCCCCGCCCTATCGTCCGGGCGGCGGCGGCAGCGCTCCGTAACGCCGATAAGCCCCGACGGCGCGCTCCGAGTGCTGAAACCCACTAACTCCACCTCTCACCACGAAGGCACGAAGACACGAAGAAAACCGCAACGGCCAGGGCACGTGGGCTTCCCGCGCAGGCGGGAACCCAGGCAACTCGAGTACTTCTGGATCCCCGCCTGCGCGGGGATGGCAATCAATCAGATGTTCCCTAAGCCCAATGGCGGAGACCCGAGATGAGCGAACCCATTTCCGATCGGCCCCTCGACCCCTACCTCGACATCCTCGGCCTGGACTTGCCCCCCGACAGACTGAACGAGGCGCTCGACTCGTTTCGCAGCGTGCTCGAGGAGATCCGCAAGCTGCGCGAGCTGGATCTCACCGACATCCATCCTTGCGTCATCTTCGAGCCCACTGCCGCCTACCGCAAGGAGCCCGGGGCATGAGCACCACGGAGCTGTGGGCGCGGCCCATCGAGTCTCTTGCCCCAGCGATCCGCGACGGCAAGCTCTCGCCCGTCACGCTCACCGAAGCCTATCTGGACCGCATCACACGGCTCGACGGCAAGCTGAAGAGCTTCGTCTGTCTGGCGCCGGATGCGCTGAAGCAGGCACGCCAGGCGCACGAGGAGATCCGGAGCGGCAGCTGGCGCGGCCCCCTGCATGGTGTGCCCATCGGCGTCAAGGACAACTACCTTACCGCGGACATGCCGACGACTGCGGGCACGACCGCGCCGGGTATCGAGTTTGCGCGGCGGGATTCGGCCGCTGCGGCGCGGCTGCGTGTGGCGGGCGCCGTCTTGATCGGCAAGACGCGCATGCACGAGTTCGCCTGGGGCAATGTGACCCCGCCCGTGCGCAACCCCTGGAACCTGGATCGCGTCCCGTCGGGTAGCAGTGGCGGCTCGGGTGCGGCGGTGGCAGCCGGGCTGTGCGCGGCCGCCCTGGGGTCGGACACCGGCGGCTCCATCCGCATGCCGGCCAGCGCTTGCGGTGTGGTTGGGCTCAAGCCCACCTTCGGGCGGGTGAGCCGGGCCGGGATCGTGCCGCATAGCTGGTCGCTGGACCATGCCGGCCCGCTCACGCGCACGGTGGCCGACACGGCCCACATGATGGCGGTACTGTCTGGCTACGATCCGGCCGATCCGGCGTCCCAGGATCGCGCCGTTCCCGATTACACCCGCGCGTTGGGCAAACCTATCAAGGGCTACCGCATCGGCGTATGTCGCAACCACTTCTTCGAGCGCAACCAGGAGGCGGTCAAGCAGGCGGTGGAGGCGGCAATCTACGATCTCGCCGCGCAGGGGGCGCAGGTGATCGAGCTCAAGATTCCCAATCTCGAGTTCGGTCTGGCTGCGATCTATGCCATTGAGCTGGCATCCTCGACTGCCTATCACGACCGGTCGCTGCGCGCCGGGCGTACTGCCCACTTCACCCCCGATGTGCGCACGCTCGTGGAGATGGGGCGACTGGTCAGCGCACCAGACTACCTCAAGGCCGAGCAACTGCGCACGGTGCTCACGGAAGACTTCCGCCAGGCGCTCGACAAGGTGGATGTCATCGTCGGCCCGACCACACCGATCACGGCCTGGAAGGTCTGGGAGTGGAGCGTCAAAGTGGGCACCAAGAGCGAAAGCGTGCTGGCTGCGTCCTGGCGCTTCACATTCCCTTACAACCTCACCGGCCTGCCTGCCGTGTCCGTGCCCTGCGGGTTCGACAAGGAGGGCTTGCCGATCGGCCTGCAGATAGCCGGCAGGCCTTTCGACGAGGCGACCGTGCTGCGCGTGGCGCACGCCTATGAGCGCACGCACGAGTGGAAAGACGCCATGCCCGCGCTGTGATGTTGAAGCAGCCGGGCGCTGAACAACCGAAGCAGAGGAGATCATGTCGAGCGGATCCAAGACCCCCGAGAGCAATCTGCGGATTGCCTGCCTGCAGATGGAGCCGCGTGTCGGCGAGAAGCGCGAAAACGTCGCGCGCAGCCTGGAGATGATCGACAAGGCGGCGCAGGCCGGGGCCAAGCTGGTCGTGTTGCCCGAACTGTGCAACAGCGGGTACGTATTCAACACCCGCGAGGAGGCCTTTGAGCTTGGCGAGGAAGTACCTGACGGGCCGACCACCGTGGCCTGGCAGAAGGCCGCAGCCGGCCACGCGATGACGATCGTCGCCGGGATCACGGAGCGCGAGGGGGACCTGCTCTACAACAGCGCCGTGGTGGTCGGACCGAAAGGCCCCATCGGCCGCTATCGGAAGAACCACCTCTGGGGCGCGGAGAACCTGTATTTCGAGCCCGGGAACCTGGGCGTGCCGGTGTTCCACACTCCAGCCGGGCGGATCGCCTGCGCCATCTGCTACGACATCTGGTTCCCGGAGGTGTTCCGGCTGGCTGCTCTACAGGGCGCGGATATCCTGTGCGTGCCGACCAACTGGGTGCCCATGCGCGACCAGCCCGATTCGCTCCCGGTGATGGCCAACATCCTGGCCATGGGTGGCGCACACTCCAACTCGATGTTCGTCGCTGCGGCCGACCGCATCGGGGTCGAGCGCGGCCAACCGTTTCTGGGCAACAGCTTGATCTGCAGCTGCACGGGGTGGCCCATCGCGGGGCCCGCCAGCGCCGACCGGGAGGAGATGATCATCGCCGACGTGAACCTGTCGGACGCGCGCCGCAGCCGCAACTGGAACGAGTTCAACCAGGTGCTGCGCGACCGCCGCATCGACGTCTACGACGAACTGCTGGGCGCGCAGGTCAAGCGCGGATGGTATTGAAGGTGGGCATCGTTCGCTGTCTGACCTGCGAACGCTCGCGCACCCGGTGAGACCGCGAACCCCTTAGCGCACCTTCTTCATGTGCGCGAAGCGGTCGTTGCGTCTGTAGACTTCCTCACGATCCGCGCCCGCTTCGAGGTCGAGCTTGATCTTGCCTTCCAGGTGCTCCATCTCTTCCGCATCGGCCGTCACTGACGCGGCATGCTCGCGGGCGATCACCAGGACCCCGTCGCGATCGCCGTGGATCAGGTCTCCCGGCCGGACCGGGACCGAAGCGGTGGTCTGCCCCGGGAGTGCGATCGGGACGTCCAGCTCCGCGTAGTGCCAGCGACCCTTGGGCGCCAGAGTGGTGAGGAAGCTGCAGAACACCGGCATACCGATCTCCTCGTACTCGTCGAGATCGCGCACGCCGCCATCGGTCAGCACGCCCCTGCAGCCGCGCAGCTTCAGGCTCAGGGCCACGTTGCCGCCCATGACCGCGGTCGTCCGATTCCCACCCGTCTCGATGACGGCGATCACGCCGGGGCGCACGCGGCGGTCCAGCTCGTAGGTGATGCTGGGCTCGCCCGCTGCGCGCTTGGGCTCTGGCCCGGAGCGGCCGCGCACGCAATACGCTGGACCGGCCACGCGCCCGCTGCCACAGGTGAAGCGGATCGAGGACGACAATACCTGGTCCGTAAACCCCATCGCGTTGAGCACGTCGCTGACCACGGATACAGGCAACGTCTCCAGCCGACGGCACAGTGCGGCGGTGTCTTTGTCCGTCTGTACGTCATTTGCCATCGTCGTTCTCGATCCACAGCTTGCCGATCTTGCGGTCCTTGATCATCGCCTTGGTGGCAGCGTCGAAGTCGATGAAATGGGGCGTCTTCAGGTGGGCAGCGAAAGCGGCCTCGTCGTGGTAGATCTCGTACAGGAAGACCCGGTCGGTCTCGCCGGCGGGCACACAGACGTCGAAGCGGTCGCAGCCCGGTTCCAGGGTGCGGGACTTCTCGGCGTTTTCCAGCATGAGCGGCATGAACTTTTCCATGACGCCCGGGTGGAGGACGAAGTCGACGGCGATGACGTAGCGTTTCATAGAGGTGAGGGCTGGGGCTAGGGACTATGACCGGAAGCAGCGGGATCCGGAGCAGGCGCTTAGTATACTGATCCGGAACAGTGGGAGTTGAAACAACCATGACAGCGATTCGACGCGTCGGAGACACGACCGATATCCTGGGCGAGGGTCCGGTCTGGGATGCGCGGGAGCAGGCGCTGTATTGGGTGGACATCCGTGCCCCGGCGGTGCGCCGGCTCGACTGGCGCACACAGCGGGTGGCAAGCTGGCCGATGCCGGAGATGGTGGGCTCGCTGGCCGTGCGGGAACGCGGCGGGCTGCTGCTCGCGCTGAAATCCTCGCTGTCGTTCTTCGATCCGGCGAGCGGCGCCTTCGAGCGCGTGTCGGCACCGGAGATCGACTGGCCAGCCATGCGCTTCAACGACGGCAAGTGCGACCGCCAGGGGCGCTTCTGGGCCGGGACCATGAACGACGTAACGCGCGAGCCGGAAGGCAGCCTGTATCGCCTGGATCCCGCGCGAGGCTGCGTGGCGATGCAGACGGGCATCCGCATCCCCAACAGCCTGTGCTGGAGCCCGGACGGGCGCACCATGTACTTCGCTGACTCACCGACGCGCACGATCTTCGCCTATCACTTCGATCCTGCGACCGGGGAACTGGGCGAGCGGCGCGAGTTTGCCACTGTCGAAGCGCCGGCGATTCCCGACGGGGCGACGGTCGATGCAGAGGGTTTCGTCTGGTGCGCGCACTACGACGGTTGGCGCATCGTGCGGTTTGCCCCCGATGGCCGGGTGGACCGTGTGGTCGATCTGCCGGTGCAGCGTGCTACCAGTGTCCAGTTCGGTGGTCCGGGTCTGGACGTGCTGTTCGTCACCACGGCCACGCAGAAGCTCGCGCCCGAGCAATTGGCGAAGCAGCCGCTGGCCGGTGCGCTGCTGATGCTGGACGTCGGCGTGAAGGGGCTTGCGGAGGCCCGCTATGCGGGGTGAAGCGTGACAGGGAAAGCCTGGCAGGTGAGGCGTGACAGGAAAATTGTAACAGGAAAATTGTGACAGATGAGACGTGACGCGACGGTGAGCGAGCCAGCCAGCAAGCCTTTTCCAGCGAGGCGGCAAGATTCCGCACCACCCCGCTTGCTCCGCTGGCACCGTTTCTCGGAGAGGAGGGGAGAGGCTCTGCGCGGCGCATTTGCGCGGGCCCTGTTCGTGCTCGCGCTCGTACCCGGCGCCGCGCTGCCGCAGACTGCCTCCGGACGGGAGTCCGGCACCCAGCTCTTTGCACGCTGCGAACCCGCGCTGCGGCTGGTGGAGGCGGGGAGCCGTGTGCTCCTCAACGATGCCGAGTATGCGCAGGCCCAGTCCTGCATCGGCTTTGTCGACGGGTTCATCTGGGGCCACGGCTGGGCAGCCTGGCGAGAGAACCGGGACATGTACTACTGTCCACCGGAAGGGTTCTCGGCAACGCAGGCCGTGCCTGTGCTGGTTGCGTACCTGCGCGCGCATCCCGACCGCCTGGACGCGCACGCGCACGTGCTGTTGTTCTCTGCCTTGAGCAACGCTTTCCCCTGCGAGCCTGCGACTCCGTCGAAGTGACGCTGCCGGCAGCCGGCGGCGCTAGGAGGCAGCGATGACGGCCGAGTGAGACGGGTCTGTCACTCTGCCGGACTGTTGCTCGGAGATCCCGACGGCCTGCGCCGGCGCTCGCCCTGTTCGGGGGCTGGACGCTTCGTTGCCGGGGCCCGGTAAATCGTCCTGCCTTCCTTGATCGTTTCGATTACCTTGAGGGTGGATAGCTTCTCCGGGTCGACCTTCAGCGGGCTGTTGGACAGCACAACGAAGTCGGCGAGCTTGCCGGCTTCGATCGACCCTTTGCTGTCCTCCTCGAAGTGCTGATAGGCCGCCCACAGCGTGATTGACTTCAGGGCGACATCCACGGGAATGCGCTGGTCGGCGCCGAGGATGTCGCCGGATCGGGACCGGCGGGTGACGGCCGCGCTCAGGATGCGGATCGAGTCGGGAAACGCCACCGGCGCATCGTGGTGCTGAGTGAAGCGCATGCCGCGGCGCAGAGCGGACATGGCCGGCGAGATGCGCTCTGCGCGCACCGGCCCGAGCGTCTCCTCGCGATGCCAGTCTCCCCAGTAGAAGGTGTGCATGCCGAAGAACGACGGGAGGATGCCGAGCTCGCGCATGCTATCGAGCTGGTCCTCGCGCACGGTTTGGGCATGGATCATCACGCTGCGGTGGTCGCGCGCGCCGTGCTTCGCTACCGCGTCGCGCATGGCCGAGATCATCTGATCGGACGCGGCGTCGCCATTGGTGTGGACCAGGAGCTGCCAGCCCATGGCATAGGCCTTGTCGATGCGCTCGGCAGCCTCCTCGTCCGTCAGGGTCGAGTACCCGCGGTAGTTGCGGGGCGCGCCGGCGGGTGGCCGGAAGTAAGGGCGGCTGAGCCAGGCCGTCTTGCCCTGCGGCGAGCCGTCCAGACTCAGCTTGACGCCCCCGATGCGGAAGTGGCGCCGATAGTCCCGGCCGGCGAAAGGACCGTCCAGCCCCGGCGGCGAGTCGGTCAAGGTGAAGTCGGGGTAGGAGACGACGTCGAGCTTGAGCTTGCCTGCTTCGCTGAGCGCCATCCAGGTGTCCTGCTGGGCAGCGGTGGCCCGACCCTCTTGCGCGGTCGTGTAGCCATAGCGGGAGTACAGCTGCAGCCCGGCCAGTGCCATCGACTGCATCTCCACCCCGCTCAGCCTGGGCAGTGCCTGCAGCAGGCCGAACCATGCGGTTTCTTCGAGGACGCCGTTGGGTGTTTTGCCGTCGGCCTCCCGGCGAATGACGCCGCCCTTGGGGTTTGGCGTGTCGAGCTGGATACCGGCAACCTCCAGCGCCTTGCTGTTGGCGGCAGCCAGATGCCCGGATTGATGAATCACGATCACGGGCAGCCCTTTCGAGACCGCATCCAACTCCTGGCGCGTCGGGTGCCGGCGGAGGCCGTTCGCATCCTGGAGCTGGGCATCGTCGTAGCCAAATCCGATGACGATGCCGTATCGCTTCGCCACGGGGCCGGCAGCATACTCCCGAAGGATGCGCTGCAATGCCGCGATGGAGGATGTCTTACCATCGGGCGGCGGGAGCAGGTTTGCCGACACGGCCTGGAATCCCACCAGGAAGGCGTGACCGTGCGCATCGATGAAGCCGGGCACCATGGTCTTGCCGTTGAGGTTGACCATGCGTGTACTCGCACCCCGGTGCTTCATGATCTCGTCGCGGCTTCCCACCGCCACGATTTTTTCGGCCGTCACCGCCACGGCTTCCGCGACCGGCTGAGCGTCGTTGACGGTGACGATATCGCCACCCGCGTAGATGAGGTCGGCACCCTGTTGCGGCCAGGCTGTCGCGGCAGGGCCGGCCGCCAGCGCGGCCGCAGCCAAGCTGCAGAGCAAGCGGCGAGGCATCATCGAAACGACTCCATGCGGTGCGGGAAAGACGCAAGCGTAGCGTATTCCGGCGGGTTTTCTCGCGATGAGATAATGGAGTCAATTCCAATTGAGGTATGAGCCTGAACGAGTGGGGTTGTTCGGGTCTTTTTGGAAGTATGAATCGGTTGATGAGGCCCTGTGGAGTTGGTGGGCAGCCGCCGGCCTGTGGGCG
>Ga0209706_10001344_pt1 | contig 13901 bp, 7 predicted proteins | sample PPLLaktember2015_6_FD_187263 | JGI IMG/M metagenome (GOLD analysis project Ga0209706, IMG submission 187263) | Freshwater sediment microbial communities from Prairie Pothole Lake near Jamestown, North Dakota, USA - PPLs Lake P8 Core (1) Depth... | ecosystem: Environmental > Aquatic > Freshwater...
TGGCCGAAGGGACATTCCCGTTGTGGGTGAAGTCGCTGGCCCAAGGAGGATCATAGGTCCCCGCCCAGACGCCCTGAAGGGTCGGAGGCAGGTCGCTTGTGCTCGAGATGATGTTGTATCGCCCGGCGTCAAAAACCTTCTCCAGAAGAGCCCGCGAAGGCTCGGCGTCGGTCGTCTTGGCTAGGAGCTCCTCGGAGGTCAACTGGCGGTCCTCGTCGCCACCCAAGTCAAGCCGCATGCGGCGGAACAGCTCGCCGTGGATCCTAGCGTGCTTCCCCAGAAGGCTCTCATAGTCAGCCGAAAGCTTCATGAGGGCCTGCTTCGTCGTTTCGATCATGGTTTTTCCGGTCTCGTCGAGGACACGAATGTCGACAAGCACAAGGACCTCGTCGGCGCCGGTGACCGACAGGGCAGCGCCCTCGGTGGCCGTCGTGCCGTTCGATGCCATGACAAGCGCCACCCCCTCCAGGGCTTGGATACTGCCGGGGTAGGCGCGGGCGAATTCGTTGCGGTAGGTCAGAGAGAAAGCGTCCGTAGTCATGACCAAGTGCTCGATGTTCGACTTGAATCTCCGATTGTTCGGTTCGCGGGGCGTGAGGGCCAACCGGCAATTCACCTGGCCGCGCCCAGGCCCCGTGATCCGCATCACGGCGATCCCTTCGGTACGCGAGACAAAGAGCCGCCTTTCGAACGTCCCTTGGTCATCGGTCCAACGGACGATCGTCTCGCCCGTTTCGAAATCCGTGGCCCGCCGATAATCTTTAACCTCGCCTTGAGCGGACATCATGACTCTGAGATCAAACGCGGGCATGAGCGGGTCGGGATAAAGGAAGCTCTTTTGTTCGCCAACGTCTTCCGCCAACTGTCCCGCCTCGGCGTAAAGGCCGCGGTCAATGAGGCGGCGGATCTCAAAGAGGCGCGTCGCGCTAGCCGGGGGAAGGAGCGGAGGCCGCTCCGGGACGAACATACGCTTGTGGCTGAAGACAACGACCTCTTCAATGGGGCGCCCGAGAACGCTGGCCCCGATCGTTCCGTTCCCGCTGAGAAGGCCCTGCTCCCATGTCAAGCCGGGCTCCGAGCTGATGAATCCCCGGTCTGGTGGGGTCAGGACCCGCGAGGGCTGGGCCACGGACGAGGGGAGGGCCTGGGTCTCTGCGCTGATGGCGGCTAGAGGGCCTGTCAAGCAGGCGGTCACCATCAAGAGTGATAGGAGACCGGAAAGACGAACGTGGCGAGTCATGGCCATCCTCCTTCGCGGGCGAGAAGACCGCCCGAAATACGATGCTTCCGGTTATCGCCTCTGCCGAGAGGCCGCTAACGGCCGGCCGGACATCAATCGGATGACCAGGCCGGACACGGATTGCACCAAGATCGCCCGGCGATCGTCCTCAATGGCTCCTGCCGAGGATCCCAGAGATATCGGCCAGCGTGGCCAGGCGCGGGTGGTTCTTGTAGTCGGGCAACACCAGGGATTGCCTGGCCAGCGCGTCGAGATCTTTTTTCGGGACGTTGAAGTCGCGGAGCTTGAAGTCCATCCCGATCCTTTTGATGAACCGCTTGATGGCCGCGCAGGCGCCTTCGGCAGCCCGGACGCCCTTCTCCCCCGAGAGCTTGGGATTGAGGATCCGGCCGACCTTAGCGAACTTGGCCGGGGCGATCCTATAGGTGTATTCGAGGATGGCCGGATAGACGACCGCCAAGGCCTCGCCATGGGCTACGTGGGGGTAGAGACCGCCGATCGCCATGCCGATGCCATGGGGCAGGGTCACCCCGGCGTTGGCGATGCAGAGCCCGGCCAGAGTATCGGCCCAAGCCATACGCTCCCGGGCCTCCATATCCTTTCCGTCCTTAACGGCGGCCGGGAGGAACTTGGCGACGAGTCCGATGGCCTCGAGGGCCATCATGTCGGTATAAGGGGATCCGCCGGGATTGATGAAGCTTTCGAACGCATGGGCGAAAACATCAAAGCCTGTGGCCGACGTGACCTTGCCCGGGAGCGTGATCATAAGCTCGGGATCGACCAGGCTCGCCTTCGGGTAAAGGAGCGGATGGTAGAGGGCCGACTTGTTCTTTTCTACGGGATTGGTCACTACGGCGACCTGAGTGACGTGGGAGCCCGTGCCGGATGTCGTCGTCACGGCGATAACCGGAAGGGTCTTTCCCGTCGGCTGCTTCTCTCGGAAAAAGAGGTAATCCCACGCACCGCCGGGGTGAGTGGCTTCGACGGCAATGGCCTTGGCGGTATCCATGGTCGATCCGCCCCCGATGCCGACGACAACGTCGGCCTTGAATTCCCGAGCGATCCGGGCTCCCTGCGATATGACGTCCGTCGTCGGATTGGGAACGACGCCGTCAAAACGGGCGACCGCCAAGCCGGCCTCGACGAGAATGCCCTTGGCCCGCTCGAAGAGTCCCTTGAAACAGGGATCGTCGACGACAGTGACAAGAAGCGTCCGGCGGCCGAAGCGGGAAGCGACCTGGCCGAGCTCGGAAAAGCGGCCGCGGCCGAAACGGATCTCGGTCGGCTGGAAGTAGGTGAATTCTTTCATGGCGAAGGCTCCTATCTTTTGGAATCAAGATCAACAAAGATCTTCATCGACCTCTCCCCTTCTTGATCGGAGTAATCGTAGGCGTTCCGATACTCCTCAAAGGGGAAGTGCTTTGTTTCGAGGGGTCTGGTGATCAGCTCACCCGTCCGGATGAGCCGGACGGCCTTGACAAAGTCCCGATGCTGGTACATGAGCGTACCCGTCAGGGTCAGTTCATGGTCCTGGACAAGGCCCATGTTGACGCGGGGGCGGTCGCCATAGACGCCAACGGCGACGATGGTGCCGCCTTTCTGGACGGCCTCGATGGCCTCGTTGATCGCCGCCTCGGCCCCGGCGCATTCGAAGGCCTTCTGGAAGCCCTTGGCGCCGAAGACGCGGGCCGAGGCATCCCTAAGACTCTCGCGCCCGGCCCGGGAAACGGACCGGAGGCCGCACTTCCGGGCGATCTCGAGCCGGTATTCGCTGGTGTCCGTGATGAGGACATTGGCGCCCGCGGCCCTGGCCACCTGTCCGACGAGGTTGCCGATGGGGCCGGCCCCCAGTACGGCGACATTAGCCCCGGTCAGAGCCCCGGCTCGGGACACCGTGTGGACGCCTACGGCGGCAGGCTCGACCAGAGCACCCTGCTCAAAGCTGAAAGAATCCGGAAGCGGGACGATCTGCTCCGCCCCGGCCAGGAAGAACTCCTGGGCACAGCCCGGGGCTTGGAAACCCTGGACCCGGAGGACATCGCAGATATGGTAATCCCCCCGACGGCACGGGGCGCAGCGGCCGCAGACGATCTGGGGGGTGGCCGTGACTTTTCGCCCCGGCCGCAGCCCTTTGACGCGCCTGCCTACAGCCTCCACTACGCCTGAGAATTCATGACCCTGAACGACCGGATAGGACGTGAACGGATGGCGCCCGTGGCGGACATGGATGTCGGATCCGCAGATGCCGATCGTCCGGACACGGATGAGAACCTCATTCGGGCCGGGTTTCGGCACGGGGACGTCGCGGAACTCGATCGCTCCCGGGCTGGTCATGACGGCTTGCTTCATGTGTCAACTCCCCGGCCGCACGCGGGCGGCCTTAACGGAAAACGTAATAAAGGACGACCAGCAGCGCCAAGAGGCCGCCGGCCAGGATCCGCGGGTCGCTTATTCCCCGTATCTTGTCCTGGGTCAAGACGGCCAGGGGGCTGCTCCAGGTCAGGTCGCGGATCTTCTCGATGTCCGGCTTCGGGGTCAGAAGGCTGACGGAGATAAAAATCACGCTGCAGAAGCAGAACATCCACCAGGCCTGCATCATGAACGGGATGCCCAATCCTTGGGTGATGACCTTCTCCGTGCCGAAGATCGGAAAGTCGATCAGGAAGGAAACAACGCCGAGAAGAAATCCCGTGATGAGGGTCGTCAGCGCCGCCTGTTTTGTCCCCCGCCTCCAAAAAACTCCCCACAGGAAGACCGCCGTGATCGGAGGCGCCAGATAGCTCCCGATCGTATTGATAGCCTCGAAGATGCTCGAGTAGCGTCCCCCTTGCGTCGACCAGGCCATGGCCAGGATCATGATGGCCACCGCACTGACCTGACCGACCCGGACCTGGGTCCTGTCCGACGACTCCGGCCGGATCCGCTTGACGATGTCGACTGCGACCAGCGTGGCCGAGCTGTTGAGGGCGGCAGCGATCGTGCTCATCAACGCCGCTAGAAGCCCGGCCGCAATGATGCCCTTGAGCCCCGTCGGGATGAGCTGGACGAGGAGGACAGGCAGCGTCTGGTTGGCGTCCGCGCCGATGACATCCCGGAAGAGGACGTAGCCGACGACGCCCGGGAAAACGATGATGAAGACGGGCAGGATCTTGAGCAGTCCGGCGAAAAGAGCTCCATATTGAGCGTCCCTCTCCGTCCGGGATCCGAGCACGCGCTGGACGATCGTCTGGTCCGTGCACCAGTACCAGATACCGAGGATGGGGTAGCCGAGAAAAACCGCGTACCAGTTCAGCCCGGCCGAGCTGTGGGTCTGGAGCATGCTGAGCTGATCGGGCTTGACCGCAGCCTTGAACGCGGTTAATGAATGAATGCCGTGGGACGGCAGGGCCAGAACGGCGAAGAGCGTGACGAGCGCGGCGCCTAGGATCAGGATGACGGATTGGATGGATTCCGTCACCACCACCGCCTTGAGCCCGCCAAGGACCGTGTAGATGCCCGTGACGATCGAGATGATGATGATCGACGTGACGACATCGATGCCAAAGAACTGCCGGAAAACCGCCGCACCGGCGTAAAGGCTCATGCCGATGTGGATGAACAGGGCGGCCAGGATGGCCATGAAGGCCAGCATGACCCTGGCGCCCGGGCCGAACCGTTTTTCCAGGAACTCGGGCAGGGTTGAGATCCGGCTCCGGAAATAGAAAGGCGCGAACACCAGACCGAGTAGGATGAGGGTGAACGTCGCCATCCATTCGAAATTGCCCCAGACGAGGCCGTCCGAATAACCCGAGGCGGCCAATCCGACCAGGTGGATGGTCGAAATGTTGGCGGCGAACATGGCCGAACCGACGACGCCCCATCGGAGCGACCGGTCGGCCAGGAAATAGCCGCTAGCCGTTTGTTTGATGCCGCGGGTGGAAAGCACGCCGATGAGGAGGATGCCCATCATGTAAGCGACGATGATCACGAGATCGAGCATGGGGATCGCGAGAGTCGGTTGGGTCATGATCTTCTCCTAGCTCTCTTTCTCCGGATCAGGCCCGGCGATCGTGTAGCTCCCGCCGGGCACGGTGGGGAATTCGATCAGGCCGCTTTCCGGTGCCGTGCGGGACGGGCCCCGGTCCCCCGGATCCAAAAGACGCAGGGGCACGGCGGCCCTGAGCCGGCAGCGACGGCCGGCGAGCGACCGGACGGTCGCATGGGCGAGACGACCGGCCGCCCAGCTGATATCGACCTCGAAGCCGCCACGGGCGCGGAGGCCGCGAACCGAGCCGTCGGGCCAGTCCTGGGGAAGCGCGGGCAGCAGATCGATCTCCCCGGCGTGGGATTGGACCAGCATCTCGGCGATGGCCGCCGCGCCTCCGAAATTGGCGTCGATCTGAAAGGGAGGTCCCGAGGAAAATAAGTTCGTCAAGGTGCCGCCCTTTCGAGCGTCTTCCTCGGACAGATCCACGGGCACGAAGAGACGGCGGAGGGACGCCCAAGCCCTGTCGCCCTCCCCGAGCCGCGCCCAGAGGGCCGCCTTCCAGGCCAGCGACCAGCCCATCCCGCCTTCGCCGCGGGATTGCAGCGATATGCGCGCCGCCCGGGCGAGCTCGGGCGTGCTCCGTGGAGTGATCAGGGCGCCGGGATAAAGGGCATAGAGGTGCGACAGGTGACGGTGGGCGTCGGCCGGGTCGTCCCAATCCTCGAGGTATTCCTGGAGTTGTCCGAAGCGGCCGACTTGGAACGGGGCGAGGCGGCTCCTGGCCTTGAGGACATCTCGGCGAAACCCCGCGTCCAGCCGGAGGGTCTTCGAGGCCTCGGCGGCGGCGGTGAAGAGGTCCCAGAGCAAGGCCATATCGATGGTCGGTCCGGCCGCGATGGTGGCCGGGACTTGGACCTTCCGGACCTCGTCAAGGAAAGGCTCGTTGCCGGGAAAATGGGGCCAGTTTTCCGGGGAGCTTGAAGGGCAGGTCACGAGCCATTTGTGCCGCGGTTCCTCGACAAGAGTGTCGAGGAAGAATTCCGCGGCCCCTTTGATCAGGGGGTAGAGCTTCCGGAGATAGGCGGTATCCCCCGTGAACAGGTAGCGGTCCCACAATTGATTGCACAGCCAGGCGCCCCCGGCCGGCCAGGTCCCGACGTAGGGCCCGTTAACAGGCGCCGCGGCGAGCCAGATATCCGTGTTGTGATGGAGCATCCAGCCGCGCGCTCCGTAATGCTCGCGGGCGATGGCGCGGCCCCTGACAGCCAACCCGTCGACCAGCCGGACGAGAGGCTCGAGGCATTCGTCGAGGTTGGCCACCGAGGCGGGCCAATAGTTCATCTCCAAGTTGATATTCGTCGTGTACTTGCTGCCCCACGCCGGGTTCATCGCATCGTTCCAGAGGCCCTGCAGATTGGCGGGGACTCCCCCGGGCCGGGAGCACGAAATGAGGAGATAGCGGCCGAATTGAAAATAGAGAGCTGCCAGGTCCGGATCGGATGCGCCGGCCTCGACGGCACGCAGCCGGCTGTCGGTCGGAAGGGCCGAGGCCTCTGTCCGGGGAAGCCGCAACTCCGCCCGGCGGAAGAGCCGGCGGTGCTCGGCGACGTGACTGGCCCGCATCTCCGGGTAAGATTTTCCCGCGCAGACGGCCAGAGCCGCTGCGGCTTGGCCTGCGGGGTCCGCGCCGAGGTCGCCGAAATCGCGAAAGTTCGTTGCCGCGGCGATGACGATCGTGGCCGCTGTGGCGCCGGATACCGAAATCTCTCCACCCTCGAAGGCGATACGGCCCCCTTCGCTGATCACACGGGCCCGGGCTTCGTATTCCACCCGCCCCTCGATCCCGAGATAAGTCGACGTCCGGCCGCGAAGGGCGAGGGTATCGGAGCCGAGGGTTTCGACGCGGAATCGGCCGTCGTCGGGAGACGCGACCGGCTTGCCGTCAACCTCGGTCAACCGCGCATAGGTGTCGTCCATGGGGAGCTCGTTCCTCCTCCCCGTCAGGCGGACATCGAAGGACAGGCTGGCGGGCCGGTCGGCGGTCAATCTGACGACGATCGCTTGATCGACGGCTGTCGAGAAGACCTCGCGGCTGTACAAGACCCCGCCGATCCTGAAGTGTGTCGAGGCCACGGCCGAGTCGAGGTCGAGGTCCCTGCGGTAGCCCAGGAGCTGCCTGTTTTGATCGGACAGCCGGCCGATCCCCCGCATTCTGATCCGCAGATCCCCCAGGGGCTGGTATTTCTGCTGATTGGGAGGCCGGGCCATCATCTTCCGCCCGAAGAGCTGTTGAGCCTCGCGGTACCGGCCGGCGAGAACAAGTCGGCGGACCTCGGACAGCGCAGCCAAGGCCTCCGGATTGGCGGGATCGTAGGGGCCTCCTGTCCAGACCGTCGATTCATTGAGTTGGATGGTTTCATCCTCGATGCCGCCATAGACCATGGCCCCGAGCCGTCCGTTGCCGACCGGGAGCGCATCGTTCCATACGGCCGCCGGCCGCCTGTACCAGAGCCTGAGATCAGGCTCTAGCGGATCGGCTGCGGCCTGGCGCGCTGCGGGCCGGTCGGCAGGCCTGGCCGGCCCGCCCAGGAATCCGGCCGCGAGGATCATGAGCACAGAAATGGCCGATCGATGTCGTGTCATAAGCCCTCCTCGCTTCGGCCGGGATCAGCCATTTCAGGCGCGATCGATAAACGGTCGGGTGGCGCTCGGGGAACTGCAAGGCCTCATCAGCGGACCGAAGGGGGAGGGGCATGAGGCCCCTCCCCGATCGTCCAGCATCGTGTCGCTTCTAGAATTTGTAGAGCAAGTTGAACCGGAACTGGCGAGAGCCGGAGAAGCCCCGCAGTCCGGTCGAGCCCACCGTATAAACTCCGTCGGTCGTGTTCTCATCATCCGGCGACCACGTTCCGGCCGGATTCTTGGAGACGGTCAGCATGTAGGAGCCGAGAAGGTTGAAGATGTTCACATAGGCGCCGAGCGATCCGGGGCCGAGCTTGAAATCCTTCCCGAACCTCAGATCGAAGCTGTCCGCGGACTCGTTCCTGTAGGTCCCGGGCGGCTCAACATAGACCAAGTATTTCGTCGTAGCGGTGTTGTTGGCCAGGGCCCAGGCCGCCGGGGGTTCTACAGTGACCGTCCGGCCCCAGGGCGAGCCATCGGCGTGCGTGTAGAAGAACGAGAACAGGAAATCGGCCGGCAGGATGAAGGTGCCGTAAAGCTTGATCAGAAGGGGCCGGCTGTAGGGCATTTCGCCGAAGGCATTAACGAAGGAGTTCGGGCTGCTGAAGGCGCCCTGCGAAGCCCAGGAGGCATAGCTCAGGGGGTAGTTCCCCTCGCTCTTCGTAAAGTTAACCGAGCCGCCGAGCTGCCATTTGTTGGCCAGCCGCTTATCGAAGCTGATCTCGATGGAGTTGTACTTGATCTCGGCTTCAGGGACGTTGGTCAGGCGGCGGAACTGGCCGGGCGCATCGTTCGACCGGAAGTACATCGTGAGTTCCTGTGCCGGATAGGAGCCGACCGCCGGGACGGTCGTCGTGAACGGGACCCACCACTCGGGGGCCAGCTCACTGGTGTACCAGTATTTGTCGGAATCTTTGTCCCAGAGGACACTGGCCAGGACCCTCTGCCGGTTCTTGTGGATATAGCGGACGCCGATCCTGAGGTGCTTGATGAGCTCGTGCTCGATGCCCGCGGTGATCTCGTCAACATAAGGGACTTTGGCGTCGGGATCGACGGAGTCCAGATAAGCCGTGGAGAGCATGGCCAGGGGAGTGTCTCCCCAGGCCTCTTCATAATGGTCGCCGGTCGGGCCGGGGACATCCGGCACGCCGTTCGCATTATCGTCCCACCAATTCCAGCCGAAAGACCGCCAGGTCAAGGGATACATGGCGGAGAACGTCCCCGTGGGGAAGGCCTCCTGTTGGCGCGTGAACGAGGCTTTTAAAGCCGTCTTCCCGTTGCCGAAAAGGTCGTAGGTCAAGCCGATGCGAGGAGAAACGAACGTGCCGTAAGGGAACGCGTCGTTCCATGTCTCGTAGGCGACTTCTCCATAGGGATTGACGCCGTAGATGGGCTCGAAGTAGGTCGCTCCGAGGGCGAGGGCCACGGGATCCGTCGCCGCGCCTTTCGTCCGGCCCGGGCTCCAGGCGGTCAGATTGTCGATCCGCACTCCCAGGTTGACGGTCATTCTCTTGACGGAAAAGGAATCCTGGATGAAGCCGCCCACCCGGGAGGTGATGCCGATCTCGGCGCCGGTGCCTTCGCTGGCCCCCATGGCCGCGTATTCGAGGAGGCCGTCGCCATAGACCGGGTCGGTCACGCCGCCGTTCTGAGCGGCGTAATAATAGGGGCTGCCGTCATAATAGTACCAATAGAGGGGCTGCTTCATAAAGAAGCCCCAGTCGCCCCGGTTTCTCTCATATTCGAGCCCGGCCTTGAGCTCGTGGCTTCCCCCGAGGACGTTGTCAAGGAACTTGGTGGCCGTCAGCGAGACATTGAGTTTCGGCTTGTAGGTGTACTCCTCGGCGCCGGTGTTTCCCCAGCTATAGCCCGTAAACTCATCGTAGAAATGGGGGCCGTCGGGGGTGGCCTCCTTCGTATTCTTGCCCGTCCACTTGAAATAAAGGCCGCCGGCCCGGAGGTCGAGGATGGTGCTGCTGTTGACGGTCCAGGAAACCGTGGCGCCATAATTGAAGCGGATGGGCTTGTTGTTCTTGTTGGCCTCATTGGTCAGGCCCCAGCCGCTGTAATAATAAGGGACGTCCTGGACCGAATAATGGGCCATGGCCGAGGCGCGGACGTTCTTCGCGAGCTGCGCCGAGAGCTTCAGGAAGCCGACATAATTGGGGAAGGGGCGGTCATAATTGTCGTACTGCTTCCCGTTGATGACGGTGGGCCGGAAGTCGCCTGTGTTCTTGCTGTTGATCCACCGGACTTCGCCCATGAACCAGATCTTGTCCTTGATGACCGGCCCGCCGATGGCCAACGACGTATCGAGGGCATAGACCGGGATCGAAGGCTTGGCCAGATTGAGGGCCTGGAGGTCCGGTTCGGGGAGGCGGATCTGGGACAGGTTATCGTTCGTATAATAGACGGAGGCCTCGCCGGTAAACTTGTTCCCGCCCGATTTCATGAGGATGTTGGTCAAGCCGCTCGTGCTGTTGAAGAATTCGGCGTTGGCGCCGGCCGTCACGATCTCGGCTTCTTCCACCATGTCCCAGGCGATCCCCACGTCATAACCGAGGGCGACTCCCCCGACGTCAGGTTCGGTCATCTGGATGCCGTCCATGACGGCGCCGAGTTCTCCGCGCCCATCGCCGTGGACGCTGCCGCCGACGGTTCCGGGCGTAATGAGGATGATCGAGCTGACATTACGGGAGATGGGAAGCGATGCGAGGATATCGCTCGTAATGGTTTGGGACGTCGACGATTTCACGACGTCGACCGTGGGCGTTGGCGCCGTGATCGTGACTTCGTTCTGGATCGTCGAGGGTTTCATCGTGATATCGATCGAGATCGTCTTGCCGAGGTTGATGATGATCCCCGTCTGGACGGTCGTCTCAAAACCGGCGAGCTCGGCCCTGACCGTATAGTCTCGTCCGGGCGTCAGGCTGGGGGCCCTGAACATCCCGTCGGCGTTGGTCACGGCCGTGGCCTTGCCGATGAGGGCGGGGCCGGAAATCGTGATGGAAACCCCCGGGAGGGGTTGACCGCTATCATCGACGACTCGACCTCTGATCGAGCCGGTCTGCAGTTCCTGCGCCGCTGTGAACGAAGCGAGGAAAAGGCAGGCCACGATTAATACGAGTGGCTTCATTCTTCCCATGATCTTCTCTCCTCTCTTATGACCAAATATTTCTCCCGAATTCTCATCCCCCTGATTATTGAATATTTCGTCATCTTCCTCCTTGTTAAGAATATTTAAACTATATTCAAAAATGCTTGCTTTCTAAATCTAAATAACTAGCCTCCGGACAGATTCTCCATAACCTAACCTTCCTCATATGTCCATTGCGCAGGCCGTCGCCAGATCAAGGCTGTCGGCATTTCAACCTTTTTGAGAAGGACTGACTTGCCCATAATTGAGATTGACAACGCCGCTGAGGATGAGCGACACGGCTCCCATGACGGCCGATTTCAGGCCGAATGTCGCGGGGAGGATGGCGACGCCGCTTGAGGTCTTATTCAGGGCTCGCGCTTGGATTGTCTTGCGGACCTTATCGAATAGGATGTCCCCCGCTTGGGCGACTCCGCCACCGATAAAGACGGCTTCGGGGTTGAAGAGATTGATCAGCCCGGCGATTCCGATGCCGATATACTCGCCGGCCTGGTCGAAAACTCTCCAAGCCGTTTGGTCCCCCCGCTTGGCATACCGCGCGACCATTTCGGCGGTCACCTTTGAAAGGTCACCGCCACAGGCTTCGGTGAGCTCGGATGCGGCCCCCCGATCGAGCTCCATACGGGCGGCTTTGGCGATCGCGTTACCGGATGCCAGGGCTTCGAGGCAGCCGAAATTGCCGCACTCGCACTGAAGAGTGGAATTCTTGTCGAACGTGACGTGCCCGATCTCGCCGGCCTTTCCCTGCTGCCCGTAGAGGGGCGTCCCCCGGATGATGATGCCCGCTCCGATCCCGTAGCCGACGTTGACCATAATGAAGTTCTGGTAATTGCGTCCGGCGCCATACCAAATCTCGCCCAAGGCCATAACCCTGGTGACGTTGTCGAAAACGATGGGAATGTCGTGTTTCTGGCTCAGGGCGGCTCTCACGTCCACGTTATGCCAATGAAAATCGGGCGAGAATTCGACGATTTCCCTGTCCATGTTGATAAGGCCGGCGATGGCCATGCCGATGCCGTAGATCTTGCTGTTCCTGTTGCCAAGGTGGCCGCGCAACTCCCCGATGACCTCCGACGTCCGCTCCATAACCCGAGCGAAACCTCCCTCGACCTCTGTCGGCCTCTTGATCTCGGCAATGACCTTGGCGTCGAGGTCAGTCAGGACGCCATAAATATTCGTGGTCCCCAAGTCGATGCCGATGATGAAACTGTCCACTCCTGAGAACCGGAGCAGGGTCGGCTTGCGGCCACCCTTGGATTCGCCGGCTCCGACCTCAACGACAAGCCCCTCACGGATGAGGCCTTCGATGATCCGGGAAATGGTTGGGGCGCTCAATCCGCTCCGTTTAGCGAGCTCGGCCCGGGATATCCCGCCGTTGTCCCGGACAAGGTTAGTGACCTTGACCTTATTAAGACCGCTGATCAGTTTCGCGTTGCCTGCCCGCGTCTGAGTTTTACGGTGAATGATTTCGTTAATCATACTTGCTTCTCTGCTTTCTATTGATAATAAAGTAATTTATTAAGGTTTCAAATGCAAGGCCTTTTTTCCCTTTGTCCGGATTGGGAATCCGCGTCATGCCTTTCTCCCTTAGGGCCTTCGATTCGACAGAAAATCCCCTGATTGGGGCAAACTAAGAAGTATTCTTATTCGTCAAAAGAAGTCTCTCAAATATCTATTAATGAATGAGTTGTGGGCTTCTTGGAATGGGCAAAGAGCGCGAAATTTGGCGACCGCCGCCAACCCCATTATCATACCTCTGGGTATCTGATAAAATAACCACCGAGGAAAATCCGTATCAGCTGAGGGCAATCATGGCATTCATCAGCATCCTCAATGACGTTCTCGGACCCGTCATGCGCGGCCCGTCGAGTTCTCACACAGCGGGCTCATACCACATCGGGAGGCTGGCCCGTTTTCTGCTCGGCGGCGAGCCGGCCCAGGCAGAATGTACGTTTGATCCCGACGGCTCTTACGCGCGAACCTACCGGCAGCAGGGCGTCGACCTGGCACTCACGTCAGGACTGCTCGGCTGGACGATCACCGATCCGCGGTTCGCCCGGGCCCTGTTCATCGCCCCGCGGCAAGGCCTCCGAACGGATTTTCGGGTCGCTCCGATCGCCGGCGCGGAGCATCCGAATACCGTGGTCATCGGCCTCGTCTCCAGAACGGGGGAACGCCTCCGCGTCACGGCCCAATCAATTGGAGGCGGCATGATCACCCTGACGGACCTCGATGGTTGGCCCGTCGCTCTCGATGGCAAGAGCTACGCCGTTCTGATTTGGGTCAGGTCAAGCCAGACGCGGGCCATTGAACGCATCCTCACGGCCGATGTCCCGTCCGCCGGGCCGCCCGAGAGAACGCGGAAGGGACCGACGACCCTTCTGACATTCAGGCGTCAGGCGCCGTTATCTCCAGGGATTGGAGCCCGGCTGGCCCAGATCGGGGGCGTCAGATTAATCCGGTCGGCCCCGCCCCTCTTCTTCATCCAGAAAGGCGTGCCTCTATTCCTGACGGGGACGGAGATGGTCCTTCTTGCCCGTCGCCGGCGTTGGTCGCTGGGCCGGATCGCCTTGGAATACGAAAGCCGGCTTCTCGGGCTGTCGGTGGCGGAGGTCCTGGCGGAGATCGACAGGCGATACGGGATCATGAGGGAATCCGTCCACCAGGGATTGGCCGGCCGCGGGCTGCGAATGAAGCTGCTCGCCCCCTCGGCGGGAGCGGTTTTTCGAGCGGAAAGCACACGGAGCCTGGCCGCGGGCGGCCTGCATACTCGGGCGGCGGCCAGAGCCATGGCCGCCCTCCACGTTTCCAATAGTATGGGGATCGTCTGCGCGGCGCCGCCGGGAGGCTCCGCG
>Ga0209706_10001345_pt1 | contig 13901 bp, 8 predicted proteins | sample PPLLaktember2015_6_FD_187263 | JGI IMG/M metagenome (GOLD analysis project Ga0209706, IMG submission 187263) | Freshwater sediment microbial communities from Prairie Pothole Lake near Jamestown, North Dakota, USA - PPLs Lake P8 Core (1) Depth... | ecosystem: Environmental > Aquatic > Freshwater...
CGGGTTCGCGCGGTAGTTGGTCGTGTGGCAGACCGCGCAGGTGTTTCCGACCCGCGGAAAGCCCACGGTCTTCTTCGTGAAGCCGATCGGCAGTTCGCGGCCCTGTTCCCAGGAGACGCCGAGCGAGGCGTAGCCGCCCGGTCCCGGCAGCTTCTCCGGAAACACGCGCGGCAGCACATAGAAGATCCAGTACGGGATTCCGGCGTCGCGTTCGCCGCCGATCGAGCCGTAGCGGAAGCGCATCTCCGGCGTGGCCGTCACCCAGTCTTCCTGCGGCACTTCACGGAAGAATTTGTACCAGCCGTAGAACCCGAGCCCGGCGCCGATGATCAGAAGCACGACCAGCCACGACAGGATCTTTCCCCGCTTCTCGTTCCTGCTCGAATCCATCGTCAGGCTCCTAGAACGTCTTCATGTACTCGACGAGCGCGTCCTTGTCGGCCGGCGCGAGTTCGGTGCCGTACCGCTTACCTTCGTGCCCGGCATTCGAATTGCCCGGCCTGGACGTGTCGAAAGCAAAGAACTTCCGCCCGCGCTGTTCCGCGAGTTCCGAGACGAAGCCGACCTTCGCCGGCTCGTAGACATCATTGCCGCGATAGAACTGCTGCGGCCGCTGCGCCGAGGGTTCGAGCAGATCGCGCAACGTCGGCACCGATCCGTTGTGCAGATACGGCGCGCGCAGCCAGATGCCGTCGAGCGGCGCGTTCGCGTAGCCGAACGTCTTGCGATAGTGGCAATAGCGGTGCGGGTAGCCGGCGTAGACCGTCCCCAGGGTGACCGCGAGGTCGTAGGAGAACGAATCCAGCCGGCGTCGATCGGTTCCGATGTACTCGATGCGGGTGATCTTTCCGACCTGCGCGCCGTAAAGCTCGCTCTCGTTCTCCTTGGGGTCGATGCACGCGCGTGCTTCCGTCCCGGCCGGCGCGCTGAAACTGCGGCCGTTCGCGCCATGGCACTCGGCGCAATACTCCGCATATACCTTCTCCCCCTGCGCCGCTTTCGTTGCGTCGATCGGATACGGGTACTTCGGCGGCTCCAGCGTCAGCAGCCACTCTTCGAGCCGTCCGATCGCCGCGAGATCGATCGTCGGCGGCGTCGTGCCGGTGCCGAACGCGGCGTTCTTGTTCCGTTCCTCGGCCATGATGTTGTTGCCGTCCCAGTGCAACTGCATGCCCTGCCGCGGCTTCTGCAGCCAGATCGAAGGGAAGTCGACCGGCGCGTTGCGCTCGCGCTCCGGCAGCTGGTGGATCGGGAAGTTGAACAGGATCTTGTTCGGATTGAACGTGTCGTTGCGTCCGGGGCCCCACTCGGTGTCCTGCATCAGCGGCGCGAATCGGCCGTTGAGCATCAGCAGGCGTTCACGCATCAGCGCGACGGCGACCGGATAGACGACATAGCGATCGAGCAGCCCGAGTTTTTCGCCCTTTTCCTGCATCAGGCGGTCGATCTCCGGAACGACATACTCCGCGGCGAACTTCGGATCGTGCGCGCAATCGAAGACGAACTTCGTGAAGCCGAACAGGTTGAAGGTATTCGCCGGCATGCCGAGCACGAGGCGAGGCTTCGCGTCCGGCGTGTCGCGCACGGTGCTCACGTGGCACACGGCGCAGTTGAAGAACGTGCGGTCGATGCCCTGGTGATTGCGCATCGACATGCCGATCGGCATCTCCTTGCCGTCCTCGAACACGAAGCCGAGCGAGGCCCAGCCGCCGGGAAGGTGGTGGGCGCAGACCGCCGGCATCGCCGTGAAGACCCAGTACGGAAAGCCCGACTCGCGCTCGCCGCCGGTCGAGCCGTATTTGAAGTGCTCTTCGATCTGTTCGTATCGCACCGGCCGATCGGTCCCGAAGCGCTGCCAGAGCACGATGGCGACGACGAACGCAAGAGCGGTCGGGAGCGCCAGCACGAGCATCAGGACCCGTGCCCAGCGATGTCGATAGAGCCGAATGAGGAAGCCCGTCTTGCGCGGGGTTGCGAACAAATCGTGCATCGACTTCTCCCTCGATTCAGCTTCCGGCCGGCAGGCACGGACGCAGGTTCTCGTAGCCGCCAGCGAGCATCGCTGCGACGTCGGGCGTGCGCCCGGTTTCCGCGCGCAACCACGCGGCAACGCTGGCCTGCAGCGCAGCGATCTCCGGACCGGCCTGGCTCTGGTTCCACGGAGCTCCTTGGTGCGACGCGCCGGGCGGCGGCATCGGCACCTTGGCGCGCTCGCCCTCCGGCGTCTGCCACATTGCGAGCCGCACGAAGATCCGCGGCGCGCATTGCGCAAGGCTCGCTCGGACCTGCTTGCCATCACCGGCGAGAAAGTTCGGCGGCGTGCGCTCCGGCGTGCGGTGGCAGCGCGCGCAGGGCGCTACGAATGGCTCCGCCTCCGCCGCCAGGGGCTGTGCCGGTTCGATGTCCTGCCGCGCCGGCGGCAGGCTGCCGGTTGCGCAGCACTGAACAGGGGCCTTCAGGCCGAGCGCAGCGCGCAGCCGCACGCGCCGGAACGGCTCGTCGGGCCAATCGGCCCTTGTGATCGCCGTCCGCGCCGGTGCGAAATCCTCGACGACGGTGACCGTGGCCAGTGCCCCGCCTCCACCGCGCGTCAGCGTCACACGTTCGATCGAGTCCCCGGCCGCAGTGCGGGCGCGCCGACCTGCGCTGGTGACGCTTCCCTGGTCCAGGCGAAGCTGTCGCAACGGTTTGCCGCCGATCGTCAGCTCCTCGATCGTCGATGCATCGCCGCGCAGCGTGATTTCTCCAGCGCAGTCAAAGCGCGCACCGTTCATCGTGCAACGCGCGGTGTAGTCGCGGCGCTTGGCCGACTTCGCACGGCCCTGCAGCACGGAATCCAGTTCACGCACGTCCGCCTCGGGGATCTGGGCTGCGAGGCCGGCGACGAAGTGCGCCGCGAGCAGCTGATCGTCAGCCTTCCAGATCGCAAGAGGCGCCCTCACCGCCAGCGGCTCGAGCGATCCGCGAACGTCGGCCTGTGCGATTCCGACGCCCGGCGCGAGTGCAAGCGGATCGCGGTTTGGAATGTCCGGGTTCGGTATCGCCAGTCCGCCCGGCCACCTCGCGGCATAGGCCGTCGCGAGCGGCGGCGCGATCTCGAACGCCCGCTCGCCCGACAGCCGGTACTGCAGCGCTGCGGTCAGTGCCTGAGCGCGGCAGCCCGGATCGCAGGCTTCGCGCCAGATGCGCTGGATGACGCCGCTGAGGTTGGCGCGATCGGTCGCATCGTCGATCGCGTTCGGAACCTCGACTCCGCGCTGGATGGGCACCCCATGGACGGTCGTGCGGTGTGGGCCTGCGGCGCGGCTATCCGCCCTTGCGAGCGCGGCAGCGACGCGCGGGTTCGCATTGGTCTCGTCCCAGATCTGGCGCGAGAAGATCGGCGCGTGATTCTGATGGCACGCCGTACACACCGCGCGCGCTGCGTAGACGATCTCCGGCGCGCCGCCTGCGCGATAGTCGCGCACCAGCTGGAACTCGAAACGTCCGGCCGCTTCGTTGTAGCTGATCACTTCGATCAAGTTCGTGCGTTCCTGGTAGCCGAGGTACATGCGGTCTTTCGCGAACAGGGGACCGGCGCCTTCGCCGGTGACCGCGACCACGACGCGCGGCGACTCAAAGAAGTCAGGCGCGGCCGAAACGCGCTGCAGCGATCGGCCGAGCGGAATCAGGACCGAGTTCACGCACTGGCCCGGTCTGCAACCCGACTGCCGTTCCAGCTTGCGCACAAGTGCTTCGAACGGGAACGGCACGCCGTCGGCCGTCATCATGTCGAACAGCGAACGGCCTTCGGCCGGCAGATCGGCCCCTGGCACGGCGGGATCGAGGGCCCAGCGGGGCGTTGCCGCGTCAGCGTGCCAACTCAGCGCGCAGCAGGCCATGATGACCGCCGCAACCAGGCGTCTAGCCATCGGGCGCGCCTGTTCACCTAGTTCGACGCTGTCAGAACCGCCCGCTGCTGCGTGCCGGGCCAGCAATCCTCGGCAACCTGGCCGGCCTTTTGGAATGCGGGACCGTCGCGGCTGTCGACTTCCTTGTTGTAGAGAACGAAGTTGAGCAGGAAGATCTTTCCGATGTAGGCGCGACCGAGATAGAAGCCGGGGCGAACCATGCGGATCTCGTCACGCACCTGCAGACCGCGGCGTCCCGCCAAAAAGTCCGGCCCCTCGCGGTAGCCGGGAATCTCGTCGGTGTAGAAGTAGTCGATGATCACCGACTCGCGGCGCGAGTCGAGAAGGCTCTGCCCGCAATAGAGCCGCGCCGGAAACAGCAGCCACTGGTCCTTGCCGTTCACGGTGCTCTTCTTCAGCGTCGAAAGATCGCCGTCGATCAGCGGCGCCAGCAGCTTCGTATCCTCGATCCGGTTCCTGAGCACGCGCTCGTCCCGGTAGAACACCTTGCCACGCCACAGATGCTCGCCGACCAGTTCGAGCTTGACCGTTCCGAGCCCGACCACGAGTCCACTCAAGCCGCCGACAATCTCGCGCAGGCGCCGCTTGCCCGAGATGCCCTTCGGAAAGAACAGGTCGCCTTCGTAGGCTCCGTCCGGAATCGGCCCGGCGGTCAGGCGCGCGTAGATCTGATCGATCTGCTCCTGGTCGTAGGTTTTCAGCGCGCCCGGCGTCAGCTTCGCAAGGTCCGCCGGGGCCAACGGAAACTCGCTCTCGACGCGCGCGAAGTCCGGCTTCGACGCATAACCGGCCTCATACGGGGCGAACTTGATTCCAGCCGGCGGCTTTTCTCCACAGCCGACGAGAACGAAACCGGTCGCGAGAAGCAGGAGAGTTGCGGTGTGTGCAGTGCGAGTCATCGCGTCCTCCTATAGCGTCGCCAGGAAGGCGATCAGCGCCCTCTTGTCCTGCTCGGGCAGGCCCTGGCCGAACGGATGGCCCTGGTTCTCGATGTCCGCGGTGCATGAGCTGTAGACCTCGAGCAGACGCGGGTGGCGCTTGACCGCATCGACCAGCTTCTCGGGGTCGCTCACGATCTCCTGCGTGACCGAGCGCAGATCCGCCGCGACCTTCTTGCCTTCCGCCTCGCCGAGTTGCGTGACGAGCTTGGCGTTAAGGTCGTCCGGCTTGAGCTTCGCGAGGATGAGGTCGTTGACGAACGCCTTGTGCTGGAAGCTCGCCAGCGCGCCAACGCTGGTTCCCGCGGGAAGCACCAGCGTGAATCCGAGGATCTGCTTCTCTTCCTTGCCGTCCCAGGTGCGAGGCCCGAGCGCCATCCGCACTTCCTTGTCGAAGCGCGCGAGCTTGGGCACGCGCTTGTCTGGATTCAGCAGATCCTCCATCGAAGCGACATAGAGCTTGAAGCGGCCCTCGACGCTCGGGTCGAACGCCCAGCATGCGGGCGCCTTGTCGGCCGGCAGCGTCTTGCCTGCGGCATCGACATACGGCGAGCGGTAGAACTGGTTCGCCTTGTTCGCCGGCTGGCCGCAGAGTTCCGGGCCGATCGCGTTGGTGTGCATGAACGGCGCATGCGCCCACAGTGAGACAAGCGATATGTTGCGGTAGTAGCCGCGGCCGCCGTCGTGCGGCTCCTTGATCGCGGGATCAGACTTCCGACCGCGCAGTGTCTCGGACCCGTACTCCTGCCAGACATGCCCCGCCATGTGATTCGAATGCAGCGCGCGGCAGCGGTAGGTCCCGACTTCGGACACGAGCGTTGCCTGGTCGGATCCCAGCCAGTCCGCCCGCATCCCGTCCGGCCGGGCCGCGCCGAAATCGCGATTCTTGAACGTGTTGTCCGGCGTCTCCGGGATCGACGAATGGCAGCGCGCGCAATTCGCCGCGAAGACCTCGCGCCCGCGCGCGACTGCATTGGCACCGAACTGCCTGTCGAGATCACGCGCCAGATCCGCCGCCGTGTAACTGGCCTTCGGGTTTTTCGCGCGCAGTGCATTGGCGCGCGCGACGGCGAGATCGGTCGCGTCGGCCTCCTTCGACATCAGGAAGGCCAGGATGTCCGGCAGCCGATCCTCGATCGCGCGGAAGTTCGGACAGTCACGCCGGCACTGGCCGATGTCGAATGGCGTCTGGCCGAAGTTGCGGAAGGTCGGATCGAGCTGGCGCAGGTCGGTCAGGTGATTGAGCCAGCACTGCTCGGAACATGACCCGATGTTGAAGTAGACGCGCTGGATCGCCTCGAGCCCGCCGATCGAGTCCTCGCCGCCCTTCAGGATGTGATGCACGGTTTCGGTCGCAGTGCTGCGCTGCCAGCACTTGTTGTCGCGCCCCGGCTCACACCAGCAGTTCGCATCCTGCTTGGCGCAGCTCGCTGCCTTGCGCCACTTGTTGACGCTCTCGCCGGCAAACGTGGGTCGCGCCTTGGTGTTGATGATCGCGTTGATCGTGCCCGGGTTGTGCACCTGGTCGGTCGGAATCGCCGAGGTGTCCGAGGTCCCCGGCCGAGCATGCGCGAACATCTGCGCCTCGAGCGTCGCGCCGGACATGCCGGAAGTCAGAATCTCCGAGATGCGCGTGTACTGGTTTCCGAGCGCGCCCTTGAGGTTTTCCCATTGGGGGTTGGCCGGGTCCTTCGGCGGGTTCAGCGGATCGAAAGAGATGTGGCACGAGCCGCACGCAGTGCCGATCAGGAACGGCGGCTCGATCGAGCCGTCGGCGAGACGATTGAGCGCCGAGTCGCTCGACTTCGGGTCCTTCGACAGGGCGCCGCGATAGCCTTCCCAGCTGGCGAGACTGCCGTTGACCTTCAGCCAGCGCGCCTTGTCGAAGCGTGGATTCGGAAACTTGCGGATGCCGAGTGCACCGGTCGATGTTCCGAACTCGAGGTCGCATGCCGACTGGCGCTGGTCCTTTGCCTTGTTGTGCGGGTCGGCCGGGTCGATCGGCGCATCCTGATAGTCGCAGGCCGGGTCGCGATAGCCCGCCTTGCCCACGTACTGCAGCAGTTCCTCGTCGCCCGGGCACCAATCGAAGCCGTACGTCTCTTCGAGGCTCTTGGCCGGACAGTCCTTCGATCCCGGAACGCAGCAGCCCGGGTCATTGATGATCCCCCACGCCGCGAAGCGGTCCCCGCGCTCGTTTGCATTGAGCACGCGATACCAGTCGATCAGCACGTTGACGCGCTGCTGGAAGACGTAAGTGTGGAAGCGGGCGTTGCCGGCCGTGGCCTTGTACCAGATCTCGCGCCCGGCGCGCTCCGAGGGCGTCAGGTCCGCTTCGCCAGCGTAGAAGCCGGGATTGTCGGGCCTGGACTTGCCCGCGCCAGGAGCGGATGAGGGCGGTGGTGACGTGGCCGGAGCCTGCGCGACGATCACCGATTCCGGAGCGTCTTTCGAAATGGCGGCGACTCCGAGCGCCGTGCCGATTACAACAAGGGCGACCGCAATGGTGGTCCGTGTCATTCTTCTTCCCCCGTCGATCTGCGAGCCGCGCTCCATTCAGTCGGGCGGCTACGAGACGCGCAGAATAGTCCGCTAGTTCAGCAGAGGAAATAGTGACTTTGCGGCACCGGACGCGCGAAAAACCGGCTCGACACGGCAGGCCGAGCCATGTCGGTAGCAACGGCGCGTGCCGGTTTCGTTCCGGCGCGTGGATCGGGAACGTCCAAACGCATCGCGGCACCGCGTTGCAAGCAGCGCTGCGCGGTCGCCCTTCACGCTTCAGCGAAGCGCGCCGCCGCTCACGCGCCAGATCGTGTTGCCCACGTCATCGGCCACCAGCAGCGCCCCGCTGCGGTCGATCGCGACACCGACCGGCCGCCCGCGTGCGTGACCGTCGGCATCGACGAAGCCCGACAGCACCGTCACCGGCATCCCGCGCGGGACGCCGTTTTCGAACGGAACGAACACGACCTGATAGCCGCTCTGCGGCCTGCGGTTCCATGAACCGTGTTCTCCGATGAAAGCGCCGTTGGCGAACTGCGGCGGCAGGCCGCCCTGATTTGCTGCCGCCGCGGACTTCGTGAGGCGCGCGGAGCCGGCGCTCTTGCCGTGCACAAAGACCAGCCCCAGCGGCGCGACGTGCGAACCGAGCGCGTAATCGGGCGCAATGGCCTTGGCGACCAGGTCGGGTCTCTGCGGTTGCACGCGCTGGTCGACGCGCTGGCCGAAGTAGCTGTAGGGCCAGCCGTAGAAGCCGTCTTCACGCACCGAAGTCAGGTAGTCGGGCACCAGATCGTTGCCGAGCTCGTCGCGCTCGTTGACGACCGTCCAAAGTGCGCCCGTGTCCGGATTCCAGTCCAGGCCATTCGGGTTGCGCAAACCGCTGGCGAAGATACGGCCGGTGCCCGATGCGATGTCGAACTCCCAGATCGCGGCCCGTCCGACCTCCTCGTCCATTCCGTTCTCGCCGATGTTGCTGTTGGACCCGACCGTGATGTAGAGCTTGCGGCCGTCGCGGCTCGCGATCACGTTCTTGGTCCAGTGATGGTTGCGCCCCGCAGGCAGATCGAAGACGCGGGTGCCGGCGGCGGCGATCTGCACGTCGCCTTCGCGGTACGGATAGCGCCACAACGCGTCCGCATGCGCGACGTAGAGCGCGTTTCCGGCCAGCGCCATGCCGAACGGCGAATTGAGATCCTTCAGGAACACGCTGCGCCGCTCCGCGACGCCGTCGCCGTCGACGTCGCGCAGCAGCGTGATCCGGTTGGCGCTGGGCACGCGCGCACCGGCCCGGCTCATCACCTTGTTCATCACCCAGCCGCGCAGGGTGGACGGGGGCTCGTTCGGCGGCGCATTGGTCTCCGCGACCAGGACATCGCCATTCGGCAGCACGATCAGCCAGCGCGGGTGGTCCAGGTCGGCCGCGAACTCCGCCACGCGCAGGCCGGCGGCCGCAGTGGGCATCTCGCCCTCGTCCCAGCCTTTCGCGGGCGCGATCTTGACGGTCGGAATCAGCGTCTTTTCGGGTTCGGGAAGTGCCGGGGACGGGCCGACGCCCGCACTGGAGGGAAGCCGCGACGACTCGGCGCAGGCCGCCAGCGTCAATGCGGTGCCGAGCAGGCATGTCCGTGCGATGTTCGCGAGGGTCTTCATACAGACCTCCAATGAATCAGCTGGATGAGATGCAGCAAACCGCATTCCGGGGGAGGGGCCCCGGGCAGGAGAACAGCGATCCGGCTGCGGGCCCGGTTACACGAGCGGCATCAGCTGCACGACCGCGAGCGAAGCGAGCATAAGGACCGTGCTCGCATGCCAGAACAGCACGACGCAGTCGAGGCTGGCGCGGCTTTCCGGGCCGAGGCGGCCGGCGATCGACCGCGCGATCAGGAACATTGCGCAGACTCCGAGCAGTACGGCGTGCAGTGCGCCGACGCCGAGCAGCGCACCGACGGTCGCGCTCCACGCGTTGGCGCTGGGCTCGAGGCCCGAGGTCAGGAAGCCCGCAATCTGCAGCGCCGAGCCTCCCGCCGCGCATGCCGCCGCGACGGCGAGCAGGCTGCAGAACGCCGCGACGCTATACGGCGCCCGGGCGAACAGGCGCTGCGCCGCGAACAGCGTCGCGGAACCGGCGATCCAGGCCGCCGCGGCCGACACGATGGTCGTCATCGGGGCGGCGGACGTGCCCGGCGGAGGACACGCATCACCCGCCATCGCGACGTGAACATGTGCGAACACCAGCGAGGAGAGTGTCGTCGCGTCGACGACGACGAAGATCAGCGCCGCCCACCACGCGGGCCGTGACAACCCCTGAGCTCCGACCGGAATCACAATGCCTTCGCCGACCTGGGCGAGCGGCTGGAACGGCCGCTGATCGGTCTGCCAGAGCCATCGCAGCGCGGCAACGACGCCGGCGGTGCCCACCGCGAATGCGGCGAACGGCAGTTTCAGCGTGAGCAGGAAGAAGAAGGCCGCCGTCGCCGCCGCCGCGAGGATCGGCAGCGCGCTGTCGCCCGGAAGCATCATCAGATGATGGATGCGCGCGGCCGCGACGCTGGTGATCAGCGTCTCGCGCCCGCCGGAGGCAGTGCCCGGGAGCCAGTGCAGCCCGGCCTGGACCTCGGCCGCCAGGCCGGGCCTGTGCCACAGCGGGTCACGCTCGCCGATTGCCGGGATGCTGCGCGCACCGAACTCCTCGTTCGGCAGCCATTCGAGCGTTGCCGAGTTCCACGGATTGCCATGCGGACGGCGTGCACGCGCCAGGGTCCGGACCAGGTCGAAGAGACACACCCCGACGCCGAGCGCGAAGACCGCCGCGCCGCAGGACGAGAGCAGGTTTGGCGTGTTCCAGCCGACGTCCGCCGGATACGTGTACACGCGCCGCGGCATTCCCAGCATTCCCGCGATGTGCATCGGGAAGAATGCCAGATGGAAGCCGCCGAACATCAGGCCGAATGTCCAGCGTCCCACCCGTTCCGACAGCGCGTGTCCATTGACCAGCGGAACCCAGTGGTAAATGGCCGCGAACAGTGGAAACACCATGCCGCCGATCAGCACGTAGTGCAGGTGCGCGACAACGAAATACGTGTCGTGTACCTGGGCGTCGAACGGCAGCACGGCGACCATCACTCCCGTGAGGCCCCCGACGACGAAGGTCGCGAGGAACCCGAGCAGGAACAGCGCGGACGTCGTCCACTGAAGCCGCCCGCGGGCCAGCGTTGCGATCCAGGCGAAGACCTGCAGCGCGGTCGGTACCGCGATCGCCAGGCTCGCGGCAGAAACCAGCGCGGCCGACAGCGCGCTCAGCCCCGCGGTGAACATGTGATGCAGCCAGAGTGCGAAGCTCAGCGCGCCGGTGGCGATCAGCGCGGCGACGATCGCGCGCTCGCCGACCAGCGCCGACCTCGCCGCGACCGGGAGGATCGTCGAGACGATGCCCGCGGCCGGCAGGAAGATGATGTAGACCTCAGGATGGCCGAAGAACCAGAACAGGTGCTGCCACAGCAGCGGATCACCGCCTCGCTGCGCGTCGAAGAAGGGCCAATCGAATGCGCGTTCAAGTTCCAGCAGCGCGGTACCGGCGATGATCGCCGGGAACGCGAAGACGATCATGAAACCGACGACGAGCATCGCCCATGCAAATACCGGCATGCGACCGAGTGTCATTCCCGGCGCCCGGGTGAACAGGATCCCAACGATCAATTCGATCGCGCCGGCAATCGCCGAAATCTCGATGAAGCCGATGCCGAGCAGCCAGAAGTCCGCACCGAGCCCGGGCGAATACTTCGCGTCGGTCAGCGGCGGATACATGAACCAGCCGCCGTCGGGCGCGACGCCGAAGAAGATCGTGCAGAAGAAGCCCAGCCCTCCGAACGCATAGGCCCAGTAGGCATAGGCCGAGAGCCGCGGAAACGGAAGGTCGCGCGCCCCGAGCATTCCCGGCAGCAGGTAGACAGCGACGGCCTCGACGATCGGCACCGCGAACAGAAACATCATCACCGTGCCGTGCATCGTGAAGAGCTGGTTGTACAGCGGTGCCCCGATCAGCGTGTTCTCCGGCAGCGCGAGCTGCGCGCGCATCAGCAGCCCGAGCACGCCGGCCAGCAGGAGGAACAGCAGCGCCGTTGCGATGTAGAGCAGGCCGATGTTCGTGTTGTTCACCGTCGTGATGAACCGCCAGCCCTTCGGTGTGCGCCATGCGTCCCTGAGCCGCTGCAGTTCGTCGTCGGGGCGGGGCAGGCGGTTCGGAAGCGAAGCGCGCATTGGACTCGTGGCGCTCAGCGCAGCTGTTCGAGATATTCGGCAAGGCTGCCCAGCGTGTCTTCGTCCAGATCGAACGAGGGCATCTGCGCGCCCGGCTTCAGCGCCTGCACGTTTGCGATCCACGCGTGCATCGCGCCGGGTTCGTTGCGCAACACACCCGCACCGATCCAAGGCCGACCCGCGACATGCGTGAGGTCGGGGCCGCGGCTCGCGACCGCGCTGACGCCGCGGATCGTGTGGCATTGGCGGCATCCCGATCGCAGGAAGGCCTCCCGCCCCGCGCGGGCACGATCGGTCGCCGGCGCAGCCGCGTCGTCGGCCTGGCCCGCCAGCCAGGAATCGAACTCCGTCGGAGCCATCGAGATCACATGCAGCGCCATCCGCGCATGCGCATCGCCGCAGTACTCGGCGCATTGGCCGCGGAACGTTCCGCTGCGGTCCGCTGCGAACACCAGATGGTTGATGCGGCCGGGGATCGCGTCGACCTTGCCCGCCAGCTGCGGAATCCAGACGCTGTGGATCACATCGCTCGCCGTGACCGCCAACCGGACCGTGCGCCCCGTCGGAATGCGGATCTCGTTGGCGGAGACGATGGGCGCACCGTCACGCGGATCGCGGTAGCTGACCTCCCACCACCAGCGGTGAGCGGTCACGCTGACGACCAGCGTATCGGCCGGCAGCGGCGGATTCGCGTTGCGGGCCAGCGTATATGCCATCAGCGCGGACAGCAGCGCGACCGGGAAGACGATGCCGCCGCCGATCAGCCAGGGTACGGGTCGCACCGTACGGCGCTTCATCAGAGCGAACACGATGAGCGCGCCGATCACCGAAATCACGCCAACGCTGCCGGCGAGCATCGCCCACGCAAGATCGGTCGAAGCCGCAGCCACCGGGCCTGCGGGCGCCAGGATCGAAGGCAGCTCGGATCGAAGCGGTGTCATCGGTGCGGGCCGGTCACCGCAGCGACAGAAGGTACGATGCCATCGCCCGGGCATCGCGCGACGAAACGCCCATCGACGGCATCAGCGTTCCCGGCGAGAGCGCAGCGGGATCGCGGATCCAGGCTTCCAGCAGCGCTGGCGTGTTCGGAATTTCACCCGCGATGTACCCGCGGACCCCGAAACGCTCGAGCGTCGGCCCGTAGCTGCCGCGCGCGGCCCGCACGCCCGGAATCAGGTGGCAACTGCCGCACTGGTACTGGGCAAGCAGCTCGCGTCCGACCCGTGCCGACCCGCCGCTCGAGGGTTCGGTGGTCCCGCCGGCATCGCAAGCAGCGAGCAGAAGGGCGATCAGCGCTGGACCGGCCGCGCGTGCGGCGGCCGGCACGGGGTGATCGCGCCGCTCCCGGCTTCTTCGCGGACCAGTTTCGCAGGGCATCTCCGACGTGTCCTCGTTTCGCAGGCAGAGCGCTTGCTTTCGCCAGGGCATCCCGACCCTCATGGAGGCAGGTTCCGTGCCACTGCGACCCTGGCACATCGCCATCACAACCCTGATCGCGACAGCGGCTTGCGTGCTGGCGGGGGGCTTCGTCGTCGTCGTTGCCGGGCTATACGATGTTGGCGCGACTTCCCAGCACACGCGTCCGGTGTACTGGCTGCTCGACCAGACGCTGCGCCAATCGGTGCGCGTGCGCGCGATGACGATCGACACTCCCGCGCTGGACTTGCCCCGGCTGCGCGAGCGCGGACTTCAGTGCTTCCACCGACACTGCACCAGTTGTCACGGCGCACCCGGCCTGGCGCCGGAGCGCCATGCGCTGGCGCTGCAGCCCGTTCCGGGACCGCTGACCAACGCGCTTTCCGGGTGGAAGCCGCGCGAGTTGTTCTGGATCGCGCGCAACGGCATCCGGATGAGCGGAATGCCGGCGTGGCACGGTCGACTCGAGGATGAGGATCTGTGGGCGATCGTCGCGTTCCTGCAGGAACTTCCCACGCTGGCACCGACGGCCTACCGCGCCCGGGCCGCCCACGTTCGCGCCGACTGCGATGAGCAGCCAGCGCTCGCCGCCGCCGGCCTTGCAGAGGCCGGTGGCGTCGAGGTGAGCCACGACGCGCTCGACACGTTTCGGCGCTACGGTTGCCACGGCTGCCACGCGATCCCGGGCATCGTCGGCCCCGCGGTCACCCTGGGGCCACCGCTGGCCGGGTTCGGGCGGCGCGCACTGGTCGCCGGGCGCTGGCCAAACTCGGAAGATCAGGTCGCCGCATGGATCCGGAAGCCGCAGGACCTCGATCCGCGCAGCGCGATGCCGGATCTGGGGGTCAGCGAGCAGGATGCGCTGATGATGGCACGC
>Ga0209706_10001347_pt1 | contig 13894 bp, 9 predicted proteins | sample PPLLaktember2015_6_FD_187263 | JGI IMG/M metagenome (GOLD analysis project Ga0209706, IMG submission 187263) | Freshwater sediment microbial communities from Prairie Pothole Lake near Jamestown, North Dakota, USA - PPLs Lake P8 Core (1) Depth... | ecosystem: Environmental > Aquatic > Freshwater...
CTCGCCGCCGTTCTTCCGGATGAGGCCGGCGAGGGCGTCGCTCATCTTCTGGGACGTGCCGGCGGGATAGTAGCCCCCGCCCTCGAGATAGCCCATGAGCGGCATGGCGTAATAGAAGGGCGAGAGCTTGGACGGCGGCAGGCCGAAGTAACCCCAGAGGCCCGAGATGACGGCCCGGAGCCTGGGATTCTTGACCCTTTCCTCCAGCATGGCCCCCCAGGTCCTGTTGAAGTTCTTGAACAGGTTCGGGAACTTGGCCGGAAAGTTGGCCATGTCGGCCTCGCCGGCCCCGCTCGCGAGACGGCCCACTTCGTCGGCCAAGCCCTTCATATCGGCGAAGATGCCGTCGATGGCCGCCCCGTCGTCAGGGAAGTTCTTCTTGAGAAGCGTGATGTAGCCGGGGAGGTCCATATGCGGCACCCGGATGTCGTAGTCGGGGTAAATGGCCCGATAGAGAGGCTTGTGCGGAGCGAACACGACGTCCCGGATCTCGGGGAAGCCGTAGATCAGGTCGGGGATGCCCTCGCGGAGGCCGACCGTGGTCGAGTGGAGCGAGACGTCGAAGGTGAACCCGCCCGGCCGCGTGAAGGCCGACGCATAGCCGCCGGGAACGCTGTGCTGTTCGAGGACGACGACCTTGTAGCCCTGGCGGGCGAACGCCGCGGCGGCGCTGAGGCCGCCGAGCCCCGCGCCGATGACGACCACGTCGGTGCCTCCCGGCGGCGGGGCCTGCCCCTGCCGGTCGCCGCGAGGGAAGGCGCTCCAGTCCCAGGCGACGAGGGGCATTCCGGCCAGGAGCGACTTGAGGAAATCCCGTCTTTCCCAGGCGTTCGGCGACATGGTGAGCCTCCCTTTTCGATCGATGACCGGCCGTTCTCGAGTGTACGCCCCTTCAGGGCCGGTTGACAAGTCCCGAGAGTGGCCCTACGATTGGGAGGGACAATTCGCAATAGCCGGCTTGATGTGAGCCCGATCGGATGAAGAAGTATGCGCGTTTCGCGGCTTTGGCGCTGGCTATCGCTCTGGCCGGTTTCGGCGTCATCGCCGCGACGACCGCATCCGCGGCCCGGCAGCCCCTTCGCTTCGCCTGGCTGAGCGACACGCACGTCGGCTCGGACCGGGGGGCCGACGACCTCCGCGTCGCGGTCGGGGACATCAACTCCCAGTCGGGGCTGTCGTTCGTCCTCGTGACCGGGGATGTCACCGAGATGGGAAGCTACGAAAATCTCCGCCTGGCCAAGGAGATCCTCGACGGGCTCCGCATCCCCTATCACATCATCCCCGGCAATCACGATACGAAATGGTCGGGGTCGGGCGGCTCGGACTTCGCCCGGCTCTGGGGGGCCGATAGGTTCGTCTTCGAGAGCGGCGGCTTCCGTTTCATCGGCCTCTCCCAAGGGCCCGTCCTGCGGATGGGAGACGGGAATTGGGCGCCCCAGGACATCCGCTGGCTCGAAGGCCTGCTCTCCGAGCCGGGGGCGGTCGGGAAGCCGACGATCTTCGTCAGCCACTACCCGCTCGACCCGGGCATCTCCAACTGGTACGTGGTCCTCGACAAGCTCAAGACCGTCCCCACGGCCGCCGTGCTGGTCGGCCACGGCCACAAGAACCAGCCCCTGGATTTCGAAGGACTTCGGGGGGTCATGACCCGGGCGACCGTCGGCGCGAAAGACGTTGCCCCCGGCTATACGCTGGTCGAGATCGGCCCCAAGGCCATGACCTTTTTCGAGAGGACAGGCCGGGCGAGCCTCGGCCCCTGGCACCGGATCGAGATCGGAAAGGGCGGCGCGGGCGCGAATCCGGGCCTCCCGGCCCGCCCCGACTTCGGCGTCAACGCCCAATACCCGCAAGTCCGCGAGCGCTGGCGCTTCAAGTCGGGTTGGACGATCGCCTCTTCGGCCGCCGTTTCCGGCGATACGGTCGTTTTTGCCGACGCCTCGGGCGCGGTCCGGGCCTTGCGCATCTCGGACGGCTCCATCGCCTGGGAGTTCCGGACGGACGACCCGGTCTACTCGACGCCCGACGTCGCCGCCGGCCGGGTCGTCTTCGGCGGCACGGACGGAACGATCTATGCCCTGGACGCGCGGCTCGGGACGCCCGTCTGGAAGTTCGCGACCGGCGGCCCGGTCGTCGCCTGCCCGCGCATCGCCGAAGGGACCGTCTATATCGGATCGACCGATCATGTCTTTCGGGCGATCGACCTGGCCAGCGGCAAATCCGTTTGGCGGGCGGAAGGGATCGAGGGCTTCGTCGAGACGAAACCGCTCGTCGCGGCCGGCCGCGTCGTTTTCGGCGCCTGGGACGGACACCTTCATGCCCTCGACGCCGAGACCGGCTGGCCCCTCTGGTCCTGGATGGGCGAGCGCGAGAGCGTCTACTTCTCGCCCGCCGCCTGCTGGCCCGTCGCGGGCAACGGCCGCGTTTTCGTCGTCGCCCCCGATCCCTGGATGGTGGCGCTCGATCTCGAGAGCGGGCGCGAGCTCTGGGGCACCGACAACTGGGCCGTGCGCGAATCGATCGGGATCTCCGCCGACGGGGGGAGGGTCTTCGTCCGGACGACCGAGGGACTCATCGCGGCCATCTCCGCGACGGCCGACGACGCCGAAGCCCTGTGGGAGACGGACACCGGCCTCGGCTACGACATCAACTCGGCCATGCTGGTCGAGAAGGACGGCGTCCTCTTCTACGGGACGAAGAACGGCATCCTCCTGGCCCTCGACGCCGCGACCGGGGCGATCAAGTGGAAGCACCGGGTCGGCGTCTCCCTCCTCAATACCGTGACCCCCCTCAGCGGCAGGGAAGTGGTCGTCACCGACTTCGACGGCCACGTCACCCTCGTTTCGGCCGACCGATAGGCCTGCGAAATACCGGGAATAAGAGATTTCTCATGATATTTCGCAGAAGTCCGGCTACGTGTATCTCCGCCGTCCTTCTGCCCTCCGCTCGCTACCGCTCGCTCCGGTCGGAGGGCCGGGACGGGCAAACTCTGATATAATCGGTTCACGGCGATATGAAGTCAGCTCTCAGGAAAACTCTCAAGATCTCGGGGTTCGTCCTCGGCGCGATCGCGCTTCTCCTCGTCGCCGCGGCCTTGCTGGTCGTCTTCGACAAGCCGCTCGTCCGGAACATCGTCCAAAAGCAGCTCGGCAAAGGCCCCGGCTCGTCGGCCCGCATCGGCCGGCTCGATTACGAGCTCTTCCCCCTGCGCATCACCGTCGAATCGCTCGAGCTCGTCCGCGAGGACGCTTTTCAGAAGCTGAGCGTTTCGATCGCCCGCCTCGAAGCGGCCGGAGCCTTCTGGAAGCTCGTCCGCGGGACCAAACCCGCCCTGGACGGGATCGAGGCCGACGGCGTCTCGTTCCGGCTCGAACAGAAGGCCGTTTCGGAAAAGCCGATTGACATCGAGAAAATGCTCATCCAGGGCGCGGACACGCTCGCCTGGACGAAGCGGGCCGCGCTGACGGACGCCCGGCTGTCCTTCTCGTTCCTGACGACGCAGGCGGATGTCGAGAACCTCGATATCGAGCTCGCGCTCGATCCGGCGACCGACGTCGTCACCTACTCGATCAGGCGCGGCGATGTCGCCGTCAAGAGCAACGACGGGGCGCTCATCTTCGCGTCGGGCCTGAGCTCGTCGGGCGCCCTCGGGCTCGTCTCGCCCTTCGTCCTCGACGCCACCTTCGCCCTGACCTCGCCGCGATTCGCCGGGGCCGGCATCGAGGATCCGCTCGAGAGCGCCAGTCTCTCCCTGGCGGGCCGGTTCGATCGGCCGTCCCAAGAGCTCAGGGTTTCCCGGCTCATCGCCAGCCTCCCTGGCCTCCTGGCCGTCGAAGGGACGGCCGCGGGCCGGCTCGGCCATGGCCTCTTCATCGAAGTCGACGCCCGGGTCCGGCTCGAGAGCCTCGAAGCCATCGCGGCCCTCCTCGGTCCGAAACTCCCAGCCGGGCTGCGCGCCGCCTCGCCGCGCGGGAAGGCCGAGCTCGCGGGGAAATACGCGCTCCAGCGGACGGACCAGGGCTCCAAGGACAATCTGGCCGCCTCCCTCGCGCTCGAGGCGATCGATCTCAGCCCGGTCATCGACGGGCGCCGCCTGCGCGTCCGAGCCGACGGCCGGATCGACGCGGCCGGATCGACCCGGGACCCGCAGATCTCGGCCGACATCCGGTCGACGGTCGGCGCCGTCACTATCTCCGGGGTCACCGTCGCGGGCTCCAATATCCATCTCGTCGCCTCGGGTTCGAGATCGGCCGCAGCGATCTCCCTCCTCGACGCCCGCCTCACCGGCCTCGCTTACGATGCGGCCGGCGGCCGGAGGATCGCGTTCGACACGGCCGCCCTCACGGCCAAAGGAACGGTCGACCTCATCCGGAAGAGCGGCATCCTCAGCTCTCTTGAGGTCCGGCTGCCCAGCCTGACGCCTCTCCGCCTCTCGGGGCGGTTCGGGTCCGAGACGAACGCCGCCTCCGATGTCCGTCTCGAAGGCCGCGGCCTCGACATCCCGGCCCTCCGAGCTATCGCCGCGCCCTTCATCCCCCCCGGCTTCGCCGGTTGGGATCTCGGCGGCACGCTCGACCTCTCTCTCGCCGCTCGCCGCCCCGCCGGCTCGAGCGCCGACTGGGGCTTCTCCGGCACGATCGCGCTCGCCGACACCATGTTCAACGATCCCTCGTTCACGATCGCCGGCGAGAAGCTCGACCCCGTCCTCAAGCTCGAGGCCGCCTCCTCCGCTTCGAAAGGGCTCTCGTTCAGCGGCAGCCTCGATATCGGCCGGGGCGAATCGCTGTGGAGATCCGTCTATGTTTCCTGGAGCAAGCACCCGCTCAAGCTGACGGCCGCCGGCCGCTACGACCGCGCCTCGGGCGTCCTCGACGGCCTGTCCGCCCGCGTTTTTCTTCCCGGGGTCGGTTCGGTCGACGTCACCGGCTCGGTCAAGCTCGGCCCCGCGCCCTCGTTCGACCTCTCGACCGAGACGCGCCTCAGCCTCGGGCCGGCTTATTCCCTCTACACCCAGGCCGGCGTTTCCGCCGAATCGCGGCTGCAGCTCGAAGGCGCGCTAGAGGCCTCTCTCCTCGTCCGCAAGGCGGGCGAGTCGCTCTCGGTCGGCGGCCGGGTCAGGCTGGCCGATATCAATGTCGAGAGTCCCCGGACCAAGACCTTCGCCCTCGGCATCACGGCCGACCTGCCCCTCCTCTACGAGCCCGCTCCCGCCCGCCAAGAGGGCTTGCCGCTCACCGAAACCCCGCTTCCCGAGACGGGCCGCATCCACATCGGCGAGTTCCAGAATCCCTTCCTGACCCTGAAGCCCGTGGACATCGCCGTTCACGCCGGCGTCAACGCCCTGGCCATCGAACCCGTCAGCCTGGCGCTCTTCGGCGGCCGGCTCGAGCTCGGCCGGACGACCTTCCGCCTCGACCCCGCCACCGGCTCCGTTCGAGGCGTGGGCTCGCTGGCCCTGCGCGACATCGACGTCGCCCAGTTCCCCGTCCACTCGCCCCAGTTCAAGCTCACCGGGCGGATCCAGGCCGACTTTCCGCGGCTCGACATCAGCTCCGATATGATCGGCGTCTCCGGGCGGGGGGAGGCCAGCGTCTTCGGGGGCAAGATCATCCTCCGGGACCTGGCCGTCGCCGAGCCGTTCGACCCGGGCCGGTCGATCTCGCTCAACGTCGACCTCGTCGATCTCGATCTGAAGAAGCTCACTGACGAAGTGCCGTTCGGCGAGGTGACCGGCATCGTCCGCGGCGAGATCCGCGACCTCGTCATCACCTACAAGCAGCCCGAGAGCTTTTCCTTCCGGCTCGAGTCCGTGCCCCGCAAGGGCGTCCCCCAGACCTTCAGCCTCAAGGCCGTCGACAATCTGACCGTCCTCAGCTCGGGCCGGCAGGCCTCGGGCGGGACGGGCAGCTTCTGGATGAGCTTCATCAAGGGCTTCCGCTACCAGAAGCTCGGCATCGTCAGCACTCTCCGCAACGACACCTTCACCCTCAACGGCACCATCCATGACGCCGACGGGACGGAGTATCTGGTGAAGAAACCGGCGCTTTTTGGTATAAGTGTAGTGAACCGCGAACCCGGAAAGTCGATCAGCTTCAAGGAGATGGTCGGCCGGCTCAAGCGGGTCGGCCAATCCGAGAAATAGCGACGCATCGCAAGGAGGATGACACCATGACGAAACGATACTCCCTGGGGACGGTCGCCGCCGCCGGCCTCGTCCTCGCCCTGGCCTGCATCACGGTCAACATCTATTTCCCCGAGGCCACGGTCAAACAGGCCGCCGCCGAGATCGTCGAGGAGATCCGCAAGGATGAGGCCGTGAAGAAGGCCCCGCAGGCCGCGCTCGAGGCCCCGGCCCTCCGCGAGGCCCCCTCCTTCTCCTTCGTCCCCGCCGCGTACGCCCAGGAAGCGACCTCCGTCTCGACGCCGGCTATCCGGGCGCTCAAGGATTCGATGAAGAGCCGCTTCCCCTCGCTCAAGCCCTACTTCGACGCCGGGAACATCGGCGAGACGAACAAGGCCATGCTCGAGGTCCGGGACGAGACCGGGCTCAACCTCCAGGCCAAGGCGGCCCTGCGGAACCTGGTCAAGGACGAGAACAGCGACAGGGCCAGGCTCTACGCCGAGGTGGCCCAGGCCCTCAAGATCGAAGCCAGCCAGATCGAAAGGATCCAGGTGATCTTCGCCGCCGAGTGGGCCAAGAGCGCCCTGCCCGGCTGGTGGATCCAGCAGGAAGACGGGACCTGGGTCAAGAAGAGCTGACGCGAACTCCGGTCCGCCCGTAACATTCCGGGGGCGCGGCCGTAGATATGAAGGTCCGCCGTTCGCTCGGCGTGGCCTTGAATCCCAAAGAGGAGCGTACCATGGTTCTTCGTCGCCAGCCCCGGGTCTTCTTCGCGGCCCTTGCCGCCATCCTTCTCGCCCCGTTCCTCGCCGCCCGTGCCCAGGAGCGTCCCAAGCCCGAGCAGGTGCTCAAGCACGACAAGCTCGAGATCGTCCTGCCCGATTTCCCGGCCGCGGGGCTCATCCTGGATATCGGCGGCGGCGGCGAGGGGGTCATTGGCCAGCTCAAGGGGAAGCAGGTCGTGGCCGTCGACCTGATCAAGCGAGAGCTCGAGGACGCCCCCGGCGAGCCCTTGCTCAAGATCGTCATGGACGCCCGCGACCTCAAGTTCCTGGACGGGACCTTCGCCACGGCGACCGCCTTCTTCACGTTCATGTACATCGACCCGGCCGATCACACGAAGGTCTTCCAGGAGATCCGCCGGGTCCTCGGGCCGGGAGGCCGGCTGCTCATCTGGGACGTCGTTTTCCCGGAGAAGAGATCCGACTCGCGCCAGATCTATATACTCTATCCCCTGCGCATCCAGCTGCCGAAGACCGTGATCGATACCGGCTACGGCGTCAAGATCGTCGAGAAGCAGGGACCGGACCACTTCATCGCCCTGGCCGAGGAGAACGGGTTCGAAGTCGTGACCCGGAAGGACGCGTCGGGCTGGTTCTATCTCGAGCTGAAGAAGCCGGCCTGACCGCCGGAGCTCGGGTCGGCTCGACAAGGCATCCTTGACGAACACCCTATCCGTGTACTAAGAGGGGATCGTCAGGAGAGTGCCTCATGTCGAGCCGATGCCCCTTCTCCTTCCCAGCCGCCGTTTTCGGCCTTCTGGCCATGTTCCTTTCGGCCCCGGCCTGCGGCCGAGGGCCATCGTCCTCCGTCCCGGCCGGACATGACGCCGCGGACGCGCTCGCGGCCGGATTCGCCCACCCTCCGGATTCCGCCCGGCCCTGGGTCTATTGGATGTGGATGGACGGGAACCTGACCCGGGAAGGGATCACGGCCGACCTCGAATCCATGCGCGCCGCGGGGCTCGGCGGGGTCGTCATCTGCGAGGTCAACGTCGGCGTCCCGCGCGGTCCGGTCGAGTTCATGAGCCCGGAATGGCGCGGCCTGTTCAAGCACGTCGTCAAGGAGGCCGAGCGCCTGGGCCTCGAGGTCACTCTCAACGCCGGGCCGGGTTGGACGGGCTCCGGCGGCCCCTGGGTCAAGCCGGAGCAGTCCATGCAGCACATCGTCGCGGCCTCGATCGAAGCCACGGGCCCCTCCCGTTTCGAGGCCCAATTGCCCAGGCCCGTGCGCCGTCCGGCCTATTTCGGCGAAGGTGGGTTGCCCCAGAATATCAAAGACATGATGGACGGGTTCTACCGCGACGTCGCCGTGCTGGCCTTCCCGACCCCCGCCGCCGGCCCCCTGATCGCCGACATCGACGAGAAAGCCCTGTACGTCCGGGAGCCCTACTCGTCCAAGCCCGGCGTGAAGCCGTTCCTGAAGTCCCCGGCCAAGTTCCCGGGGCTCCCGGCGGGCGCGGCGATCGACCCGGCGCGCATCGTCGACCTCACGGACAAGCTCACGGCCGACGGCCGCCTCGCTTGGGACGTTCCGGCCGGCCGCTGGACGATCCTCCGCTTCGGCCGTACGACGACCGGCGCCAACACCCGCCCCGCGCCCGTCCCCGGCCTCGGCCTCGAATGCGACAAGCTCGACGCGGCCGCCTTTGACGCCCATTACGACGCCTTCGTCGGCGCGCTCCTTCGCGAGATCGGCCCCCGCCGGACCGACGGGACGGCCGGCTGGACGACGCTCCACATCGACAGCTGGGAGATGGGCGCCCAGAACTGGACCGCCGCGTTCCGCGAGGAATTCCTCGAGCGCCGCGGCTACGATCTCCTGTCCTATCTCCCGGCCGTGACCGGACGCCCGGTGAAAGACCTGGAAACCTCCGAGCGGTTCCTCTGGGACCTCCGGCAGACGGCCAACGAGCTCGTCCTCGAGAACCACGCCCGGCGACTCAAGGAGCTCGGCCGCCGCGACGGCTTCCGGCTGTCCATCGAGCCTTACGACATGACGCCCTGCGCCGACATGTCCTTGGGCGCGGTCGCCGATATCCCCATGGCCGAGTTCTGGCTCTCCGGCTTCCACACCGCCCACAGCGTCATCCAGGCCGCGGGCATCGCCCATACGAACGGGAGGACGATCGTCGCCGCCGAGTCCTTCACTTCGGACGACCGGGAGGCCTGGCTGGCCCACCCCGCGTCCATGAAGGCCCTGGGCGATTGGGCCTTCACCGCCGGCGTCAACCGGATCGCTTTCCACCGCTACCAGCATCAGGCCGGGCTCCAGGCGCGTCCGGGCATGACCATGGGCCCCTACGGCGTGCATTGGGAGCGGACCCAGACCTGGTGGGACATGGTCCCGGCCTATCATGAGTATCTGGCCCGCTGCCAGCACATGCTGCGCCGAGGCCTGCCTGTCGCCGACGTCTGCTTTCTCGTGGCCGAGGGCGCGCCGCACGCCTTCCGGCCGCCGGCCTCGGCCTTGCGCGGCGACCCGCCCGGTCCGGCCGGACCGGCGTTCGACGGCTGTCCGCCGGAGACGCTGCTCGCTTCGGCCGGCGAGACGGACGGCCGGATCATCTTCCCCGACGGCATGAGCTATCGCGTGCTCGTCCTCCCGGAGCGCGAGACGATGACGCCGGCGCTGCTCGCGAAAGTCCGCGACCTCGTCGCCGCCGGCGCCACGGTCGTCGGACCGCGGCCTCGCAAGTCGCCTTCGCTATCGGGCTATCCGGACTGCGATGCCGAGGTCGAGAGGATCGCCGCGGAGGTCTGGGGCGATTGCGACGGCGTGAAGGTCACCGAGCACGCCTTCGGGCAAGGCCGGGTCGTCTGGGTCCGGGGCGGGGAAGGGACCGGTCCGGCAGGCTCGGAGGCCCCGCCCCCGATCGATGCGCGGAAGTCACTTCCGGCCGGATCGGAGAATTCGGATCGTGCGACCTGGAACGTCGGGGCCCCGCCCCTTGACACGCCATCGCAGTACGGCGATTTCGCCGTCGTCACCTCGGTCCTTGACAGGATGTCTGTGCCGCCCGACTTCTCCTCGGACGTCCCGCTGCGCTGGATCCACCGCCGCGACGGGGACACGGAGATCTACTTCGTGGCCAATCCCGAACCGCGGACCGTCGACGCGACGGCGGTCTTCCGGGTCGACGGCAAGCGGCCGGAGCTCTGGGACCCTCTCGAAGGGACGAACCGGCCGCTGACCGGGTACGCCGCATCCGAGGGACGCACGTCCGTCCGCCTGGGGTTCGAGCCGCATCAGTCGTTCTTCGTCGTCTTTCGCCAGACCGGATCGCTCGTTACGGCGCGCGCCGCCTCATCGGCATCCGGCCCGGGGCCGGCCGTCTCAGAGGACTTCCCGGATTTAACCGCGATCGCAGAACTCGAAGGGCCCTGGGAGGTTTCCTTCGACTCCGAATGGGGCGGTCCGGAAAAAGTCACTTTCGCGGCCCTCGAAGATTGGAGCCTACGGCCCGAAGAGGGGATCCGGTTCTATTCGGGGACGGCCACTTATACCAAGACGTTCGACCGTCCGGAGACCGCCCTTCCCGGCTTCCAGGCCCGCCGCCTCTGGCTCGACCTGGGCACGGTCAAGAACATCGCCTCGGTCCGGCTCAACGGCCGCGACCTGGGCGTCGTCTGGTGCGATCCTTGGCGGGTCGACATCACGGACGCGGTCAAACCGAAGGGCAATCGCCTCGAGATCCGCGTCGCCAACCTGTGGCCCAATCGGCTCATCGGCGACGAGCGGGAGCCCGCGGACGCCGAGTACGCGCCCGGCGGCAATCTCGCCCGCTGGCCCGAATGGCTCCTGAAGGGCGAGCCGCGCCCGTCGCCAGGCCGCCTGACGTTCTCGACCTGGAAGCATTATGCCAAGGATTCGCCGCTGCTTCCGTCCGGCCTGCTCGGCCCCGTAAGGATCCTGGAAGCTATTTCGAAAAAAAATTGACGGAGCCTTGACAACTTCGGGTCCGCCGGCCGCTATGGTAGGGATGTCATGAGAAGAACGCTCTTCCTGGTCCCGCTCCTGGCCGCGGCCGCCGGACTCGTCCCCTTGGACGCCCGGGCCGCCCAGATCAGAAGGACCGAGATCGCGGCCACCGCCGTTGCCCTCTTCGGCGAGAACATGACCTACGGCGATTTCTCCCATATCGGGCCGGGAGTCCGGATCGATATCAATCCGGCGAGATGGCTGATGATCTCCCCCGAGATCTCTTACCTTGCGGGTCGGGACGGTGGCCTCAGCTTCGCCGCCACGGTGAACGGCCGATTTGGCCCGGCATACGCCGGGCTGGGCGTCGTCTCTCTCAACAAGACCGCCGCGGTATTCTTCAAGGAACGAGGCGCCATCATCAACGCCTTCTGGAAGGTCCATGCCGGCCTCAAGGGCCGTCATTGGCTATCGGCCATATCCTACGTCACGGACAGTTTTTGCCGGCCTTGGCTTCACGGGTTCGGCGCTACGGTCGGGTATATCTTCTGATCAGGCCGCCTTTCTTGACACATGTTCCGCTCGGGGCATAGAATCGAATTGCCCGCCGTGGGGTTAATCGGGCATAAGCGCTGGGCCCGTCGGGGCCCAGAACAAGGGAGGGACTAACATGGGTCTGTTCGGCAAGTCTTTCGACGAAAAGGTCAACGACGCCGTCGCCGTCATCAACAAGTCGGACCTCGGCGTCACCGGCCTCCGGGCCAAGGTCGACGGCAAGGTCGTGACCCTCGAGGGCCAGGCCGCGAACCTCGAGGCCAAGGGCCGGGCCATGCTCGAGTTCAACAAGATGGTCAAGACCGAGAACACCATCAACAAGATCCAGGTGCAGGGCGCGGCCGCCCCATCGACGCTCCCGGGCCCCGGAGCCCCGGCGCCGGCCGAGGCCCAGATCTACGAGGTCAAGCCCGGGGACACGCTCGGCCACATCGCCCAGCGCTTCTACGGCAAGGCCAGCCTCTACACCAAGATCTTCGAGGCCAACCGGGACATCCTCAGCAACCCCGACCTGATCAAGGTCGGCCAGAAGCTGAAGATCCCCAAGCTCTGATGCTCGGGCTTCTCGCGGCCTTCGGGCTGGCGGCGGCGACGGGCCTCAACGCCTATCTGCCGCTCCTCATCGTCGGGCTCCTGGCCCGTACCACGGACCTCATCGCCCTCGAGGCGCCTTGGAGCGCCCTGACGAATCCGGTCGTGCTCGTCGTCATCGGCGTCCTGCTCGCGATCGAGTTCACGGTCGACAAGATCCCGGCGGTCGACACGGTCAACGACGTCATCCAGACGATCTTCCGGCCGGCGGCCGGGGCGATCCTTTTCGCGGCCAGCGGCAACGTCATCAGCAACGTCAGCCCCGTCCTGGCCATGGTCTGCGGCCTGCTCATCGCCGGAGGGGTGCACACGGCCAAAGCGGCGGCCCGGCCGGTCGTGACCGCGGGGACCGCGGGAGTGGGGAACCCCGTCGTCAGCCTGGCCGAGGACGCCGTCTCCGGCGTCACGACCGTCTTGGCCATCGTCGCGCCCCTCCTGCTGACGCTGCTCGTCCTCCTGGCCGTCTGGCTCTTCATCCGCTGGTCGAGCCGGAGGAGCGCCCGGGACTAGAGCGTGGCGCCCGGTCCGGTGAAAATGTCCCTCGCCGCCTCGAGCGGGAGTCCCGAATACGGGTGGCTCAGCTTCTTGAGGCCGTCAGGCGGCGGAGCCGGAGCAGGAAGATGAAGGCGACGGCGTTGAGCCCGGCCGCGGCTAGGGCGACGGACGCGAAGCCGAGCCCGTAGAGGCGGGGCGAGAGGAGTGACCCGAGGGCCCGGCCGAGCGAGAACGAGGCCGCGTAGAAGGCGAGGAGCGTCGCCCGGGCCTGCGGCAGGATCTCGCTCATGACCGGGAGCATGCTGACGACCGTATACTCGAAGGTCAGATAGAACAAGGCCAGCCCGACGAGCGCCGTCGCCATGGTGCGGCCGGCCAGGGGGAGGACGAGGACCGCCAGCGAGTTCGCGGCCAGGCCGATCATCAGGGCTTTCACCTTGCCGAGGCGGTCGACCGTGGCCGCGACGAGGCCTTCGCCGCCGAACTCGGCGATGCCGATGGCGGCGGCCGTCGCCCCCAGGGCCGCGAGCTTGAGCCCGAACGAATCCTCGAGCCAGACGCCGAAGACGAGGTTGACGAGCTCGTTCGACATGCTCACGGCCAGGATGACGGCGATCCCGGCCAGGGCCGCGGGGGAGCGAAGGACGGCCCTGTAGCTTTCCCGGTGGCCGGCCCGCCGGACCGTTTCCGATAAGTCTCCCTCGGCGGCCGCTCCCGCACTTGGCCTCCGGGCCATGGTCATCCGAACGGTCACGAGGCCGGCCAATCCGAGGCCGGCCAGGACAAGGAACGGGGACCGCCAGCCGAACCGGGCGATGAGGAATCCGGCCGCTGGGACGCCCAGGATGAAGGCGAGCGACCAGCTGAGCTCGGTCAGGGCCAGGGCCCGCCCTCGCTTCTCATAGGGGATGATGTCGCTCAGGTGGGCCAGGACGGCCGGATCGATGACGTACTTGCCCACGGTCATCAGCATGAGCGCGACCGCGAAAGCGATGAATCCCGGCCCGGCGAAGGCCAGGAACGCCCCGGCCGCGAACAACCCCAGCCCGAGCGTCAGGCCGAACCGCCGTCCATGGCGGTCCGTGAGCGGGGCGAGAAGGGGTCCGAGGGCGCCCGACGCGGACCGGGCCGACAAGGCCAGCGACATCGCCGCCAGATCGACCCCCAAGGCGCGGGCCAGGACAGGCAGGAAGGGATAGACCATCCGGTAGGCGGTATTGGAGACCGTCCGGACGCCGACGAAGACAGCGAGCTTCGAACCGGGCTTTTTCAGGCGACGGCCGCTTTCTTCTTGCCGAACCGCAGCTTCATGGTCAGGATCTTGTCCGAAGAGAAGACCCGGGCGGCGAAGACGACCAGGACGATGAACACGAGGAGCATGTAGCCGAGCCCGGCCGCGATCATCCCGTAGTTGCCGAGGTAGAGGTTCTGCGA
>Ga0209706_10001349_pt1 | contig 13884 bp, 7 predicted proteins | sample PPLLaktember2015_6_FD_187263 | JGI IMG/M metagenome (GOLD analysis project Ga0209706, IMG submission 187263) | Freshwater sediment microbial communities from Prairie Pothole Lake near Jamestown, North Dakota, USA - PPLs Lake P8 Core (1) Depth... | ecosystem: Environmental > Aquatic > Freshwater...
CCCGAAGCCCGTCGTCAGGGTCTTTTTGCCTTCGGACATGTCAATCCCTCCTTTTTGTTTTTATGTATGGGCGATGGGACCGGGTCCCGATCGAGCGAGGGGAGCGGGCGGGGCGCGGAGCAGGGACGCGATTCGCGCGGGGGGTCGGCGCGCCGGCCGCGCAGGAGGTGCAGGCGCCGTGGAACTCGACATGCCGCGACTCGACCCGTCCCAGGGCGGCGGCCGCGCGGGGGATGGGCAGGAGATCGAGATCCCGGTCCTCGAAGTCGACGGCGGCGCCGCAGCGCGTGCAGATGAAGTGGTGGTGGGGCGCGAGGTTGGCGTCAAACCGGACGTGCCGGCCGGGGGGGCGGACAGCCGAGATCAGGCCGAGCTTGGCGAACAGGGCCAGAGCCCGGTAGATGGTGTCGAGCGAGACGCACGGCAACGTCCGGTGGACCTCGCGGTGAATGGCGTCGATGTCCGGGTGGTCGGTCGTCGCGGCCGTCTGTCGATAGATCTCGAGGCGTTGCGGCGTCAGCCGGACCTCCGCGCCGCGCAGGACGCGCGCGAAGTTGTCCATCATCGCCGCGAGTTCCCGATCGGTCCGCTTCATGGCGCTGCCTCTAAATAAGAATTGTTACTAGGTAAGAATAAACCAACATCTAGCCTCGTGTCAAGGGAAAAAAGGACACGCGTGAGTGCGCCAGGATACAGCGGACCGGCGGGGCCGACCCCGCTCCGTCCGCGCTTCTTCAGACGCCGTCGCCGGTGTACTTCGTCAGCAGGGTCTTGCGGAGCCGGCGGTAGAGGTCGACGAGCTTCTCCATCCGCGCGACGGTCAGATCGGTCAGGTATTGTGCGGCGCCGGCCGGGTCGGTCTTGAGCAAGGCCTCGGCCTTGGCGTCCACCTCCGCCTGTTCGGCGAAGAAACCCGTCTCGACAGGGTCGCGGACCGCCTGGACGTCCTTGAGCGCCGGCTGCCAGCGCAGGAGCGCCAGCTTCTCCACGAAGTCGTAGGCCCAGCGGGCCGAGTCCTCGTTGAACTCCGCGAAATCGTAGGTCTTGTAGAGATGGGAGACATCGGTGGCGCCGGCGTAGATGGGGGCGTACGGGCCGATCTGGGGATTGTCGACGTAGACCCAGTAGATGCCGCCGACGGCGTCGGGGAGCCAGGAGCGGAGCTGGGCGACCATGCCGTAGCCTTGGCCGGCGATCGTGCGGTGATGGCGGAGGCGCAGGACCTTCTCCATCTCGGCGGAGATGTAGGGCGAGGCCATGGGGCTCTTCTCGAGCCGTCCGCCCCCCGCCGGGACCATCCAGGCCGGATCCAGGGTCATGTCGTAGATCGTGTTCTCGAAAGCGGACCGTTGCAGGGCGATGATGTCCTGGACCGAGACCTTCTTCTCCGGCTTGAACGAATAGGGGTAGAACGCGGCGCCCTCGAAGGACTGGGCGTAGAGCGTCCGCGGCCCGGCGGCGTCGGTCAGGGCCCTCTTCGGCCAGGGCTTGAGGGACGGCGCGAGCGTGCTGGTCACGAGCCACATCCGGCTCAGGTTCCCTTCCATGACGGGCGGCGCGTAGGCCTCCTGCCAGATGAAGGGCCGGCCGCTCTTTGCGTCGTGCCAGCCGCGCTCGACGGCCTCGGACATATAGTTCGGCGAGACGAGCGTGTCGGGGCTTTTGGGGTCGACCTCGCGGATCCGGAAGTAGTTGGCGATGACGACGATGTGGTCGTCCGGGACGCGGCGGGCGACCCAGATGGCGCCCGGCTTGCCGCTCCCGGGGGTCCACTCGGCGCCGACGCTGCAGATCTCCATCGTCCAGAGCTCGCGCGGGTCGGCGACGCACAGGGACTCCGAGCCGCCGCAGGAGGGGAGGAAGCCGTACTTCTCAACCAGGGCGCCGATGAGCTTCACGGCCTCGCGGGCCGTCGCGCACCGCTGCAGGGCGAAGACCTGGGCCTGCTCGATGGTCATGATCTGACGCGTGAGACCTTCGATATAGGCGACGTCGAGCTCGGCGCGCTGGGAACAGGTGCTTTCGCCGATGGCCAGCTGCTTCTCGTTCATCTGGGAGTAGCCGGTGTGGAAATACGTGTAAGTGCGTTCGACCTGGGGGATCTCGCCGATGACCTTGCCGAATTCGCCGAGAGGCAGGGCGTGGCGGTCATCCTCGGCGCCGAAGTAGACCATGCCCCAGTGGACCGGGACCATGGCCCCCTTGGGGAAGGTCCGGCCGGGGATGACCTGGACGCGGCATTCGCTGCAGGCGTCGGTGTGCGAGGTGATGACCGAGCCGTCGGCGGTCGCCAGGCGGCCGGCGCCGATGACGGTACAGCCTTCGAGCTTGGCGCCCTCGGCGGCGAGGGGCGGGACGGCGACAGCGATCGAGAACGCGATCGCAGCCGCGATAGCTATCCTGGCGAATGGACTTGCCATGAACTCCTCCTCACAATGGGGTCGGACCTCAGGAATAATAATGGAAATCAGCATCTTAGGTCCAGTTTTAGGGCGGTTTTAGCCTTACAGAAGGCCTTTTCGGGGTTAAAAACGCGAAGTCTCCGCCCGATGAAATGGCTCATTTTTGGGGCCAAAAACCTTGTTTATAAGCCTTTTGAGGGACAAATACAGGGCCTAAGTATCTGAAAATATTGTGATTGCTGAGGTCCGACCCCATTATCTCAAAATCACGGCAGCGCCGCCGCCGGCGGCCAGCTTCAGGGTCAGCTTGTCGCCGGCCCTGACCGCCCGTTTCGTGATCTCGAGGCTCGTCGCGACCGTCGCGGCGTCAGCTCCGTCGGCGAACACCGTGGCCTCGAATTCTCCTTCGCCGAGGAAGTCGAGCGGCAGCACGAGGTCCCTGGCGTCCCAATTCGTCATCGCGCCGATCCACCACGCGTCCCCGCTGCGCCGGGCGATGGCCACGTATTCGGCCGGCCGGCCGCCGAGGACCCGCGTGTCGTCCCACACCGTCGGCACTTGCTCGAGGAACTCGAGCCCCGGCTGGCCCTCGTAGGCCTCCGGGTAATCGGAGACCATGACGAGCGGGCTCTCATACACGACGTACATGGCCAGCTGATGGGCCCGCGTGCCCTGCGACATCGGGGCGATGAACCGGACTTCGAACTGCCCCTGGGCCGCGTTCCGGAACGCCCCGGGCGTGTAGTCCATCGGCCCGGCCAGCATCCGCGTGAACGGGATGGTGACGTCGTGCTCCGGCGTGATCGCGTCGCTCCACTTGCTGTACTCGAGGCCCATGACGCCCTCGCGCGTCAGCAGGTTCGGGTAGGTCCGCCGCAGCCCGGTCGGCTTGTACGCGCCGTGGAAATCCACGGTCAGCCGGTGCTCGGCGGCCTTCTTCACGACCTTCTCGTAATAGTTGACCATGACCTGGTCGTCGCGGTTCATGTAGTCGACCTTGATGCCCGCCGCGCCCCACTTCTCATAAAGAGCCATGGCTTCGTCCATGACCCGGTCGAGGGCCTGCCACTCGACCCAGAGCAGCGTGTCGACGCCCTTCGACTTGCCGTAGGCGATGATCGCCGGCACGTCGACCTCGGGCTTGTGGCGCAGGATGTCCTCGATCCGGCCGTCCGCCGACATCGGCGCCCAGCCGGCGTCGACGAGCATGAACTCGAAGCCATGGCGGGCCGCGAAATCGATGTAGTGCTTCATCGTGGCCGTGTTCATGCCCGGTTTGAACGGAACGCCCGTGGCGTGGCTTCCCGACCACCAATCCCAGGCGGCCAGCCCGGTCTTGATCCACGACGTGTCGGCGAGGGCGCACGGCGCGCTCAGGTTCAGGATGAGGTAGTTCGCCTCGATGAAGCGCCCCGGGTCCGGCCCGGCCATGATCACGCGCCAAGGCGTCGCCTTGGGCGTTTCGCCGATGACCGGCTGGTCGAACGGCCGGCGCGGCGCGACCGACAGCCGGGCCGTCAGGGCGTTGGGCACGCCCGCGACCCCGCCCACGTACATCCCGGCGTAGTCCGTGAGGTCGGCCTCGAGGATCGCCGCCCACAACCCCGCGGCCGGCAGCTCGACGAGCACCGGCAGATTGACGAGCGAGGCCGGCTTGATGTCGCGGAGCGGCGTCCGGTCGAACTTGCCCTCGTTGCTCGTGTCCCAGCGCCCCAGGTTCAGGGCGAAGGCCGCGGCGTCCTCGGCGAAGTAGAACCCCGTCGATTCGGAGGCGATGGTGACCTGGCCGAGCGCTTCCTGCTTCGGCAGGACGTAGCGGAAGGCGACGCCCTCGTCGTAGGCCCGCAACACGACGTCCATCCTCCGGTTGGGCGCGTTCTTTTCCCTCAGCGCCACGACGAGCTCGTTGTATTTGTCGGGGATCGTCCGCTTGGCCCCGAAGGCGTTCTCCCAGGTCGAATCGCCGGACCGGCTCTCCGTTCCCAGGACTTCGAGCCCGTGGTCCAGGGCCTCGCCGCCGGCGAGGTCGAGCCCGAGCGGGGAGTCCGAGAGGACCGCGGCCCCCTTGTACGTCACCCGATAATACGGACGCTCGCCCGGAAGATAGGGCTGCGGCTTGGCCGCGAGCGCGACCGATATCGTGAGCAGGCCGTCGGGCGACGAGACGGCCATTGGCTCTCCGCCCCCTCCGTCTTTCGCCGGCGCGCAGGCCGCGCCGTTGAGCGCGAGAACGAAAGCGAATAAGAGGACCAAGCCGTGTCTCTTCTTCATTGGAAGCCTCTCCAATCTTCGGAAGATAAAGATGACGACGCGCCGCGATTCTACTTCACTTCACGCGGCGCCGACAAGCGCCGGCCGGCGTCGCGCCTCCCGGCCAACGCAACGACATGCCGCCGCAATCATGAACCAGCCCGCGAGCTCAGTCGCCGATCTTGGCAGCGATGGGCATGCGCCGGCCGACCCCGAAGGCCTTGGTCGTGACCTTGATCCCCGGCGCCGCCTGGGCCCGCTTGTATTCGCTCCGGTCGACCATGGCCGCGACCTTGCGCACGACCTCGGCTTCGAAACCCCGGCCGATGATCTCGTCGACCGAGCGAAGCTCCTCGACGTACTCGCGGAGGATCCGGTCGAGGACCGGGTAGGGCGGCAGCGTGTCCGTGTCGCGCTGGCCGGGCTTGAGCTCGGCGCTCGGCGGCTTGTCGATGACGGTCCGGGGGATCGTCTCGCCTATCCGGTTGATGTGGGCCGCGAGCTCGTAGACCAGCGTCTTGGGCACGTCGGACAGGATGGCCAGGCCGCCGCTCATGTCCCCGTAGAGCGTGCAGTAGCCGACCGCGAGCTCGCTCTTGTTCCCGGTCGACAGCAGCAGATAGCCGAACTTGTTGGAGAAGGCCATGAGGATCGTCCCGCGGATGCGGGCCTGAAGGTTCTCCTCGGTCGTGTCGGCCGCGCGCCCGGCGAAATGCGGCTTCAGGGCCTCGACGTAGCCTCCGTAGAGCCCGCCGATCGGGATCTTCAGGCAGCGCATCCGCAGCCTCCCGGCCAAAGCGATCGAATCGTCGACGCTCCCGGCCGACGAGTGCGGCATCGGCATCGTGACGGCGAGGACGTTCTCCGGTCCGACGGCCTCGCAGGCCAGGGCGCAGACCACCGCCGAATCGATGCCTCCCGAGAGGCCAATGACCGCCTTCGTGAAGCCGCATTTCCGCATGTAGTCGCGCAGGCCGAGCAGGAGCGCCTCGTGGACCGACTCGACCGTCCCGAGCGGCGCGAACAGCCCCGGCCGCCCGGCGCCCGCGGTCTCGACCGTCAGGACCTCTTCGCCGAACGCGGCCCCCACGGCCAGCGGCTCGCCGGCGCCGTCGAATGCGAGGCTCCGGCCGTCGAAGACGAGCTCGTCGTTGGCCCCGACCTGGTTGACGAAGACGAACGGTCGCCGGTGCGCCCGGGCGTGACCGCGGATGAGCCCGTAGCGGATCTCCTCCTTGCCGGCGTGGAACGGCGAGGCCGAGATGTTGACGAACAGCGTCGCGCCCTTGTCCGCGAGCACGCTGACCGGGTCGAGGCCGTAGAGCCGCCCCTGCGGCCAGAGCTCGGCGTCCGTCCAGGCGTCCTCGCAGATCGTGAGGCCCAGCGTCTCGCCCTTGAACGCGACCGTCCGGATCTCCGGCGCCGGGGCGAAGTAGCGCGTCTCGTCGAAGACGTCATAGGTCGGGAGGAGCGACTTGTGCTGCTCGAGGAGGATGCGGCCGCGGTGGGCGAAGATCGCGGAGTTGTAGAGGGGCTTGCCGGGATTCTCACCGGCGGGGACCGGCCCTCTTTCCGCTCGGACCCGGCGCGGCGCCCCGAAGATCAGGCCCGTCTCGGGACGGGTGGCGGTCAACCGGACGAGCCCCTCCAAGGCCGGCCCGGTCTTGTCGATGAACCACGGCCTCTCGAGCAGGTCCCAGGGCGGATAACCGGTCAGGACGAGCTCGGAGAAGACGACCAGGTCCGACCCGGCCCGGGCCGCCTCTTCGTACGTTTTGGCGATCCTCGCCGCGTTGCCCGCGATGTCGCCGACGGTCGGATTCAGCTGGGCCAGTGTGACCTTCATGGCAGCCGCCCCTCCTTCCCGGATTGGTTATATCAGCAACAATTCGGGGACACAATACCATTTGCCGAATTCGGGGCCCTTCCTTATACTCGGTGGCGATCCGGCCTCCGAAGGAGATACCATGATGAACGGCAAGAACTTCAAGCCCGGGGCCCGGGCGGCCGCCGCCGTCCTGATCCTCCTCGCGGGCTGGGCCTGCCGCGCCCCCGGGACCGGGACGACCAAGCTGACCCATAAGGGCTCTGTTTACACCCTCCGCTTCGACGGCGAGCCTTGTCTGCGCTTTTCCCTTCCCGAGCTCACCGGCGCCGGCCTGCCGCGGGTCGATGTCGGCGAGCCCGACGACTCCGGCTGGCGGCGCGTCGGGCTCGTCTGGGACGTCCCCGCCGCCGTCGCCCAGGACGAGCTTTCGGTCCGCTTCGACTTTCCCTTCGAGCCGGATTTCTGGTGGGCCCCGCACCTGGCGCCCGAAGAGGGCTACGTCATCGCCCAGCACGTCTTCCGCTCGCCGGCCCTGATCGCCGCCCGCGGCCCGATGACGGTCGTCATCGTGCCCGACCTCGACATCGTCGGCTCCCGTCCCGAGAATCACTGGTTCCTCGACTTTGACGCCCGGAGCCGGCGCGCGTGGCTGGGCCTGGTCATGACCGAGATCCCCGACCACGTCCTCTTCAAGAAAGCGCCGGGGATGACCTTCGCTCCCGGAAAGGTCGAGCTGGGCTTTTTCGTCGCCGCGCACCACGATCCCGGCCCGGTCCGGAACCCCTGGCGAGAGACGTCGGCCTTCCTCTGGAGGCGCTGGGGCGCCCCGCTCCAGGCCAAGGGCGAGCCCATACCGGGCCGCCTCGAGCCCTATGTCCGCCGGACCTACGATTGGGCCTTCGACGGCTGGGGCAAGTTCGTCTGGCAGGAGTTCGACCTCGGCGGCAAGCGCGTCGGCGCGCCCCAGTTCATCGTCAATATCTCGCAGTCGCCGAACTACCCCGGACCGTGGTACCAGCGGGAGTTCCTCTCGATCTGGAACCAGGCCTGGTTCTCATCGCTCCGGAGCGCTTCCGGGCTCTTCCGCTACGGCCGCTACATCGGCGGTGATGAAGGCAGCGCCCTCCTGGCCAAAGCCCGGCTGACCAAAGAGCTAGCCCTCGCGGCGCCCATGACGGACGGCCTGTTCCCCGCCGTTATCGGCACGGCCAACGACATCGTCGAGATCGAGGGCCGGAAGCTGAGCCGGCCGCGCGGCTGGGCCGAGGCCCGCTGGTCGAACTCCGACCGCACGCCCCGCGACCACGGCATCACGCCCGAGTGGTTCCACGTCCTCGACATGAGCTGGACGGCGCTGCTCATGCTGCGCTGGCACGATGAGCTCGAGCGGGACGCCCGCCTTCTCGATTACGCCCGGGCCTACGGCGAACGGCTTCTCGCGCTCCAGGACGCCGAGGGCTTCTTCCCCGGCTGGCTCCATCCCGGGACGCACGCGCCAGGCCCGGTGATGAACCGGACGCCGGAGTCGAGCCTCAGCGCGACCTTCCTGCTGAAGCTCGCCGCGGCGGCCGGCGAGGCGAAATACCGCTCCGCCGCGCTCCGGGCCGTCGACGCGGTCCTGGCCGGGATCGTCCCGGAGGGACATTGGCTCGACTTCGAGACCTATTGGTCCTGCAATCCCTGGGGCCGCGAAAAGTATCTCGAGCGCAAGATCGAGCGCAACGCCATGCACAAGCAGAACACGCTGTCGATGTTCTGGACCGCCGAGGCCCTCCTGGCCGCGTTCAAGGCGACGGGCGAGCCGCGCTACCTCGGCTGGGGCCGGCGGACGCTCGACGAGCTGGCCATGGCCCAGCAGGTCTGGCAGCCTCCGTTCATCCACGTCCCGGCCCTGGGCGGCTTCGGGGTCATGAACGCCGACGGCGAGTGGAACGACTCACGCCAGACGCTCTTCGCCGAGCTCTTCCTCGACTACGGCCGCGAGACCGGGGACCCGGCCCTGACCGAGCGGGGCCTGGCCGCCCTCAAAGCCGGCTTCGTCATGATGTACTGCCCGGAGAATCCCGCGGTCAAGGCCATGTGGGAGAAGGTCTATCCGTGGTTCGGCCCGGCCGACTACGGCTTCACCATGGAGAACTACGGCCACGGCGGCCGGACGAGCGCCGAGGGCGAAGGCATGGGCGTCTTCACGATCTACGATTGGGGCAACGGCGCGGCGGCCGAAGCGGCCATGCGCATCCTCGACCACTACGGCCCGCTGGTCGTCAGGGAATCTCCCGCGCGCTGATCGAATTAGAGGGCCGAGCTCGATCCCGAAGCCGGGCTCGATCCCGTAGAGCCGGAGCTTGGATTGGGTATCGGAAATTGATATCGTGTCCCAGACCGGGAGGAGACCATGAAACGTATCGCCGCCGTCCTGAGCCGGAGCGCCTGCCTGTGTGCGGGCTTGGCCGGGCTCGCGTTCTTCGTTGCGTGTGATAAGGGTCCGGCCCCGGCCGACGTGCCGGTCGCGGCGCCCGCCGCCGTCGGGATCGACGAGCTGGCCCGCCTGGACCTCCTGCCGCGGCTCAAGCGGTCGGTCAAGGTCGGCCTGGTCTCGAGTTACGACCGGAGCGGCGGCAACGACGACGGCTTCAGCGGCAAGTACTCCTTCCTGCGCAAGGAGGGAGCCGGGCTGGTCATCGCCGACCTCGAGGGCCCGGGCGCGATCTACCGCATCCACACGCCCACGCCGACCGAGGACATCATCGAATTTTATTTCGACGGCGAGGCGGCGCCGCGGCTGAGCCTGAAGGTGATCGAGCTCTTCGACGGGACGCGGCCGCCGTTCACGGCGCCGCTCGCCGGGTCGGGGGTCGGGGGCTATACGTCCTACGTGCCGCTGACGTACGCGAGGTCGTGCAAGGTCGTCATCAAGGCGGAGTCGTTCCAGTTCTACGACCTCAATTTCGCCGTGTTCCCGGCCGGGGTCGAGGTCGAGACGTACGCGGATCCGCCCGGGGCGGACTTCCTGGCCCGGGTGGCCAGGGCGGGAGAGATCGTCGGGCGGGCGGGGTCCGACATCAGCGCGGCGCTCGTTCCGGGGGGCGCGGCCGTGGCGACGAAGGCGGTCAAGGCGAGCCTGGCACCCGGGGGCAGGGCCGTCCTTTACGAGAGCTCCGGACCGGGCCGGGTGGTCGGGCTGAGGCTCGGGCCGGCCGCGGCCTTCGCGGGAGGAGATCGCGACATCCTCATCCGGGCCTACTGGGACGGCGCGGCGGAGCCGGCCGTCGATTGCCCGGCCGGCGACCTCTTCGGCTACAGCTTCGGCGACCCGGCCGTGCGGTCGCTGATGCTCGGCACGACGGACGAGGGCGTCAACTATTTCTACTTCCCGATGCCGTTCGAGCGGGCGGCCCGGATCGAGCTCGTATCGGAGCGGGCGGCGGGGACTCCGGCCGTTGAGATCGCGGCCGAGGTCGTCACGGCGGCGGTCGGGAAGGGCGCGGACGAAGGCCGGTTCTACGCCCGGTGGCGCCGCGAGAACCCGTGCACGGAGGGGCAGCCTTACACCTATTTGAAGACGACGGGGCGCGGCCACGTCGTCGGGGTCATGCTCCAGGCGCAGGGGCTCGAGAGCGGGCACACGGGCTTCTTCGAGGGCGACGACCGGGCCGTGATCGACGGCGAGCTGGCCGTGCCGGGGACCGGGTCCGAGGACTCGTTCAACGGCGGCTGGTACGACGTGCCGGGGCGGTGGGAGACGCGGACGTCGCTCCCGCTCAGCGGCTGCCTCGACTACCGCAAGCCGCTGGCTCGGACCGGCGGGTACCGGTTCTTCCTGACGGATTCCTACGCCTACGGGAAGTCCGTCGATTACACGATCGAGCACGGGCCGGAGGGCAACGCCGTGCCGACGGACTATGCCAGCGTCGTCTTCTTCTATTCGCTGGAGCCGCCGGCGGGGGGCGAGGCCATGAGGCCGGCCGCGGAGCGCCGGGTCAGGGGCCTGGACAGGATCGTTTTCGTTCCGGGCTGGAACGTCCCCATCCACACGATGTCCATCCAGAACGCGACCTGGACGAAAGAGGTGTCGGCGATCGGAAAGGAGCGGGTCCGGCACTTCACGGTGAAGACGAGCGGCGACGACATCTTCGGCCCGCACCATGTCTCGTTCATCTGCGGCCTGCCCGAGGCCGGGCGCTACCGGGTCTCGGTCAAGGCGATCGTCGGGCCGGACCAGGGCCTCCTGCGGGTCTACGAGCGCGACAGGCCGGCGGGGGAGGCCGTGAACTTGTACGCGGAGGAGCGCGCGATCGGCGGGCCGATGGCGCTGGGGACGTTCGAGATAAGGAAGGGCGAGAACATCCTCTATCTGTATCTGACCGGCAAAGACGAGCGGTCCCGGGGGATCGGCCTGGATCTCCTCGAGATCGTCTTCGAGAAGGCGGATTGACGGGATGGCGGATCGGCGGCGAATGGGGGGGCGGGGCGGATCGGGACCTATCGGGGATCTAACGGGGACATGTACCTATGGTACGTGTCCCCAGGCTGGCGCCGGAGCGGACGGCTTAGAGGACCTATCGGGGACATGTCCCTACGGTACGTGTCCCCAGGCTGAAGAGGAGGAATGACATGCTGAAGACGAAAGAGCAGCGCCGGCTCGACCCGGTCTACGTCATCATCATGGCCGTCATCGCGGCCCTGCCGTTCCTCTTGTTCCGCCTCATCGCGCCGGGCTCCAAGGCGGGGACGGCCGCGAAGATCCCGGCGCCGACGCTGGCGATGAGCCTCTCCGGCGAAGCGGCCTCCTGGGCCGCGGACACGCTGGCCGGCCTGACGCTCGAGCAGAAGATCGGCCAGATCATCACCTCGGACGTCACGGGCGGCTACATCGCCGAGGACGACCCGCGGTTGGCGCGGTGGCTGTCGCTCGCGCGCGATCACGGCCTGGGCATGTTCGTCCTTTACGGGGGGACGCCGCGCGACGTGGCCCGGCTCCTCAACCGCCTGCAGAAGGCGGCGACGGTGCCGCTCCTCATCTCGGCGGATTTCGAGGGCGGGCCGGGGCAGCAGGTGACCGGGGCGAGCGAATACCCGGCCAACATGGGTTTCGCGGCGGCCGGGGACGAGGACCTGATGCGCCGGGCCGCGGCGGCGGGGGCGGTCGAGGGGCGGGCCATGGGCATCCACCTGACCTACACCCCGGTCTGCGATATCGCCTGGGACCCGGACAACCCGGCCGAGAGCGTCCGCTCGTTCGGCGGCGACCTTGACCTGCTCGGGCGCATGGTCCGGGCCTATGTCCGCGGCTATCACGAGAACGGCATGCTGACCTCGGCCAAGCACTTCCCGGGGCGGGGCGATGTCGCGGACATGCCGGACAACCCCGGCTGGGCTTGGATCGACAAGGCGGCGGAGGAGGTCGAGGCCCAGGAGTTCCGGGCCTTCAAGCACGGCATCGACGCGGGCGTCGATTTCGTCATGACGGAGCACATCGCGGTGCCGTCGGTGACGGGCGGATCGACGCTCCCGGCGAGCGTCGAGGAGAAGCTGGTGACGGGCTGGCTCAAGGGCAAGCTGGGGTTCACGGGGGTCGTCACGTCGGACGATCTCTGGTACGACAACGTGGTCGCGCGGTTCGGGGCCGAGGAGGTCGCGGTCAAGGCCTTCGAGGCCGGGCACGACGTCATCCTCAAGCCCAAAGACCCGGTCGCGACGATCGCCGCGATGGCGGCGGCGGTACGGTCGGGGCGCATCCCGGAATCGCGGATCAACGAGGCGGCCCGGAAGATCCTGACGCTCAAAGCCCGGCTCGGCCTCCATGTGAACCGGTTCGTCGACGAGGGTCGGGTCAGCGAGTTCGTCGGGACGGCGGCTCACCAGGCCATCGTGCAGGAGGTCGCCGACCGGTCCCTGACCATGCTCAAGAACGACGGGGCCGTGCCGGTCGGGGCGGGGGCGGGCGGCGGTGCGGCGGGCGCCGCGCCGAAGATCGTCAACATCAGCGTCCAGAAATTCGACGGCGATCCCATGCCGGCGGCGCTCGCGGCCAAGCTCGCGGCGGCGTTCCCGGGGGCGAGGAGCTTCACGCTGCGACCCGACATGGACCCGGGCTACTATGACGCCGTGTGGAAGGCGGCCGGGGAGTCCGACCTGGTCGTGCTGTCCTTGTTCGTGGCCCGGAACAGGATGGGGGACCCGGCGCCGTTCCGGGAGGGCGACCTGGCGTTCATCAAGAAGGTCATCGCCGCCAAGCCCAAGGCCGTCGTGGCCATGTCCTACGGCAACCCGCAGCTCATTCGCAAGATCCCGGAGGTCGCGGCGTTCCTGGTCGGTTACGGCGAGCGGGGCTGGTTCGGCAACCAGGCGGTCTACTTCGATTCGTTCATCAAAGCGCTCAAGGGCGAGCTCAACCCGTCCGGCAAGCTCCCGGTCCGGGTCCAGTAATGGGGTCGGACCTCAGGAGTTCCCTTACTTTTCAATAGTTTAGCCTCAGATTTCGCCCCGTTTTAGCCTTATAGCCGGCGTTTTTGCCATCAAAAACGCGGAATTCGCGGAGATCCACGGATCTTAGTGAAGAGACTCTTGATTTCAGTTTTGATGGCAAAAATGCCGGTTTTAAGCCTCCTTAGCCCCCAAAAAAGAAGCCAAGTTATTAATAAATATACATATTGCTGAGGTCCGACCCCATTAGGAGCCTTCGGGCCACACGCGGATCATCACGACGCCGTGGCGGGCGACATAGGCCGTGAACGAATCATTGTATACGCCGAGGTCCTTGCGGCGCCAGAGGTCGCGGACCTTCTGCGGACCGGCGACGCCGAGGTCGGACCATTTCGCCGTGACCACGCCCAGGCCGTCGCCGCGGTTGAAGAGCCCGACGGCCTTCGAGCCGTCCTCCATCTCGCGCATCCAGACCTCGAGCCCGCCGTCCTTGGCGACGCGGCGGCCGGGCCGGCCGAGCGGGTCCTGGTCGACCTCGATGATGTCGTCGTTCGTGAGCAGGCCGAGGGTGAAGTCGTCGAGGCGGGTGATGTCGCCGCTGAAGATGAGCGGCGCCGCGACGAGCGACCAGAGCGAGACGTGCGTGTACTGCTCGTTCGGCGAGAGGGGCGAGGCCTTGTTGCCGCCTTCCTTGCGGTCCTCGACGAAGGCCGAGCTGAGGATGCCGATGAGGAGATAGTCGGGGTCGTTCCAGCCGCCCGGGCCGCCATAGCGGTGGAGCTCGTTCGCGGAGTAGACGTCGAAGCCGTCGCGGAAGAGGTTGCCGACGACGTCGTGCCCGAGGTCGCCGGCCGTCCGCCAGCTGTGGCCGCCGACCGAGCGGCCCCATTCCCAGACGTTGCCCATGCCGTACTGGCAGAGATTGAGGACGATGTCGCGCGGCTGCGCGGCCAGGATGCCGCTGATGAGACGGTAGGG
>Ga0209706_10001350_pt1 | contig 13882 bp, 10 predicted proteins | sample PPLLaktember2015_6_FD_187263 | JGI IMG/M metagenome (GOLD analysis project Ga0209706, IMG submission 187263) | Freshwater sediment microbial communities from Prairie Pothole Lake near Jamestown, North Dakota, USA - PPLs Lake P8 Core (1) Depth... | ecosystem: Environmental > Aquatic > Freshwater...
CTTGGCGATGCGCTCCTGGATCTTCGGGTTCGCCAGGCCGGGCTGGCTGACCCCGGCCAGGTCGCCCTTGACGTCGGCCATGAAGACGGGGACGCCGATGCGGCTGAAATGCTCGGCCATGACCTGAAGGGTGACCGTCTTGCCCGTTCCCGTCGCGCCGGCCACGAGTCCGTGGCGGTTGGTCATCTTCGGGAGAAGGAGCAGGTCCTTCTCGCCGCCCCTGGCGATCAGCATGCCTTCGAGTGCCATTGGTCCCTCCTCGGCTCTCAGCGGCCGGATTACCAGCTCAGGCTCTCGCGGAACAGGTCCGTGACGGTCCCCTGCAGCGCGGCCCGGAAGGCCTCGATAGTCGAGATCTCCTCGCCTGTCCAGTAGTCCTTGACGAACAGGGGCGGACCGACGTTCACCTTGATCGTCGCCGGCACCCCCCACATGATGTGCGTTCCGAAGATCGACAACGGCGTCACCGGCACGGCGATGCCGCTCTCTTTATAGAGGTTGTAGGCCATGATCGAGACGCCCCGCCGGAACTCCTTGACGTAGGGGTGCGGTTCCTTGGGGTGGACGCGGCCGCGCCCCTGCAGGGCGATGATGGCCCGCCCCTTCCTCAGGTAGTCCTGGCATTTCAGGATGGAGGCGCGCTTGCTGCCGTACATGTCGACGGGGATGGTCCCGATCCGGGCGATGTGACCCGAGACGTAGTCGACCATGAACTTGTAAAAGGGGCCGAGCAGGATGTGGACAAAGCCGCCGATGCTCCCCATATGGCGATGGAGATGGCGGAGGACGAGCTCGGACGCCCCGTCCCGCGTGAAGATCATCTGATTGGCCGTGAAGTAGATCATCCGGGGCACATTCCGAAGCATGATGGATACATCCTGGTAGCTGCCGCAATGGTTCCCGATAATGACGTTCGGTCCTTCCCGGACGAAGTTCTCCCGGCCGCGGATATCGACTTTCTTGGGGAACAGGAAGAGCCGGGTGGTGCGGTCGAGGAATTTCCGGATGGACTCGAATTCTTCTTCGTAGGTACCCATGGTCGAGGAGCTATTCTACCCAAAGCGTCCCTGAATATCAAAACGCTCCGGCAGGCCGGCGCGGCCGCTTGCGCGGGCCGGCGAGGCATGCTACTTTAGGGCGCGTTACCCCTCAAGGAGGCGCCCATGATCACCCTGATACGCGGCGGCGAGGTCTTCGCCCCGGAGCCGCTCGGACGGAAGGACGTCCTCATCGCGGGCGGCGTCATCGAGGCCGTGGCCGGACCGGGGAGCCTTACGGCCGATGGCTGCGGGGCCGAGGTCGTGGACGCGGCCGGAATGCGCGTCATCCCGGGGCTCATCGACCCTCACGTCCACATCCTGGGCGGCGGCGGCGAGGGGGGCCCGGCGACGCGGTCGCCGGAGATCCGCGTCGAGGATATCGTCGCGAGCGGCGTTACGACGGTCATCGGCTGCCTCGGGACCGACGGCATCACCCGCCACCTGACCTCGCTCCTGGCCAAGGCCCGGGCCCTCGATGTCGAGGGCGTCTCGACCTTCATCTACTCGGGCTCCTACGAGATCCCCGTCCTGACCCTGACGGGGAGCGTCCGGTCCGACCTCGTCCTCATCGACAAGGTCATCGGCGCCGGCGAGATCGCCGTGAGCGACCACCGCTCCTCCCAGCCGGTCTTCGACGAGATCGCCAGGCTCGCGGCCGAGTGCCGCGTCGGCGGGCTGCTCGGGGGCAAAGCGGGCATACTCCACCTCCACCTCGGCGACGGCAGGCGCCGTCTCGAGCTTCTCCTCCGCCTCGTCCGCGAAACCGAGATCCCCGTGACCCAGGTCATCCCGACCCACGTCAGCAGGAACCCGGAGCTCTTCGAGCAGGGACTCGAGTGGGTGGCCGCCGGCGGCTCGATCGACATCACCGTCGGGCCCGAGCCCGCCCCCGGCGATCCCGACGTCAGCTTCGAGGACGTTATCGAGGCCTTCGCCAAGCGCGGCCTGCCGCTCACGCGGATGACGGCCAGCTCGGACAGCAACGGCAGCATGCCCGTCTTCGACGCGGCCGGCCGGCTCGTCCGGCTGACCATCGCCACCGAAGGGGACCTGCTACGGAAGCTCCGGGAGGCCGTCGGCACGGGCCTCCTGCCGCTCGAGACGGCCGTCCGGGTCTTCTCGACCAACGCGGCCGACTTCTACAAGCTCGGCCGGAAGGGCCGCATCGAGCCCGGCCGCGACGCCGACATCCTCCTCCTCGACAGCGGCTTTGGGCTCGTCGACGTCTTCGCCCGGGGAAAACGGATGATGGCCGCCGGGCGGCTCCTGGCCCGCGGCACGTTCAGCGCATGAAGGAGAGAGCCGATGCCCGATAAGACAACCCGGACGCCGGCGACGCCGCCCACGACCGTGACCCCAGCCCCTCCCGCCGGCCGACGGCCTTCGCTCGGCGTCGCTCTCATCCCGCTTATCGCCATGGCCCTCCTTCTCGGCGTCGGCTACGGCGTCTACAAGATCAAGGCGCAGATCCTGCTGGTCGCGGCCGCCACGATCACCGCGTTCATGGGCCTCCTGCTCGGCTTCAAGTGGCGGGACATGGAGCGGGGCATCGTCGAGAGCATTCACAAGGCCATGCCGGCCATCCTGATCATGCTCTCGGTCGGCCTTCTCATCGGCTCCTGGATGGCCAGCGGCACCATCCCCATGGTCATCTATTACGGCCTGAAGCTCATCTCGCCCAAGTTCTTCCTGGCCACGGCCTGCCTCGTCTCGTCGGTCGTGGCCGTCGCCTGCGGGACATCGTGGGGGACGATCGGAACGATCGGCGTGGCCTTCATGGGCATCGCCATGGGCCTCGGCATCCCCCTCGGACCGGCCGCCGGGGCGGTCGTCGCCGGGGCCTACTTCGGCGACAAGATGTCGCCGCTCTCCGACATCCCCAACCTGGCCACGGTCATCTCCGGGTCGAACCTGTTCGACCACATCAAACACATGATCCCGTCGGCCGGGCCCGCCTGGCTCGCCGGGCTGGCCATCTATTTCTTCGCCGGCCTGGGATACGACGCGACGGCCGCCCGGTCGGAGACCCTGGACCTCATCCTGACCACCCTCAAGGCCAACTTCCGTTTCAGCCTGCTCCTGCTCTTGCCGATGGCCGTCATCTTCTATTTCGCCATCGCCAAGAAACCGACCATCCCGGCCATGGTCCTGTCGTCCCTCGTGGCCTCGATCCTGGCCGTCGTCATCCAGAAGATCCCGTTCACGGTCGTGGCAACAGCGATGAACACCGGGCTTCCGGCGCGGACCGGGGTCGAGGCCGTCGATACGCTCCTGGCCAAGGGCGGCATGATGAGCATGATGGAGACCCAGCTCATCGCCTTCACCGCCTTCGCCTACGGCGGCATCATGCAGGCCACGGGCTGCCTCGCCGTCATCCTCGACCGGGTGATGAAGTTCACCCGGCACGTCTGGAGCCTGGTCCTGACCACGGTCGGCGCGGCCGTCCTCTCGGCCATGATCACGGGCAGCTCCTACCTGTCGATGATCCTCCCGGCCGACCTCCTGGCTCCCGCTTTCAAGAAGAAGGACCTGGCCGCCAAGAACCTGTCCCGCATCATCGAGGAGAGCGGCGGGATCATCGTGCCGCTCGTCCCCTGGAGCATGGCCGGCGTCTACATCACCGGAACGCTGGGGGTCTCGACCTTCTCCTACCTGCCCTGGGCCTTCATGAACTATCTCTCGGTCGGGATGCTCGTCCTCTTCGGCTTCACGGGGTGGACGATGTCGCCGCGGGTGCGGGACGACGAGACGCAGGCGGGCAGCTGAAGATCGGGGAGGCTAGCCCTCTTCGTCTTCGCCCTTCTCGGCCTTTTCGAGCGCCTTCTTGAAGAGCTCGTCGGCCTTGGAGTGTTTTTCCTTCTGGAGCTCGAACGTGGCGTCGAACTTGCGGTCGAACTCGCTCTGCCGATGGTGTTCCTTGACCAGGAGGTCGTCGAGCGAGCCCTTTTTCTTCTTGGCCTTCTCCGATCTCAGGACCGCCTTGGTTTCGCCGTCGATCCAGAGGGTCGCCTCGCAGCAGGGGCAGACGACCGAATAAACGCGGGTGTCATCCTTTGGCTCGGCCATGGCGTGAATGTAGCATACACGCCGCCTCCCCTTCAATTGGCCGCGGCGGTCCTCACTTGGAGAGGTCCCGCGTGAGGGCCGGGGACGCCGCTTCAACGATGCCATACTTTTTCAGCAGCTTGAAAAGCCCCTGGCGGGTCAGGCCGATCTCGGCAGCCGTCCGGGTCCGATGATTGCGGCACCGGACCAGGGCCTCCCTGAGGAACCGCCGCTCGAAATCGGCCTTGGCGTCAGCGAGCCTGTGCGAGGCCCGGGAGTACGTCTCCCCGGCCGGATTGATCTTGGGGGACAGGTATTCCTCGAGGATGAGCGGGCCGCCCGCGGCCATGACCAGGCACCGCTGGACCTCGTTCTGGAGCTCGCGGACGTTGCCGGGCCACGGATAGTGCAGCAGCAACTCGAGCGCGACCGGCGCGACGAAGGGCCGCGGCCGGCCCATCGAGCGGGAGAATTCGTCCAGGAAATGGTTGAGAAGGAGCAACGCGTCGTCCGGCCTCTCCCGGAGCGGCGGCAGCTCGATGGCGATGATCTTCAGCCGGTAGTAGAGGTCCTGGCGGAAACGGCCCCGCTCGACCTCGTGATCGAGGTCCTTGTTCGTGGCGCTGACGAAGCGGACGTCCACGGTCCGCGGGCGGGTCTCGCCGACACGGCGGACCTTCTTCTCCTCGAGGACGCGCAGGAGCTTCGATTGGAGGAGGAGCGGCAGGTCGCCGATCTCGTCGAGAAAGAACGTGCCTCCCGAGGCCTCTTCGACGAGCCCGACCTTGTCCCTCACCGCCCCCGTGAAGGAGCCGCGGGCGTGGCCGAAGAGCTCGCTTTCGAGGAGCGCTTCCGGGATGGCGGCGCAATTGACGGCCACGAACGGCCCGCCCCGTCGCGCTCCCGTCTCATGGACGGTCTTTGCGGCCAGCTCTTTCCCCGTGCCGCTCTCCCCGGCGATAAAGACCGGGGCGTCCGTATCGCGGATCTTCTCGATCATGGCCCGGACGCGCCGGACCGACGGCGCTTCGCCCAGAAAGGCCCCGGGGGCGGGAGTGTCCGGCAGCCGCGCGGCAGCATCCGCCGGGCCTCCGCCGCCGTTCTTCTTCAGCAGATAGATGACGGGGGCCATGGCCAGGGTCAGGAACTCGAGGTTGTCCGTATCGAACGGCCGGCCGTCCCCGTTCCTGGCCAGAAAGACGATGCCGGCCGGGCGGCCGCGCAGGGTCCAGGGATAGGACAGCACGCTCCGGGGACGGCGCCCGTTCCCGTCGATCTCGAGGTCGGCGAAGAGCGGCTCCTGCCGGAGGTCCCGGACGAGGACCGGACGGCCGATCTCGAGGGCCCTGCCGACCAGGGCCTCGCCGGCCTCTCCGGCGGCGGCTTCCGGGCCCGGCGCAATCGCCATGCCCCTGGCGGCCTCGAAGACCGGGTTCCCCCGCGCGTCAAAGGCCCGAAGGACGGCCTGGTCAGCGGCGACATGGTCGAAGACGACCTCGGCGGTCCTGGAAAGCAGCTGGCTGGTCATTGCCTTTCATATAACCGACGCTTGGAGGCCGGCGTTTTTCTCATTGCGCCCCCCGGGAGGAATCCCCTAGAATAGGCCTTCGGCCGTCGCGGTCCCGACGGATCCCCCGGCGAGGAGGCGTCCATGCCAAGAACCATCGCGATCCTGGGAGTTTTGGGCCTCTGCGGCGTCCTGTGCCCTGTCCTTTCCGCCCAAGGGAACCCCACGGTGGAAAGCGCCCTGAAGAAGGTTCGCATCCTGGCCATCCCCGCGGCCGGCCGGCCGGTCGACCGGACCGTGGCCGAAGAGATGCGGCGCGACCTCGTTCCGCAGGCGGAGATCAAGGCCCTCGGACCACCCGGGGCGGGAGAAGCCGGCGTCTTCCGCATCGCCGTGGCCGACGAAAAGCTCGCCGCCGGGCCCTCACCCGACGCGCTGAGGAAGGCGGGCGACAAGAGCAGGAGCTGGATGTTCCTGAAGCTCGGCCCGGACGGCTCGGGCGAGCTCACAACCTCCGCCCCCCACCTCCTCTACGCGCTTTATCGCCTCCTCAAGGACGATTGGCTCGGGCTCGACGTTTCGAGCGTCCAGGACGGGAGGATGGTCTCTCCCCGCTTCTCGCGCCTCGAGGGCGGCGACAACTACCTGGCCAATCCGAAGCGCGTCGCGGCCGGCTACGTTCCGGAGGCTTCGGTCCGCGAGCTGGCCCGCCTCGGCTTCAGCCACATTCCCGTCAACGCGCTGGCCAAGGACATGCCGGCGGAACAGGGCCCGCCCGGGGAGATCTACTATCGCTTCTACTATTTCAGCCCGGACCTCGACCAGTTCGTCGAGACCCCCCTCAACGCCGGGGCCTATTCGCCGGAATACCTCGCGGCCAATCTGGCCCTCCTCAAGGAGAACTCCCGCCTGGCCGTCAAGTACGGCCTGACGCCCGGCCTCAACATCAGCTCGCCGCGCTCCGTCCCCGACGCCGTCCTCGAAAAATACCCCTATCTGCGGGGGGCCCGGGTCGACCACCCGTTCCGCAGCTACCGTCCCCGGTTCACGCTGACCCTGTCCCATCCCGCGGTCCGCTGGCATTACGCCGAGCTCATGCGGCGGCTGATGCGCGAGGTCCCCGACCTCGGCTACATCTATCTCTGGACGAACGACAGCGGCTCTGGCTTCGAGTACACGGCCAGCCTCTACGCCGGCCGCAACGGCGGGGCCTACCTCGTGCGGGAGTGGAAATCGCATGAGGCCGTCGCCGAGGCCGCGGCGGAGAACGTCCTGCGCTATTTCCGGACACTGCGCGACGCGGCCGCCGAGACCCGGCCCGACTTTCGCCTGCTCTTCAATCTCTTCTCCTTTTCGAACGAAGAGACGTTCATCCTCGACGGCCTGACCGAGGGGCTCGACCTCTGGGTCGCGCCGAAGGAGCTCGACGACTCGCCGCGCGGACGACGATTGAAGGCGCTGCCGCAGCGCGGGAGCGAGATCTTCACCACGACGCGCCTGCAGAACAACTACCTTCTGGGCATCCCCTCGCCCTGGCTCGCCGCCGAGGAGGTCCGCGGACTTCAGGCGGCCGGCTTCGACAAAGCCCAGGTCACGGTGGACCCGGAACCGCTCGCGCCGTACGACGTCAGCAGGGAGATCCTGCGGGCGCTCAACTTCGATCCGGCCGCTGACGTCGATGCGGTCGTGGCTGCGGCGGCCGCCCGGCTCGTGGGGAAGGACGGCGCCCCGGCTCTCGTCAAGGCCTGGCGGCTTTGCGACGCGGCCGTCCGCGGCTTCCCCCCGATCATGCTCTACGGCGACAACAACTGGGGCTTCCCCTGGTATCGCCTCCTCGTCCGGCCCTTCGCCCCGGACATTGAAAAGATCCCCGAGCCCGAGCGGGCCTATTACGAAAAGTATATGACCGTGACCTTCAACAACCCCAACCTCGTCGACCTGGGCACGGACATCCTCTGGACCCTCATGACGCGCGAGCAGGCCGACGCGGCCGTCGCGCAGGCCGACCGGGCGGCATGGAAGCCCTTGGATGAGGCGATCGACGTGCTGGGCGAGACCGTCCGTACGGCTGCCGGAGAGGCGCGCACCGTCTTTGCCGACCAGCTCGACCGTGTCCGGGCCGCGCGCTCGTATTTCCGGACCCTGCGCAACACCGCCGCCTGGGTCGCCGGGGTCCATGGCTTCATCGAGGCCAAGGACGCGGCGGAGAAGGACCGGCGCCGGGCCGCGGTCCGGGCCATGGTCGACGACGAGATCGCCAACGCCAGGGACCTGGCCGCCCTCTTCGAAACGTCGAAGACGCGCTTCATGCCCGTCGACCCGGCGGGCGAGACTTTCAATATGTACGGGACGAACCTCCCCGAGCTCATCCGCAAAAAGGTCGCCCTGATGGAGAAGCACCGGAACGACGAGCCCCGCATCGACCCCGATTTCATGTGGCGCCTGCCGTCCGATGCCGGTCTCGACCCCAAAGGCTATCTGAAATACCGATGAATAAGTCCGTCGACGCTCTCGCAAAGACGAGATCCGGCCCGGCGGCGATGCTCGCGCTGGCGATCGTCCTGGGTCTGGGGGCAGGCTGCGGACCGGGCAGGCTCGATCCGTTATCGCCGGCCTTCACGGTGACCTTGCCGTCCAAAGCCCTGCCTTTCCCGACCCCCCTCCCGGCCGGCCGGAACGAACCCGGATTCGCCCTCCGCGGCACCAAGGGCTGGGCCTGGACCTGGGACCAATACCTGGCCGAGATCCCCTATCTCGCCCGGTACAAAATGAATTTCCTGATGAGCTGCTACACGAGCGTCTTCACGGATACGGTGAGCTTCGTCAACAACTGGTGGGAGCCGCTGCCGGAGAAGACGCTGGCCGGGATCGGCCGGGTCGCCGCCGCCTGCCGGGACGCCGGCATCACCTTCTGCTTTTCCTTCCACCCGGCGCTCTTCAGCGACCGGCCCCTGCGCTACGACAGCGACGAGGACTTCGCCGCGATGGGACGGAACTACGCGTCGGTCCAGGCGCTGGGCGTGCGCTGGTTCAGCCTGAGCTACGACGACATCGACGTCAAGGGCAACAAGGACCTTGACGCCCTCGGGGCCGCCCACGCCGGTCTGGCCAACCGTCTGTTCGGGCGTCTCCGTGAGACCGACCCCGCGGCCGAGCTCATCTTCTGTCCGGTCTACTATTGGGGTCCGGCCGATGAGGGCGAGGCTAAAACGTACACCGAGGCCCTCGGGCGGGCCCTCGACAGGGACATCCTCGTCTTCTGGACCGGCGACGCCATCGTGACACCGCGCCTGACCCGGAAGGCGGCCGAGTCCTTCCGCGCCGCCGTCGGCCATCGTATCGTCATCTGGGACAATTATCCCGTCAACGACCGCAGCGGCGCCCTCCATCTCGGCCCGGTCACCGGCCGCGATCCGGGCCTCGACGAGGTCGCGTACGGCTACATGAGCAACGCCCACGCCCCGCAGAACGAGATCAACCGCATTCCCTTACTGACGTGCGCGGACTATGCTTTCAATCCCCGGGCCTACGACCCCGTCCGCTCGATCGGCCAGGCCATCGTCCATCTGGCCGAAACGCCCGGCCAAAGGGCCGTGCTCAAGGACCTCGTCGAGCTCTACCCGGGGGACCTCATCAGCGGCAGCACGATGACGGGTTACAATTGCTTCACCGAAAAGACGGCCGCGCTGCTCAAAGAGCCCGGCGGGCAGCGGCTCGCTAAGCGGTTCGCCGGCCGCGCCGAAGGCGTGGCCGCCCGGCTCGACCGGGAGTTTCCGGACCGTTACGTCGAGACGAAAAGAACGCTGGCCTCTCACATCGCCCGGGCCAAGGAGATGCTCGCCGCGAAGACCGCGGCGCGATCGACTGAAGGGAGGGCCCCATGAGCGGACTGACCGTCGGCTACGGCGAAAGGACCATCACTCCGCCGCTCGGGGTCGATCTGGCCGGCTACGGATTCTATCTCGATCGCCAGGCCGGGTCGGTCCTCGACGATCTCAAGTGCCGGGCCGTCCGCCTCGAAGCCGGTGATCGCTCTCTCGTTCTCATCAGCTGCGATGTCATCGGCTTCACCGTCGACGACGCCGACGCGATCCGGGCCGCGGTCGCCGCCGCCTGCGGTCTCCCCCGCGAGGCCGTGCTCCTGGCGGCGACGCACACGCACTGCGGGCCGGCCACCCAGCCGATGTCCGGCCTCGGGGACATCGACCCCGCTTACATGAACCGCCTATCCGCGCTCATCCTCGAGGCGGCCGCCGAAGCCGTCTCGTCCCCGCGCCCCGCGGAATTCTCCTTCGCCCTGGAGGCCATCGAGCCCCTCGGATACAACCGGCGGCGGAAGGACTTCAGCGGCGTCGACCCGGTCCTCAAAGCGGCCATCTTCAAGACGCGCGATCGAAAGGTCTATCTCCTGAGCTACGCCTGTCACGCTGTGGTCTTCGGCCGCAAAAGCCACGTTTCGGCCGACTGGCCAGGGGCCGTCGTCCGCGAGATCGAGAAGTCCGGCGACCAGGCCCTCTTTTTTCAGGGATTCTGCGGCGACATCGACCCGGTCATCCAGATGAACCGCTGGGGCGAGGGAACGGCCGGCGACCTTCTCGACATCGCCGACTTCGTCAGGCGCCGCCTGGCCCGGGCGGAGCGCTTCGCCGTCCCTCAGCCGGACCCGGGCCTGGCCGCGTGCGAGCACCGGATCACGGTCCCCCTTGCCGTCCATGACAAGCGGACGATCGAGCGACAGGCCGCGTCGTTCGAAAAGACATACTCGCAGTTCCCCGGCGCCGCGCGCTTCGCGGCGGATTGGCGGGAGCGGGCCCTGGCGGCCGCGCCGGTCATGCGCAAAGCGCCCGCGATCGGGAGCGTCCCGGTCCAGGCTCTCGCCGTCGGCGGGCTGAAGCTTGTCGCCCTGCCCGGCGAGTATTTCAGCGAGATCGGCTTGAAGCTCAGGAAGACGGACGACCCGCTCATGCCCGTGGGTTACGCCAACGGCAACATCGGCTACGTCCCGGCTGACCGGGACTTCCGCGACGCCGCCGATTACGCCTGCTACTGCGCCCCGATGTTCTATGAGCTTTTCCCGTTCCAGGCCGGGGTCGAGCGGCTGTTCCTGAAGGCCGCCCGCAAGACCCTTCGGTCGATCTGAAAGCGGAGGAGACGCCCATGGGATGGATCTATCTGGGCCTTGTCGTGGCCGGGTTCGTGGCCATGAACTTCGTCATGAAGCTCGGCAGTCTCAAGGGCCATTCGTCGCCGGCCCTGACCGCCGCCCTCTTCGCCGCCGCGGCCGGGCTTTGCCTGATCGTCCTCGCTGTCTCGGGGCAGCCGCTCCTCGCCTCGGCGACCGTCATCCTCCTGGCCGTCGGCGGGGGCATCGGCGGCGCGGTCGCCTATTTCTTCTTCCTGAGCGCCCTCAAGGCCGGTCCTTACGCCCTGACCATCTCCATCTACACGATGTCGTTCCTCATCCCCGTCGCCTTTTCCATCATCGTCTGGTCCAGGCCCCTCGGCCGGTCGACCGCCGCCGGCATCCTGTTCATCGTCGCCGGCATCGTCCTCATATCGGTGTCCGGGGCGGGCGCGAAGGGCGAGGCGAAAGCGGCCTGGACGAAGTGGCTGGCCCTGCTCGGCGCGGCCTTCGTTCTGACCGGCATCCCCCAGCTCGCCCAAGCGGCGGCGGCCCGGCTCGGGGCCATCAACCTCTGGTTCTTCCTGTTCCTGACCTTCTTCGCCGGGGCCGTGGCGCTCTGGCTCTTTCTTCTGGTCAAAGGCGCGAAGCCGGCCCGCGGCCTCTTCCGGTACGGGGCGCTGGCGGCGGTCGGGAGCGTCGCCGGGAATTTCTTCACGTTGAGGGCGCTGGCCAAGCTGCCGGAGCCCGTCGTCTTCCCGGTCTCCATGGCCGGCCCCATCCTGGCCGCGGTCCTGCTCTCGGTCTTCTATTTCCGGGAGAGGATCAAGCCTCTCGGCTACCTCGGGATCGCGGCCGGCCTGGCCGGGGTCCTCTTCCTGACCCTCGCCTGATCTCCGGCGGGACCTCCAGGGCCAAAATGGGGACGTTTCTATTTTCAAAAAAAATGCATTATTTTCAAAAATAGAAACGTCCCCATTTTCCTCCCCCGTTTTCTGCCTGGCCCTCTTTCGACGTCCCTTGCCGTTGACAGCCCCGGACGACGGGGATAATCTTGGGCCAGCCGCCGGAGAGGAGAGGTCGAACCATGAAAAGCCGCAGACTCGCCGCCGTCACCCTATCCCTCCTTGTTCTAGGCCTTGCCGTCAGCGCTGCCCCGTCGCCCGGCCCGGCCGAGGCCCAGACCCCCGATCGCCTGCAGTGGTTCCGCGAGGCCAAGTTCGGCCTCTTCATCCACTGGGGCGTCTATTCGATGATCGGCCGCGAGGAGTGGGCCCGCCAGATCCTCCAGATCCCGCTCAAGGAATATCAGTACTACGCCGACAATTTCAACCCCGTCGGCTTCAACCCCGACGAGTGGGCCGCCCTGGCCCGTGACGCAGGAGTCAAGTACGTCATCATCACCTCCAAGCACCACGACGGCTTCGCCATCTTCGACAGCGCCGTCTCCGACTACGACATCATGAAGGCCAAGTACGGCAAGGACATCCTCGGTCCGCTCTCGGCCTCGATGAAGAAGGCCGCGATCCCGCTCGGGTTCTATTATTCCATCATGGACTGGCACCACCCCGATTACCTGCCCCGCCGGGATTGGGAGAAGGACCGGACGGCGAAGGGCGCCGACTTCGGCCGCTACATGGACTTCGCGACAAGTCAGCTCGAGGAGCTGGTGACGCAATACGACCCGGCCGTCCTCTGGTTCGACGGCGAGTGGGAGCACTCGAATGAGGAGCAGCGGGCCTTCGCCATCGGCAAGATGCTGATGGAGATGAAGCCGTCGCTCCTCATCAACGACCGCCTCTACCGGCGCGAGCCCGGCTTCGGCGACTTCGGGACCCCGGAGAATTACGTCCCGGCAACGGGCATCCGCAACCCGAACGGGACGCCCCGCCTCTGGGAAGCCTGCTATACGATGAACTGGAACGGCTGGGGCTACAACCGCTACGAGACCGAGTTCCACAGCGCCAGCCAGCTCATCCGCCAGCTCGTCGAGATCGTCAGCAAGGGCGGGAACCTTCTGCTCAACGTCGGCCCCCAGCCGGACGGCCGCATCCAGGCCGATTTCGCGGCCCGGCTGCGCCGCATCGGCGAGTGGCTCCGGACGAACGGAGAAGCAATCTACGGCACGACGGCCAGCCCGTTCGAGCGACTGCCGTTCTTCGGCCGCGCGACGGTCAAGGGCTCGACCCTCTACATCCACGTCATGGGCTGGCCCCAGGAGGCGCGGATCGTCCTGCCGGGGCTCCAAACGAACGTCAAGAAGGCCTACCTCCTGGCCGACAGGACGAAAACCTTGGCCGTCCGCCGCGCGGCCAAGGACGTCGCCGTGACCCTGCCCGTCCGGGCGGCCGATCCCGACGCGACGGTCGTCGCCCTCGAGCTCGACGGCCCTCCGGTCGTCGTCCCCTGGAAGATCACGGCCGCCAAGGACGGCCGGATCGATCTTCCCGCTTATCTCGCCGACATCCAGTCGGGCATGGGCCAGCGCGCCTACCTCGATTACTTCTACCGGACGACGATGCTGGCCAATTGGCAGAACGTCAACGACTTCCCCGAGTGGGTCTTCACCACGGGCAAGGCCGGGACCTACGAGGTCCGGGCCTCCTACGCCAGCATGTGGGGCGGCCAGGCCGGCTACGAGGTCGAAGTCGACGGCCAGAAGCTGGCGGCGCGGACGGAGTCGTCGCCGAGCGTCTATGTCCCGGCCACGTTCTCCGTCGGCAAGGTCTCGCTCGCGGCGGGAGAGCACAAGCTCCGGGTCAAGGTCACGGCGATCACCAATAACCACGCTATGAACCTGGAGAAGATCGTCCTCGTCCCGGCCAGGTGACGAGGCGAGGAGAAGCCATGAAATCCCGTTCCATCATCTTCGTCATCATCTCGGTCATCGCCGTGTTGGTGATCACGGCCTTGCCGGGGGCCTTGCCGGCCGGAAGTGCCGCCCCCGACAGGCCGTTCTCGCTGGCCGGCGTCCTTTCACCGGCCTTTCCTTCCGAACTCGTCGCAGCCAAACGGACCGACCGGCTGGCCTGGATCATGAACGACCGCGGCGCACGGAACGTCTGGACCGCGGGGGGACCGGATTTCCGGCCGGTCAACCTGACCGGTTTCGGACCGGACGAGGTCTTCGAGATCGACCAGGTCTTGACCACCGACGACGGCGCGACC
>Ga0209706_10001351_pt1 | contig 13877 bp, 11 predicted proteins | sample PPLLaktember2015_6_FD_187263 | JGI IMG/M metagenome (GOLD analysis project Ga0209706, IMG submission 187263) | Freshwater sediment microbial communities from Prairie Pothole Lake near Jamestown, North Dakota, USA - PPLs Lake P8 Core (1) Depth... | ecosystem: Environmental > Aquatic > Freshwater...
CCTTCAACATGGTCCTCCACCAGGCCCCCAACCCGGCCCTGTCGCTCAAGGGTTGGCCGGACATCCACCTGAAATCGCACTGGCACCTGGAGATCATCCCCATCCTGACGAAGGTCGCGGGGTTCGAGTGGGGGACGGGGTTCTACATCAATCCGATCCCGCCCGAGACGGGGGCCCAGTTCCTGCGCCAGCCCTGATTCAGGCCGCGGCGAGCTTCGCGTAGAGGGCGAGGTAGGCGGCCGCCGACCGCTCCCAGGAAAAATCCGCGGCCATCGCGTTGCCGACGAGCTGGGCCCACTCGTTCGGGCGCTTGAAGGCGGCCGCGGCGCGGCCCGCCGCTTCGACGAGCGGCCCGGGCTCGGCCTCCAGGAACTTGAAGCCGTTGCCGGTCCCGGCGAGGGGATCGAATTCCTGGACGCTGTCGTCGAGGCCGCCCGTGGCCCGGACGACGGGGATCGTGCCGTACTTCATGGCGTACATCTGGGTCAGCCCGCAGGGCTCGTAGCGCGAGGGGATGAGGAAGATGTCGCTGCCGGCGTAGATCGTGTGGGCGATCCGCTCGTCGAAGGCGATCTTGAGCCCGATCCGGTCCGGGCTCTTCTTCTGCGCCGCGAGGAGAAAATCCTGGATCTTCTTGTCCCCGGTCCCCAGAATGACCAAAGACAGGCCCAGCCCGAGGAGATCGTCAAGGGCGTCGCAAACGATGTCGAGGCCTTTCTGACCGGCCAGGCGCGTGACCATGCCGGCGACGGGGAGGTCGGCGGGAGCGGCCAGGCCGAACTCGCGGGACAGATGGTCGCGGCAATCCTTCTTGCCCCTCAGGTCCGCCGGGTAGAACCTGTGCGGGATGAGCCGGTCGGTGGCCGGGTCCCAATCCCGGTAGTCGACGCCGTTGAGGATGCCGAAGAGGGCCCCGGCACGCGATCGCAGGAGCCCGTCGAGGCCGCAGCCGAACTCCGGGGTCTGGATCTCGCGGCTGTAGCGGGGGCTGACCGTGGTCACGGCGTCCGTATAGAGGATGCCGGCCTTGAGGGCGTTGACCTTGCCGTAGAACTCGAGGTCGTTCATGTTGAAGAGGGACGCGGGCAGGCCGACAAGGTCGAGGACCGGCTTGTTGAAGAGGCCTTGGTAAGCGAGGTTATGGATGGTGAAGAGCGTTCGGGTCCGGGCGAAAAAGGCGTCGCCGGCGTAGGTCGTCCGGAGATAGGCGAAGGTCAGGGCGGACTGCCAATCGTGGCCGTGGATGATATCGGGGGAGAAGCCCGTCTCCCGCATGGTCTCCAGGGCCGCCCGGCAGAAGAAGCCGAATCGCTCGCCGTTGTCGGGGTAGTCGCCGGCCGCCGTCCCGTAAAGCTGGTCCCGGTCGAAGAACTCGGGCCGGTCGACGAAGAACACCGTGACGCCGTCGGCACGGTGGGCAAAGACGGCATAGGCCAGCTTCTCGCCGCCCATGTCGAGGAATGAGTCGTCGAGGACTCTCTCGAGCGGCAGGTTCTTTTTCCGGACTTCCCGGTAAAGGGGCATGAAGACCCGGACATCGGCGCCGAGACCGGCGAGGAACTTGGGCAGGGCCCCGGCCACATCGGCCAGGCCGCCCGTCTTGGCGTAAGGGATGACTTCGGAGGCTAAGAATGCGACTTTCATGGTCCCGCCATTTTATCATATTTCGGCTGGGCGTCTAGCGCTCATTCGGGAAACCTCTCCCCTCGACGGCCGCGGAAGGGCCTCAGGGATCATCTCCGCTCGCTGCGGCGATTTGAAACGCCTTCCCGGTCCGGAGCTGATGGGAGGAGACCGCATCTCCGTCCCGTGACGGCTAAATCGCCGCTTTATGCTCGCTACGACGATCCCTTCGCCCTTCTTCCCGCGGCCTCTCCCCGGACACATGGGGACATGTACTCTTTGTACGTGTCCCCACCGGGAGAAGCCCCGGATTCCGAGCGCAACATGGATATCAGGTCGGCATATTGCCAAGCGGAAGGCGGTGAATTAAGATGGGGCGGACATGACCAAGAGAGTCACGGCGGCGGTCATCGAACGGGACGGGAAGGTCCTGGTCGCCAAGCGCAAGGCGGAGCTCGTCGCCGGCGGGCTGTGGGAGTTTCCCGGCGGGAAGCTCGAAGAAGGCGAGGAGCCCGAGCGGGGCCTGGAGCGGGAGATCATGGAGGAGATGGGCGTCGGCGCCCGGGTGGGAGAGCTCCTGTGCGCCGTGCCTTTTAGCGGCTCAACGACGAGCTTCGAGCTCATCGTCTACCGGACCGAGCTCCTGTCAGACGACTTCCGGCTGACCGACCATGACGAGATCCTCTGGCTCGAGCCGGGCGAGATGGACGAGAGCCTGTTCTCCAAGCCTGACCGGCCCGTCGTCCGCCTGCTGGCCGGCCGGCAAGGATGCCCGGAGACCCCGGCGGGGGAGGGGCCGCGGTGAAGGCCGTCGTCCTCAAGCCCGGCCGTGACAAGGCCGTCCGGAACCGGCACCACTGGATCTTCTCTGGCGCCATCCGGGACATGCCCGACTTCGAGGACGGGGCCATCCTGCCGGTCCAGTCCTCCGGGGGAGAGCTTCTCGGGCACGGGTATTTCAACAGGAAGAGCTCGATCACCGGCCGGATGATCGCCTTCGGCGCCGAGCCTCCCGAGGCCGCCGTCCGGCACAGCGTCGAACGGGCCCTGGCCCTGAGGGCCAAGTTCTTCGACCCGGCCGTCACCAATGCCAGGCGGCTCATCAACGCCGAGGGAGACGGCCTGCCCGGCCTGATCGCCGATCTCTACGACGACGTCCTCGTCATCCAGGTCGCAACCCTGGGCATGGAGAAGCTGAAGCCGTTCATCATCGACCTCTTCGCCGGCGCCCTCAAGCCCCGGACGATCTTCGAAAGATCGGACCTGCCGGCCCGGCGCGAGGAGGGGCTCGAACCGGCTGAAGCCCTGTTGGCCGGAGAGCCGGCCGAAAAGGTGCGCATCCTCGAGTCCGGCATCTCGTACTGGGTCAGCCTGGTCGAGGGCCAGAAGACGGGCTTCTATCTCGACCAGCGCGAGTCCCGGAGGCTCGTCAGGGAATGCGCCGCCGGCCGGCGGGTCCTCAACGCCTTCGCCTATACCGGGTCGTTCTCGGTCTGCGCGCTCCTCGGCGGGGCCGTCAAGGCCGATTCCGTCGATTCCTCGGCGGCTGCCATGGCCCTGGCCCAGGACAACTTCGAGCTCAACGGCCTGGCCTCCGACTCGGGGACTTTCTTCACGGCGGACGTCTTCGAGTTTCTCCGCGAGCCCGTCCTCGACCACGATTTCATCATCCTCGACCCGCCCGCGTTCGCCAAAAAACGGACCGACGTCGTCGCCGGCTGCCGGGGCTACAAGGACATCAACCGGCTGGCCCTGCAGCGCGTCCGGACCCCGGGCCTGGTCTTGACCTTCTCCTGTTCGCATTTCGTCGAGGAGAGCCTCTTCCAGCAGGTCGTTTTTCAGGCCGCCGGCGAAGCCGGACGGCGGGTGCGCATCCTCCAGAGGCATCGCCAGGCGTTCGACCACCCGGTCAACATCTACCACCCTGAGACCGCCTACCTGAAGGGTTTCCTCCTCTATGTCGACTGACGGCCGGCAGCCGCCCTCATTCCGCGATTGCCTGACGGCCCTCATTCTCATATAATCCGGGGAAGCGGCCGGGCGGCCGCCCCTATGAGGAGGCGAAATGAACCCTCAGGAAGAGCTCCGGACCCACCTCCGGCCGGCATCGATGGTCGGCGCGGCCCTCGTCGCGAGCCTCGTCATCTACCTCGGTCTCGTCGAGGCCCTCCGGACCGTCCTCAAACCCTTCAAAGGCTTCGCCGTCGTGTCCGAGGCCCAACCCCTTCGCCTGGCCGCCTTCGGCGCCGCCGCCGTGGTCATCCTTCTCATTCTCATCCTGCGCCGCCGCCTTCCCGACAGGGACCCCAAGGAGGACACCGCGGCGGCCTTGGACCGGCTCCAGAGGGCCTCCCTGATCGTCCTCGTCCTGGGAGAGATCCCGGCCATCCTCGGCCTCGGCATATTCCTCGCGTTCGGGAACGCGGCCGACTTCTACGCGCTTCTCTTCGCTTCTCTAGTCCTGACCTTCATCGATTATCCCCGGCGGGCCGCCTGGGAGGAATGGTTGAAGGGTTGAGATCGGCAAACCAAGGGGGAACAACATGAAAAACCGGATCATCGGGGCCTGCCTGATTCTGGGAGCGATGCTTGTCCTGTTGCCGGCTCCTGCGATGTCCGGGCAGACTGCGCCCTCTCCCGCCGCCGGCGCGCCCGGCCTTCGTTATGAGATCTGGGTCGAGCTCGACGCGGCCGGCAAGATGCTCCTCGGCAAGGAGGAGATCGTCTGGACCAATCCCACGAAAGACGCCGTCCCCGACATGCTCCTTCACCTCTATTGGAACGCGTTCAAGAACGAGGACAGCGTCTTCCTGCGCGAGGCCTTGGCGGAAACGATGTTCGCGAGCGGCAGCAGCCCCGAGGACGGCGACTGGGGTTGGATCGACATCACGGACATCCGTCTCGCCGATGGCTCCGACCTCAAGCCCGCGCTCGCCTTCGTCACGCCGGACGGCCCGGAGACGGAGGGGGACCAGACCGTCGCCCGGGTCCTGTTCCCCACACCCGTCCAGCCCGGTGAAAGCGTTCATCTGCGGATCGAATTCCGGAGCAAGGTCCCGAGGACCGTGGCCCGCTCGGGATACTACCGGGACTCCTTCTTTATCGGCCAGTGGTTCCCCAAGCCCGGCGTCTATGAGGAAGGCCGGGGCTGGAACTGCCACGCCTACCATCAGAATTCGGAGTTCTTCGCCGACTTCGCCGACTTCGTCGTCCACATCACCGTCCCGCGAGGCTTCGTCGTCGGATCGTCCGGCAAGGCCTCTGAGACGCGGGTTGACGAATCCGCCGCGACGACGACGACCACGTACCGCCAGGCCATGGTCCACGACTTCGCCTGGATGGCCGATCCCCGCTACCTGAAGGTCGAGCGGGAATTCGTCGCCGACAGGGAGGTGGCGCCCAAGGAATATGAAGACACCGCCGCCCTCCTGGGTCTTCCGCTCGACGAGGTCCGGCTGCCCGACGTCAAGATGATCCTCCTCATCGCCCCCGAGCACAAGGGCCAGATCGAGCGCCATTTCCGCGCCCTCCGCGCCGCCCTCAAGTATTACGGCCTCTGGTACGGGCCCTACCCCTATGAAACGGTGACCATGGTCGACCCGCCCTTCCGGACCGGGAGCGGCGGCATGGAGTACCCGACCCTTTTTACCGCGGGCACCAATGCGCTGGCCAGCCGGAACGTCCTGTCCCCGGAAGGCGTGATCGTCCACGAGTTCGGGCACGGCTACTGGTACGGTCTCGCGGCCAATAACGAGTTCGAGGCGGCCTGGCTCGACGAGGGCTTCAACACCTATTCGACGGGCCGGGTCCTGGCCGCGGCCTACGGGGCCGGCAGCTTCAGCTTGAATTTCAAGGGCTGGCCGCTCGATTGGTTCCTGCGCATCCCCAAGACCTTCGACTTCGAGCTGAACCGCGTGGCGGCCATCAATACAGTCAGGTTCGACCCGGTGACCGCCTGGTCCTGGGAGTTCTACAACCGGGGCAGCTACGGCGCCAACGTCTACATGCGCGCGGCAACGCTCCTCAGCACCCTCGAAGGGCTCCTCGGAGAGCCGGCCTGGCCGAGGATCATGAGGACCTACCACATGCGCTATCGCTACAAGCACCCGACCAAGGCCGACTTCATCGGCGTCGTCAACGAGATCGCCGGGAAGGACCTGACCTGGTTCTTCGACGAGCTCCTCGACGCCACCCGGGCCTTCGATTACGGCGTGGCCGGGCTCTCGTCGGTCAAGGTCCCCCGCCAACTCCGGGGGATTTATGACACCGCCGGCACCCGCGAGGAATGGACGGACAAGAAGATCGAAGAGACCGCCGCGGCCAAGGCCCCGGAAGGAGGGAACCCGGAGACCCTCTACAGGACAACCGTCGTCCTGAGACGCTACGGGGAGGCCTGCATCGGAGGGGACGCCCGGGTCAAAGTCCTCGTCCGTTTTAAGGACGGAACGACCGAGACGCGGAACTGGGACGGCCAGGCGCGCTGGACGCGCCTGGAGATCGTCAAGCCCGTCGAGGCCGAGAGCGCCCAGATCGACCCCGAGGGCGTCTGGCTCATCGACGAGAACCTGGCCAACAACAGCCGGGGTGTCGACGGGACCCGGCGCAACGTCGTCAAGCTGATGTCACAGCTCCTGTTCACCGTCCAATGTCTTCTCCACTTCGTCGGATCGTGGAGCTGAGGGGGTCCCATGGGAATCATCAAAGCCATCGCCAACGGCATCGGGACGACGCTCCGTAAGCCGCGGCTCCTGATCATCCTCTACGTCGTCAACGCCGTCTTCGCCCTCGTCGCGGCCTTCCCGTTCCTGGCCCTCATCCAGGAGGACCTGGGCCATTCGCTGCTCGGCTCGTTCGTCCAGCCGGTCGACCTCATGTGGCTCGGGGAGGCCGTGCTCGAGCACCAGGACAGCCTGATGGCTCTCCTGGCCGGGCTCGCGGCCGCGGCCCTCGTCTATCTTGTTCTCCACATCTTCCTCAACGCCGGCATCGTCGGCCGCCTCCTCGACCGGGAAGGCCGGGCCACCCTGCCCGTTTTCAGCGCCGACTGCGGCCGCTATTTCTGGAGGTTCGTGCGCCTGTTCCTCGTCGCCCTCATCTTCTACGTCCTGACCCTCGGCATCTTCATGAGCCTCGTCTCGGCCCTGTTCAAGCCTTTGGCCGAAAGCGCGGTGACCGAGTGGCTGCCGCTCATCCTGTCGAACATCCATTTCCTCATCGCCCTGCTCCTCCTGTCGATCGTCCACATGGTCGTCGACTACGCCCGCATCGCCGTCGTCGCCGACGAGGAGCGCAAGGTCCTCAAGGCCCTGCGCCACGCCCTGACCTTCCTCCGGAAGCGCTTCTTCCGGGCCTGGGCCATCTATCTTCTCATCGTCGTCCTGACCGTGGCCGGCACCGTCGTCTTCTACGCCCTCCTCGGTCTCTTCGGCACTCCCGGCGTCCCCCAGGTCGTCGCCGGTCTTGTCCTGATGCAGATCTACGTCCTCTTCCGGATCTGGGTCCGGACCGTCTTCGTCGCAGCCCAGGCGGAATTCTACCGATCTCATCCCTACTAGGAGGCGTCATGAAGCTGGCATTCCTGGGGGCCGCCCGACAGGTCACGGGGTCATCGTACTTCATCGAGACCGCCAGCCTCCGTGTCCTCGTCGACTGCGGGCTTTACCAGGAGCGGTCGCTGCTCGGCCGCAACTGGGACCCCTTTCCCGTCGCGCCCGAGGACCTCGATTTCCTTCTCCTCACCCATGCCCACCTGGACCACAGCGGCCTCATTCCCCGGCTCGTCGCGGAGGGCTTCTCGGGGACGATCCTGACGACGGCCGCGACCGCAGACATCCTGTCCATCGCGCTCATGGACGCCGCGGGCATCCAGGAAGAAGACGCGGCCTATAAGCGGCGGCGCCACGCGAAGGAGGGGAGGACCGTGGACCACCCGGTCATCCCGCTCTACACCAAGGAGGACGTCCAGGCCGCCATGCCGCTCGTCGATGAGGTGGCCTACGATGAGCCCCACGACCTAGGCCGGTCGGCTTCGGTCCGCTTCGTCGACGCGGGCCACATTCTCGGCTCGGCCATGGTCGAGCTGACCCTCAAGAACGGCGCAAAGACGCAGACACTGGTCTTTTCCGGCGACATCGGCCAATGGAACATGCCCTTCGTCTGCGATCCCGCGCTTATCGGGAAGGCCGATTACGTCGTCATGGAATCGACCTACGGCGACAGGGAGCACGAGGACCGGGACCGCATCGACGAATTGCTCGGCCGGACGATCCGCGAAACGGCCGCGGCGGGAGGCAACGTCATCATCCCGACCTTCGCCATCGAGCGGGCCCAGGACCTGATGTTCCACCTCAGCCGGCTCGTCTACAGCCAGGCCATCCCGCCCCTGCCCGTCTATCTCGACAGTCCCATGGCCCGCGAGGTCACCCAGGCCTTCGAGCGCCACGACGAGTTCTATGACGAAGAGGCCCGTCGGCTGGTCGCCTCGGGCCGGAGCCCCTTCCGCTTTCCCGGGCTGACCATCGTCCGCACGGCCGAGCAATCCAAGGCCATCAACTCGGCCCGCGGCCCGGCCGTGATCATGGCCGGGTCGGGCATGGTCACGGGAGGGCGGGTCAAGCACCATATCGCCCTGAACATCGGCCGGCCCGAATCGACCATTCTCTTCGTCGGCTACCAGGCCCGCGATACCCTGGGCCGGCAGATCCTCGAGGGCGCGCAGGAGATCCGCATTCTCGGCCAGACGCTCCCCGTCAGGGCCAAGGTGGCCAAGATCAACGGTTTCTCCGCCCACGCCGACTGCCGCGGGCTCTCCCGCTGGCTGGACGGGTTCAAGAGCCCGCCCAAGCGGCTCTTTGTCACCCACGGCGACGCGGATGTGGCCGCGAATCTGGCCGAGCGCGTCCGCAAGGAACGGCGCTGGACGGTCGAAGTCCCGGAATACCTCGAAGTCTGGGACCTGGATTAGCCTCGACTATTCATAATGACGCCGGTTTTCTCACTAAGACAAAAAGACCCAAGACCGGCGTTTTTACCCTTCGGGCAAGCCGATCCGGCCGCATCTGCTTCGCTGCAAAGGGTTCGCAGTACTCGGAGTACAGCTTCACCCCTTGACGCCTCGCATCTGCAGCCGCCTCGGCTCGTGAATAGCCCAGGCTAGAGAACGGGCAGCTTCCAGTCGCCGGCGCCCGAAACCCGGCCGTAGTCGCCCATGATGCGATCGAGCTCTTTGCGGACAGCCTCGCCGAGCGGAGGGGCGGCGTATTTTCCAAGGCGCCGGCCGACGTCGGCGTGGGCCTTGTCGACGATCGAGGTCCGGCCGGCCGCGACCCAGGCCTGGTAGTTATCTCTGTCCGCGAGTCCGGCGCCGATGTGCTCCTTCTTGTACCACTGGAGGGTGTGGGGGTGGGTGAGGAAGGACATCCCCGGCGCGAAGCCCTCGAAAGCGCCCAGCGCGATGGGGTCGTCCCGCTGGGCGATGCCGTCGAGCAGGCGGTAGACCATGGCGCAGATGCCGTCGTCGATGACCAGTTTTTCCAGGCTCATGCTGCTCTCGTAATCGAGCATGCCCGGCCCGGAGATGACGTTGACGCCGGCCAGGGCCCCGAGGACCGCGCCCAGGGCCGTCTCGTAGCCGGCTTGAGGGTCATTGACCTTGGCGTCGCTCAGCGCCATGTAGGCGTGCGTCGGCAGCTTCAGGAACTTGCCGATCTGGGCATAGGCGGCGTCGATCATCATCGTTTCAATCGCGCCCATGGGGGTCGTGCCTTTTCGCATGTCGAAGCTCGACGGCGAGCCGCCGAAGATGACCGGCGCGCCGCGGCCCGCGAGCTGGGCGATGACCAGCCCGGACAGGTTCTCGGCCACGTGCTGGACGAGGGTCCCGGCGATCGTCGTCGGGGAGGTCGCCCCCGTCATGCCCATCGAGATGAGCTCGGACGGGATGCCGGCCCGGGCCGCGTCGATCAGGCTCTGGGTCGTCAGGTTGCTCCACTTGAGGGGAGGGGAGGGGCAGGCGTCGAAGATGGCCAGCGGCTTGGCCCTGAGCGCCCCCTCTCCGCCGCGCACCGCGGCGAGGAGGTCCTTCATCGGCCCGAAGCCCTCGACCCGGAAGGTCCCGGTGACGAAAGGCTTCTCGGACAGGAGCAGGCCGAGGTAGAGGCGGAAGGCGTCGGCGACGGCGCCGGGCACGTCGGAGGCGATGAGGGCCGTGCTCTGGAAGTGGATGTGCTCCAGGGTCTCGACGAGCTTGTACAGGTCGACGACGTCGGCCGTCGTGGCCTTGCGCTCCGCTTGGGTGACGTGGTCGAGAAGGGTCACGGCGGCCGAGCCCGGGTCGAAATGGACCTCGTCCCCGCCGACGGTAAAGGCCCGGCTTCCCTCCCGGTCGAAGAGCGTGACGGAGGCCGGCGTCGTCCCCAGGCAATCCTGGACGAGCTTCCGGCCGATCCGGACGCGCTCCGAGCCGGGATCGACGTCGGCCCCGGCGCCCGCGAGAAGGCCCAGCGCCTCGGCGTTCTCGACCATGACGCCGTGCTTTTCGAGAATAGTCAGCCCTTCGTCGACGATCTGCTCGACGAGAGCAGGGGACAGGAGCTCCAGCTTCGGCTTCTTTGTCTCGATCATCTCCGTACCTTTCACTTCGTCAATGACGTCGCGCCGGCCGGGCGGTCTCAGGAATGCCCGGCCAGTGATTTGGCCAGCTTGACGGCGGCGACGGCGTTCTCGGCGTAGCCGTCCGCACCGATCTCCTCGGCCCATTTCCCGCTGGCCGGGGCGCCGCCCACGAGGACCCTGTACTTGTCCCGAAGGCCCTTGTCGCGAAGGAGGGCGATGAAGCGCCGCTGGTTGACCATGGTCGTCGTCAGCAGGGCGGACAGGCAGATCATGCCGGCGCCCACCGCCTCGGCCGTCTCGATGAACTTCTCGAGCTTGACGTCGGCGCCCAGGTCGAAGACCTCGAAGCCGCCGGCCTGGAGCATGGACGCGACGAGGTTCTTGCCGATATCGTGGATGTCGCCCTCGACGGTCCCGATGACGATCTTGCCGCCCATCCGGGCGCCGACGCCCTTGCGGTTGAGCTCGGGCTCGAGGACCGCCATGGCCGCTTTCATGGCCTCCGCGCTGGTGATGAGCTCGGGCAGGAAATACTCGCCCTGCTCCCAGAGCTCCCCGACCTTCTGGATGCCGGGGACATAGCCCTTCTCCACGACCTCGGGGAGGTCGAGCCCCGAGCGCACCGCTTCCTCGGCCAGGGCGCGGGCGGCCTTCCGGTCCCCGGCGACGATGGCCTCGGTCATCTTGGGAAAGATCTCGTTCTTGGTCATGATTTCTCCTCGCGGCGGATGATCCGGGCCATGGCCCGGATGGTGTCCGGGTTCGTTCCGCAGCAGCCGCCGACGAAGCCGGCGCCGGCCGCGACGGTCCCGGGCACGGATCGGATGAAGTCCTCGAGCGTCTGGGAATAGCCGACGGTCCCGTCCGCCGCCGGGACGGGTTGTCCGGCGTTGGCCTGGGCGACGACCGGCAGGGACGTGGCCGCCCGGATGGCCTTGACGCAGCCGACCATCTGCTCGCTCGTCAAGTTGCAGTTGGCCCCGACCGCGGCGGCGCCGGCCTTTTCCGCTTCCGCGGCCGATCGGGCGGCAGGGTCGCCCATGATGGTGAAATAGCCTCGCGGGAAGGCGCTGAACGTCAGCGTGACGAACACGGGCAGCCGCGAAACGCTCTGCGCGCCCTTCAGGGCGGCCAGGGCTTCGCGCAAGTCGTACTGGGTCTCGATGATGAAGAGATCGACCCCGCCCGCCGCGAGCCCGCGGGCCTGCTCGGCGTAGGCCGCGACGAACTCGGCCTCGGTCGCCGGGCCTTGGGGCGCCAGAAATATCCCGGTCGGGCCCATGCTTCCGGCCACGAAGCCCCCGGCCGGGGCGGCCTCGCGTGCGAGGCGGGCCGCGGCGTGGTTCAATTCGAAGGCGCGGGCCTCGAGCCCGTGGGCCGCCAGCCTGATCGACGTGCCGCCGAAGCTGTTCGTGGAGACGATATCGGCCCCGGCCGCGAAATAGGCCGCGTGGACCTCCCGGACGGCGTCCGGCCGGTCGATGTTCCAGAGCTCCGGGGCGGCGCCCCGGTCGAGGCCCCGGGCCATGAGCTCCGTGCCCAGGGCCCCGTCGAAAAGGACGGTCCTCGTCCCGGCGAGGGAGAGAAGCGGGTGGGTCATTTATCGCCTTTCGGATAGCTGTCGAATTCGAGGGACTGGACGAACTCATCCTGGAAATCCGGCCGGGTGGCCAGGGAGACATGGGAGACCTTGGCCGCCAGTGTCTCTGCGACCGATCGGGCCGGGCGGGAGAGCAGAAGGAGCCGGGCCCCGGCAAGCGACGCGTTGCCGATGAAGGCGATCTTCTCGGGGGGCACGTCCGGAAGCAGCCCCAGGGCGACGGCGTTGCCGATGTCGAGCGAGCTGCCGAAGGCGCCGGCGACGACGACCCGATCGAGCTCGGCGACGGTCAGCCGGAATTCGCGGAGCATGAGCCGCACCCCGCTCCGGACCGCGGCCACGGCCAGCTGGACGTCCCGGATATCCTGCTGGGTCAGGGCCAAACGGTCGGTCAGGCGGATGCGCTTCTCCGGGCCGGCGATCCGGCCGTCGCGGCCGAGGAGGCCGCGGGCGAGAGCGCCGGCGAGGATGTCGATGAGCCCCGTCCCGCAGACGCCTTGAGGCGGCAGGTCATCGACCGTGCGGCACTTGAAGCCGTTGTCCCACTCGGCCTTATGGATGGCCCCCGGCACGGCCAGCATGCCGCAGCTGATGTTCATGCCTTCGAAGGCCGGCCCGGCGGCCGTCGACGTGGCGGCGAACTCGCCGCCCTTCTTGAGCACGATCTCGCCGTTCGTACCGAGGTCGATGAACAGACCCGCCCCCGGCTCCGCCGCGAACGACGAGGCCACGAGCCCGGCCGTGATGTCGCCGCCGACGAAGCTCTTGATGTTCGGCGAGATGTAGACGCGGGCCTGCGGATGGAGCGCGAAGCCGATCTCGGCGGCCGCGAGCGGCGGCAGCTTCGAGAAGACGGCATGGAAGGGCGCCAGGGCCAGCGAATCGATGGCGACGCCGCAGAGAATGTGGTTCATGGCCGCATTGCCGGCCACGACGGCGTCGTAGATCCTGTGCCGGGGCACGCCGCTCCGCCGGCACATCGAGCCGATGAGGTCGTTGATGAGCTGGACGGCCGCGCCCTTCAGGCGCCTGAGGTTATCGGGGTTCTCGTACGCGAAGGTGATGCGGGAGACGACATCGGCGCCGTAGGAGTTCTGGGCGTTGACCGCGGCGGCCCGGTCGGCGATCCGCCCGGTCTGCAGGTCCACGAGCTCGGCCGCGACCGTGGTCGTGCCCAGGTCGACGGCCAGCCCGAAGGCCTCCCGCCCCGGCTCGTCCGGCTCGATGTCGAGGACCTCGCGGTCGTCGTAGAGGACGGCGGCGACGGGGTGGGACGGGCCGAGGATCGCCCCGCCGAGCTTCGACAAGGCGGCCAGGGTCAGCACGAGGTCGGGGGACCTGAGCTGGGCCCGCAGGGAATCGGCCACGGCGATCGGGGCATAGAGCGACGGCTTCTGCAGGACGACGGAGAGCTTCTTGACGGCCGGGTCGACGAACGCGGCCGACGGGAGCCCGGTGTCGAGAACGGCGACCTTCTCCAGCCGCGAGCCCGGCAGCGTTTCGACGGTGACGTCGCTGCGGACGACGTAGAGGCAGGCGAGACGGTGGTCGGGGCCCAAGCCGCGTCTCTCCAGGAGGGCCGCTTCGAGCGCGGCGGGGAAGGGGAGGGGGCCGCTGAGGATGCGGACGGCACATTTGCCGCAAACGCCCCTCTGGTGGCAATAGAGGCTGAGCGGGATGCCGGCCCGGACGAGGACATCGGCCAGGACGTCGCCGGCCCGGGCACGGACCTTCGTCCCCTCGGGCAGGATCTCGACGGTGAAGATCGTATCGCTCATCGGTGTCCCTTGCGGCTGCGCGGTCCCATCTTAAACGAAATCCCGCTCAGGGGGAACCCTTTTTTGTCCCGGACGACGGGGCCCGCCCGCGGCGGCCCTTCCAAACAAGGTAGACGGGGACGCCGGCGGCAAGGAGCCCCGCTCCGGCCAGCGATTTCAGAGGCTGGCTGGCGACGATGCTGGCGAAAACGGCCAGCGACATGGCGATGAAAACGACGGGCACGACGGGGAAGCCCCAGGCCCGATACGGACGGGCCACGTCC